>Ga0307513_10000433_pt1 | contig 60335 bp, 52 predicted proteins | sample 15_EM_MG_FD_202174 | JGI IMG/M metagenome (GOLD analysis project Ga0307513, IMG submission 202174) | Populus trichocarpa ectomycorrhiza microbial communities from riparian zone in the Pacific Northwest, United States - 15_EM | ecosystem: Host-associated > Plants > Roots > Unclassified | place...
GGGTCATGCGGCCCCATCGTCTCGCCTTCGAGATCTCCCAGCACGCGGGTCGCCAGCGTCTTGCCCAGCTCCACGCCCCACTGGTCAAAACTGTTGATCCCCCAGAGCACGCCCTCGACGAAGGTCTTGTGCTCATAGAGCGCCAGCAGGGCGCCGAGCGTTTCCGGCTCCAGCCGGTCCAGCAGGATGAAGGTCGAGGGACGATCCCCCGGGAATGTCCGTTGCGGGGCGAGCGTGGCGATGGCCGCCGGCGACAGGCCCTTGGCCCGCAGTTCGGCCGTGACGTCGGCCTCGCCGCGGCCGACCATCAGGGCCTCGGCCTGGGCGATGGCGTTGGCCAGCAGCTTGGTCTGGGCGACCGGATCGCCGTCCTGGCTCTCGGCCACCGCCAGGATGTCAATCGGCACGACGTCGGTCCCCTGGTGCAGCAGTTGGAAGAAGGCGTGCTGGCCGATGGTGCCGGCGTCGCCCAGCACGCTGGCGGCCGTGCCATGCGCCAACGGACGGCCCTGCGCGTCGACGCGCTTGCCGTTGGATTCCATCTCGAGCTGCTGCAGGAAACTGGGCAACAGGCGCAGACGCTGGGCGTAGGGCACCACGGCCCGCACCGGCCGTCCCAGGCCGTTGCGGTTGAAGACGTGGGCGAGCGCCAGCAGCACCGGGGCGTTGGCGGCCAGCGGCGCCTCGATGAAATGCCGGTCCATGGCCCAGGCGCCGGCCAGCAGACGTTCATAGGCCTCGAAACCCAGCGCGATGGCGAAGGACAGCCCCACCGGCGACCACAGGGAATATCGGCCCCCGACCCAGTCGCCGAAGGAGAAGACCTGGTCGGCCTTGACGCCGAAGGCCGCCGTGGCGGCCGGCGCCGAGGAGATCGCCACCAGATGGGCGTCTCCCGCCAGGCCCAGGGCGTTCCGCAGCCAGCCGCGGGCGACCTCGGCGTTGGACAGCGTCTCCAGGGTGGAGAAGGTCTTGGAGACCACCACCACCAGCGTCTCGGCCGGGTCGAGGCCGGCCAGCGCCTGGGCCGCGTCGGCCGGATCGACATTGGCGATGAACCGCAGGTCGATGGTCGGGGCTGCGGGGCGCAGCGCCTCCCAGACCAGCCGCGGCCCCAGGTCGGAGCCGCCGATGCCGATGTGGACGATGGTGCGCACCGCACGCCCGCTCACGCCCTTCCAGGCGCCGGACGTGACCGAGCGGGCGAAGGCGCGCATGGCGTCGCGCGTGGCCTCGACTTCCCGGGAAACCGGCTCGCCCACCGCCTTGAAGTCGGCGCCGTCGGGCGCGCGCAGCGCCGGATGCAGCACGGCGCGGCCTTCCGACTGATTGATCGGCTCGCCGGCGAACAGCTTGTCGCGCGCAGCGGCGATCCCCGCGGCGTCGGCGAGCGAAAGGGCGACGTCCAGGTCGGACAACGACCATGGCTGCTTCGACAGGTCCAGCCGCAGGCCCGCGACCTCGATCGTCAGACGCGCCAGGCGCTGCGGTTCGGCGACGAACAGATCGACGATCCGGCGGGCGGCCGCGCCCTTGGCGGCGCGCTCGAAATCGGCCCAGGCCGCGGCGGTGTCGGACATGATCGGACGGGCTCTCAAGCTGCCAGGTAGGATCGCATTTACCAAAACGGGGTTAGCAAAAGCCGCCTTTCAAGTCTCCCATCCGTTCGCCCGAGTCCAGGAGATCCCCATGTCCTGCAGCGCCGTCGCCGCCGCGGCCTTTCTCTGGCTCGCGGCCGCCGATTCTTCGAGCATGGCGCCGCCCGCGCCGCCGCCCGCCGTCCTGGCCCGGTCGCCCCTGGCGCAGGAGCCGCTGTTCGCCGACATCGTCGGCCGGGCCGGCAGGCTGAAGGCCGAGGCGGACGCCTTCAAGGGCGCCGGTACGCCTGTCCCCGAAGCATTCAAGCAGGCGGTCGCCGACCTCGCGGCCCTCGACATGAAGGGCCACATCGTCCTGAAGGAACGGGGCACGGACGGCGATCTCAAATGCATCCTCAAGGGGATTTCGGAGGATCTGCCGTTGAAGCTGCAGGCGTTGGTCTCGGCCACGACGCCGGCGACGCGCAAGGCCGCCGCGCTCGACCTGGCCTATCTGCTGAACGACAATGTCGAGGTGATCACCGCCCCGCCGGCCGCGCCGGTCTGAGCCGTCAGCTCTTGGCGGCGCGTTCCAGGGCCTTGATGACCAGGCCTTCGGTGAGGATCTGCGGCAGGACGACCGGCTCGCCGCCCGTCCTTCCGTAGACCAGGTAGAGCGGGACGCCCGCGCGGCCGTGGCGCTCCAGCTCGGCGGCGATCTCGCTGTCCTTCCGCGTCCAGTCGGCTTTCAGATAGACCGCGTTGGAGCGGGTGAGGGCCTTGGCCACCGCGCGATGCGACAGGGCGATGCGGTCGTTGACCTGGCAGGTGACGCACCAGGCCGCGGTGAAGTTCACCAGCACGGGCCGTCCCTCCGCCCGCAGCGCTTCCAATCGCGCGGGGCTATAGGCTTCGTAAGGGACGACGGCGGTTTCCGAGCCGCCGTCCTTCCCGGCCTCGGCGTAGTTCGGCCAGACGGCGGCGGCGGCTGCGCCCAGGGTCAGGATCGCCGCGCCGAGACTGAGCGCCAGAACGTTGCCGCCTCGCGACCCCCGCGCCTGCGCAGCGCCCGCCAGCCACGCGCCCAGGGCCAGGACGACGGCCGCGGCCAGGACCCGCGCCAGCGCCATCGAGCCGGCCTGGATCGTCAGCACCCAGACCAGCCACGCCGCCGCGCCGTACATCGGAAAGGCGAGCGCCTTGCGAAACGCCGTCATCCACGGGCCGGGCCGCGGCAGGCGAGAGAGCAGGCCGGGCGCGAAGGCGACCGCCACGAAGGGCGCCGCAAAGCCGATGCCGAGCGCCAGGAAGACGGCGAGCGCCGCGATCGGGCTCTGGGTCAGCGCCCACCCGAGCGCCGGCGCCATGAACGGCGCCGTACAGGGCGCGGCCACCACGACCGCCAGGGCGCCGGTGAGGAATGCGCCCGCCAGCCCGCCGCGCGAGGCCGCCTCCGAGCCTAGCCCCTGCAGCGAGGCGCCGACCTCGAAAACGCCGGAAAGGTTGAGCGCCACCGCCAGCATCAGCAGGGCCAGGCCCGCCACCACCGGCGGCGATTGCAGCTGGAACCCCCAGCCGATCGAGGCGCCGGCCGCCTGCAGGGCGATCATGACGCCGGCCAGCAGCAGGAAGGTCGCGATCACCCCTGCCCCAAACGCCAGGCCTTGCCGGCGCGCGTCGCCGGTGTGGGCGTCGCCCGCGAGCGAGGCGGCCTTCATCGCCAGGATCGGAAACACGCAAGGCATCAGGTTGAGGATCAACCCGCCCAGCAGCGCGAACGCCGCCGCCAACGGCAGGCCCAGGCTGGCGCCGGGCGCCGGCGGTTGCTTCGCCGGCGGCGGGCCGAGGCCGAAGGCGCCGGCAGGGGCCGCGCCGGGCGAAGCCTTGATCTCGTAGGCGCGCGAGCCCAGCGACAGGACACCGGCGAGGACCTTTGGCGGGGTCCCGTTCTCGAACGCATAGCCCGGCGGCAGGGCCAGGGTCAGGCCGGCCGCGCCCCGCTCGATCTTCTGGGGCTTGGCGTGGTCGATGACCGTCCCGTCGTAGGGGAAGAAATAGGCCTGGGAAAAATCGGCGCCGGTCAACGGAGCCCCGACGATGGCCAGGGCGACACCCGTCGGTCGCTTGGCGAAGGTCGCGGTCAGGCCCGCAGCCTTGGGGGCGGCGGCCAGCGCCTGGTCGATCGCTGGGCCCCATTTGGGATCGGGCGCCGCCGGCTTGGCCGTCACGGGCAAGGCTATATCGAGCACCGCGTCTTCCGGCACGCAGATGTCTTCGCAGACCAGGAACGCCACGGCGGCCTTGAGCTTGGCCACGTCTCCCGGCCTGGCGCCGGGGGGGGCGGTGATGGCCACCGGCAGCACCGCTTCCCCCGAGTAGCCGTAGTTGACCAGGGGCCCCACCGGCAGCCGCCGCGGCGGCGCCCAGACGATGGGGCCGGCTTTCCAGCCGGGCGGCAGGGTCCAGACGATCTGGGTCGCCTCGCCGGAATCGCCGGGATTGCGCCAGTAGGTGTGCCAGCCCTTGTCGATCTTCTGGCGGAGCGCGACGTGGATCGTCTGGCCGGGCGCTATGCCCTGGCTCTGGGCGCCGAGCTCGGCGGTGAGATGGCCGGTGTCGACGGGCGCAGCCCAGGCGCATCCGGCGAAGGTAAGGGCGGCGCAGAGGCCTGCCAGAAATCTCGTCATGGCTTGAATGGGATCACCTCCGCTCGCGCAGCTATATGGCGTGGCGTATCGTTCGGCGCAAACCGCTCGACTTCGCCCCGTGGCCCGCCATCATCGGCGAATCGCTGAACGCCCAAGGAGACGCCGTTGCCCGCGCCCTTCGATCACATCGATATCGGTCAGGTCGTCAGTCTTGGCGTCGCCACGGTGGAGATCGGCGTGCTCGAAGCCTTCATCTCCGCCTTCACCCCGGGGTGGACGCCCGACCGCGGGGCGCCGGACGCCATGGTCTATGCGATCTGGGCGCGGCTGGACGCGGTGGCCGCCACCAACTGGCCGCAGACCAAGCGCCTGGGCGTCGACGCCCTGCGCTGGGTGCGCAATCCGCCGGTGGGCGAGCAGCTGCGCGGCCGGATGACGGTGATGGCCAAGGACCCGGTCGGCGAGGGCAAGGGCATCGTGATCGCCCAGCACGACCTCCTCGACGAGGAAGGCCGGCTGGTCTTCTCCTGCCTGACCCGCAGCATCTTCACCCGCTAGGGCGCGCCGGAGGGTTATCAGCTGTTGGCGGCGGCGGGCTGCTCGGCGGCCTGCCGGGCCAGGGAGATGGCGATCAGGCGATCCCAGCCGACCAGCGACAACAGGTGGGCGTAGATCTGGGCCAGCGCGCCGTTGTCGCGCAGCTCCACCAGTTTCTCGGGTTTCAGCGCCAGCAGCTTGTCTTCCGACACCCCGAAGTACTCGGCGATCTTCTGGGGCTCGCCCGGCGTGCCGTCGGCCTTGGGCGGCACGAAGTTGGCGACCTTCAGTTCGAACAGGTCGTTGTCCTTCAGGAGCTGGACGAAGCTCTCGGTCCGCTGGCGTTCCATCTCGAAGTTGTTGCAGAACTCGATGCAGTTCTTCGTGTATTCGCTGGGCTGGCCGGCGTCGTCGAAGAAGGCCATGTCGCCGCCCTCGACGATGAACTTGGCGTCGCGGTCGATGCACAGCACCATCTGCTGCGCCTTCTCGTCGTTGGCGAAGATGAAGGGATAGCGCCGCACATAGGCCGGGATGTAGACGCCGGGCTCGAAGACGCCTTCGGCCGTCACGAACATGTTCTCACCGCTGTTGAGTCCCATCACCGCGATCGGCAGCTTCTCGTCGCCGACGAAGATGATCGGGCCCGTGACGGCGGCCAGCGGGAATTCGCCGACCGTCAGCGGGACGGCGTGGCCGATGGCGGCGAAGCTGAACGGACCCGTCATGCGGTTGACGCCCAGCTTCTTGTGCAGCTCCGGCGTCAGCGGCTCGGGCTTCGAATAGAACAGGACGTTGCCGGTGATCTCGCCCATGCCGGGCACGTTGGTCGTTGTCATGAAGCCCTTCGAGGATGCTTTGGAGCGGGGCCGTTCGCGATCGGCCGCTCGCGCGAAGTCCGGCGTTCTAGCCGATCGGGATGGCGGCGGCAAATCAGGCCGGGCGGCCTTGCGTCAGGGCGCCGTAGAGATCGGGACGGCGATCGCGGAAGAAGCCCCAGGCCGCCCGATGGGTGGCCAGGAAGTCCAGGTCGAACTCCGCGCTCAGCACGCCATGGTCGTCACGCCCGAGATCGGCGACCAGGTCGCCACGGTGGTCGGCGATGAAGCTGGAGCCATAGAACGCCTGCCCGCCGTTGGGATAGCCCGCCCAGGGCTCGAAGCCCGTGCGGTTGGCGCCCACCACCGGAATGACGTTCGAGACGGCGTGGCCCTGCATGGCGCGCCGCCACGGCAGGGCGGTGTCGAGGCTGGGGTCATGCGGCTCGGAGCCGATCGCCGTGGGATAGAGCAGGATCTCGGCGCCCATCAGGGTCATGGCGCGCGCGGCTTCCGGGTACCACTGGTCCCAGCAGATGCCGACGCCCAGGCGGCCGAAACGGGTGTCCCAGACGCGGAACCCGGTGTCGCCGGGGCGGAAATAATACTTCTCCATATAGCCCGGCCCATCGGGGATATGGCTCTTGCGATAGACGCCCATGGCCGAGCCGTCGGCGTCGATCATCACCAGGCTGTTGAAGTAGTGCGGCCCCTCGCGCTCGAAGATCGAGATCGGCAGCACGATCCCCAGCTCGGCGGCCAGAGGCGCCAGGGCGGTGACGCAGGGGTGCTCGCGCCAGGGATGGGCCGCCTTGAACCAGCGCTCCTCCTGGGCGACGCAGAAGTACGGCCCCTGGAACAGTTCCGAGGGCAGGACCACCTGGGCGCCCCTGGCGGCCGCCTCGCGGATGAAGTCGGCGGTCTTGGCGATGTTGGCGGCGAGATCCATGCCGTAGGACGTCTGGATCGCGGCGACCTTGATCGTGCGGGCCATCAGGCTGGCTCCTGCTGGGTGATGCAATGGAAGGAGCCGCCGCCGCTCAGGATCGCGTTCGACGGCAGGCCGATCACCTGGCGCTCGGGGAAGATGACCTTCAGGGCCTCGAGCGCGAAGGCGCCGGATTGCTCGGCATAGAGCGGCATGATCACCGCCCGGTTGGCGATGACGAAGTTCATGTGCGAGGCCGGGGCCGCGCGGCCGTCGGCGCCTTCGATCCAGCCGGGCGACGGGATCCGCAGGACCTTCAGCTTGCGGCCGGCGGCGTCGGTCATCGCCGAGAGGCGCCGCGCGGCGTCGTCATAGGCCTCGGCGTTGACGTCGCCGCGCCCCCAGGCGACCGGGCAGGCGACGACGCCGGGCGCGACGAACCGCGCCAGGTTGTCGACGTGGCCGTCGGTATGGTCGTTGGCCAGGCCGTCGCCGAGCCACAGCAGCTTGCGCGCGCCCAGGGCGTCGGCCAGCGCCGCGCCGGCGATCTCCTGGCTCCAGCCCACATTGCGGTTGGGGTTGAGCAGGCATTGCCCGGTGGTCAGGACCGTGCCCGCGCCGTCGTGGTCGAGCGCCCCGCCCTCCAGCACGAAGTCGTGGACCACCAGCGGCGTGGAGGCCGCCACGGCGATCTGGCGCGCGACGGTGTCGTCGTCATCCAGCAGATACTTGCCGCCCCAGCCGTTGAAGGCGAAGCCGTGGGCTTCGTCCCGGCCGTCGACCTTGGCGAAGATCGGCCCGGTGTCGCGCAGCCAGATATCGCCGAACGCGCCGGGGACGATCTCGATGCCTGCTTCCTCGCCCAGCAGGGCGCGGGCGGTCGCCTCGCCCGCCGCCGTGCCGGTCAACAGCTTGACCTGCTCGCCGCCGGGGCCGGCGAGCGCGCGGGCCAGGGCGGCGACTTCGCCTTGCGCGACGGCGAGATCGTCCTCCCAAAGCTCCGCATGGCTGGGGAAGCCCAGCCACATGGCCCGGTGGGGCGCCCATTCGGCGGGAACGGTCAGGCTCATCGTGCTCCTCGATGCGGGCAGTGACGGGCGCAGATGGGCGGCGGCGGCGCGGACGTCAAGCGGCGTGGGAAAAATGGACGCCCGCCGCTGGGCCGCGCTTTCAGATTGCAGCTTTCGATCAGCCTAGAACTCGTAACGCAAGCTGAGTTGAAGGTACCAGAGCGAGAGAGCCGAATTGCGCTGCTTCGGCACCGAGGTCGGCACGTTGGAATAGCGGTACCCGACGCATGTGGGACTGCCGGCCGTCTGCGCGATCCCGGCGGCGTCCGCGCAGGCCACGTTGGCGAGTTGGATCGTCGAGGTGCCGCTGGCGTCGACGAACTCGGCCACTTGGCCCCATTTGCTGTTGAGCAAGTTCAGCACGTTGCGGATGTCGGCTTGCACCCGGATCTTGTGGCCCGGGATAAGGGTCGGCAGTTCCTGACTGAGCGACAGGTCAATCCGGCTGACCCAAGGATTGGTGTTGGAGTATTTGCCCAGGACCTGATTGTTGCCGAGGTGGAAGTTGTCCACATAGCGCTTGAAATTGGCCAGGTCCGCCGCAGTGTTGAAGGTCACGAGCCCGACGCGCAGGTCGTTCGGGTTAGCGTCGCCAGCGAAGTCCGGAACGTATAGCGCCTGAGCAGTCTTGGTCACCCCAAAGACCGGCCCACGCCCGCTGACCGCATCGGCCATGGAGAAGCCGAAATGGCGGCCGGTCTGGGTCTCTGCGAAAAGGGAGACCCGGGTCTCGTTGTCGCCGAAGAACTTCTTGTGGTAGCCGAGCTCGAGCTTCACCCGATCGGGGATCTCGTAGACGGAACGGCCAAGGAAGTCGTTGTTCGGATCCTGGCCCGCGGGCACGCTGCCGTAGAACGACCCCGCCGTGGTGCCGAAGAACAGGCCGGCGTTGACATCACGCAGCTTCTGGTGCGCGTAACCCACCGAGAAATCGCCGCCCCAGTCCCAGGATTTCGAGGCCGTCAGCGAGATCGTGTAGCCATGACCCTTGTCGGTGGTTCCGATGATAAGGTCGTTGGCGGCGCCGCCGTTCACCGAGGCCTTGCCCGCGACGGCGCCGTTGGTCAGGCCGTCGTAGCGGATCCGGCCGTCCGGCAGCAACTGCTGCACGCCGTTGATGATGAGCGGCTGTGAGCGGGAGTCATAGAAGGTCAGGTCATGCCGTACCTTTGTGGCCACGAAGTCGCCGGTGAGTTTCCAACCGTCCCACGCGTCCCACTGGCCGGAAAGAAAGAGCTTCCATTGGGCCGGTGTCTGATAACCAGGCGCCAGGGCGATGACGCCGCTCGTGGTCGGGATCGCGCCCGTGGTGGTCCCGCGCTGGAAGAGTTGAACGGCCAACGGCACTTGGAAGCCAAATTGCGGGTCGGCGTTGAGGTTGTTGAGGGCCGCCGCGCCAATGGCGTTGGTAAAGCCGGCCGTTCCGTTGGCCTCGGTGAAGACGTCAGTGGAGCCCGTGCGGCGGATATCCACACCGGTGATCTGGACGCCGGTGTTATAGAAGGGCGACCCGGTCAACACATCGGGCGTCCCGCCTGAGAACAGCCCGCCGCCGGCGCTGAGCTTCAGGTTCGGCGTCGTCCGCCATTCCACGGAAATCCGCGGCATGAGGATGTCCTGGCCGTCGATCGTCTTCTGGTTGGTGAAGCCGTTGCGCGCCGTGAAGAAGGGGTTGAGCACGGGCTTGTCCGGCTCGTCATAGCGCTCGTATCGGAAGCCCACCGTCACCTTCAGGTCGTCGGTGATGTCGAGGGCGTCCTGCACGAACCCTGAATAGGTCCAGTAGGTGGTCTGGAACTGCGCGTCGGTCGGCGTGCCGGTGATCGAGTTCGTGTACTGCAGGCGGCTCGCCCGGCCGGCTTCAAAATCAGCGAGCGAGTCGAAATAGTAAACGCCGCGGGATTGCTGAACGAAGAGGTCAAGCGGCTTGGCCTGGCGGGCCTGGAAACCGAACTTGAAGAGGTTCGGGGCCATCGAGTATTCGCCGGTGAACTGGACCCGGAATTCCTTCTCGCTTAGCGCATTGGCGTGGCGGAACTGGTCTGGGCCGAAGTTCAGCTGGTTGAAGGGGCTCTCGCAGACGGTGCTGCTAGCGTTGGCCGTCGGCGCCGTGCAGACGCGCACGTCGGCGTAGTTCTGGCCGCTCGGCGGGAGCTGGGAGTCCATGAACTGACGCTTGGTGATCTTCAGCGTGGTCGAAAGGCGGTCCGTCCAGGTCGAGTGCAGTTCGCCCGTGAAGGCCTCGTCGGAATCGAACTTGGTATAGTCCTGCGACGACAACTGCATGGTGGCGTTGCCGAGGTTGGGGTGCAGGACGTTGGAGGATTCGGCGTAGCGGTAGGTGAAGCTGAACCTCTGGCCCTCCATGAGGTTCCAGTCGAGCTTCGCGGAATACTTCTTGTCCAGCACCGGGGTGGTCGCGACGATGCCGCCCGGATCGAATTTGCTCTTGTAGAGGGTGTTGTAGTCGCTCACGACCTTGTCGAGGGTCGCCTGGGTGCCGTTGTTCAGGAACGCATTCGGCGCGCCCGAACCTTGCACCCCGAACTGGGTGGATTCGGCCGAGGTGTACGTCTCATACGAGACGGCGAAGAAGATGTGGTCCTTCCAGACCGGGCCGGAGAGGAAGGCGCCGTAGTTCGTCTGGTGGACGTTCGACTTGATCTTGTTGCCTTCGATCTCCCGACCGACCATGCCGTCGTTCAGATAGTTGTCGAAGAACGCGCCGTGGAACTGGTTGCCGCCTGAACGCAGCACGAGATTCAACGCCCCGCCGACGAAGTCGCCGTTCTCCACGTCGGTGGGCACCGCAGCGACGGCGAACTGTTCGATGGCGTCCAGGTTGACCGGGCCGCGCGCGGTGGTCAGGCCGCCCTGGTTCAAGCCGAAATTGTCCTGCGCCGAGACGCCGTCGACGGCGATCCGGTTGTATCGGGGATTGGAGCCCGCGATCGAGACGCCGCCGCCGTTCACGCCGATGCGCGCGCCGCTGTTGAGGTCCGCGGCCACCAGCATGTCGCGGCGTGCGAGGTCGCGGGGGTCGCGAGTGATGGACACCACCTCCTGGATCGCCTTACGGCCGAGCACCGTCTTCGGGCCTTGATCGGCGTTCTTCACGCCGGCCGCCGTGACGATTACGGCCTCGACCTCGTTGCCCGTATCTTTCGCAGTCAGGTCGACGTCCACGTCGGTGGTGTGACCCACCTGCAAGAACACGTCGTTCAGCGTCTTCGAGGGCAGCCCCGCGCCGGTCACTGTGACCGTGTACGGACCACCGACGCGCAGGCCGCGCGCGTCGAAGCTGCCGCCCGCCTCCGTCGAGAACGTGGATTTCGTGCCTGACGGTACGTGGACCAACTGCACCGAGGCGCCGGCGACCGGCATGCCGTTGGAAGTCACCGCACCGTGGATCGCCGACGTGGTTTCCTGCGCGCAGACCGCCGTACCGGCAGCTGACAGCATGGCGGCCAGAGCTACGCCGCTGGCGAGCCGATTGAACTTCATCATGAGAATCCCCGTCCCACAGGGCTGCGGCTGCTCCAGATGGCCGCACGGCCGTCCTAGTGCATAGCAACGGTATTTCGACCCTGGGCGACAGTTTCGTAACGATGCCGTCACACGAAGGCCGGTCGCGCCTCCAAAGGCGGCGCCGGGCGCTTTACAGGGGCGCGGCGGCGCGCAAGGTTCGCGCCGCTTCCTGGGAGAGCCTGATGGCCCGCGCGATATCCGTGGACGGAAACGACCGATGGCGCGCCGTCCTGCTGGCGACGGCGGCGATCACGCTGGTGCGCATCGTGGTGCTGTTCATGTCGCCGCTCGAACTCTACCCGGACGAGGCCCAGTACTGGCTTTGGTCGAGAACGCTGGATTTCGGCTATTATTCGAAGCCGCCGATGATCGCCTGGAGCATCTGGGCGTCCACCGCGACGGGCGGCGACGCCGAACCCTGGATCCGCCTGTTCTCGCCGTTGTTCCATGCCGGGGCCGCCCTGGCGGTCTTCGGCATCGGGCGCAGGCTCTACGGCGAGCCGACCGCGGTCGTCGCGACGGCGCTCTATACCCTGATGCCCGGCGTGCAGCTGTCGGCGGTGGTGGCGGCGACCGACGCGCCGCTGCTGTTCTTCCTCGGCGTAACCCTGCTGGCCTATGTGACGCTTCCGGCCGTCGCCGGGCGTCGCCGGACCGTCTGGGCCGCCGGCTTCGGGGCGGCCCTGGGCCTGGCGTTCCTCAGCAAATATGCGGCGATCTACCTGATCATCGGGCTGGCCTTCCACCTCGCCGCGTCGAAAGCCGCCCGTGCGGCCTGGACGCCCGGCGCCATCCTCGCAGCGGTCCTGGCCTTCGCGATCGTCCTGGCGCCCAATGTGATCTGGAACGCCAACCATCACTTCGCCACCCTGCAACACACGGCCGAGAACGCCGCCTGGGGGGGACGGCAACTCTTCAACACCAAGGAACTGGCGGACTTCATCGCCTCGCAGTTCGGGGTGTTCGGCCCCGTGCCCTTCGCGGTGCTGGTGGGCGGCGCGGCCGTGCTGGCGGCGAGGCGACGCCTGGAACCGGCCGACGTGCTGCTGATCTGCTTCGCCCTGCCCCCCTTGCTGATCGTGGCCGGGCAGGCGTTCATCAGCCGGGCCAACGCCAACTGGTCAGGCGCGGGCTACCTGCCGGGCGCGATCCTGGTGGCCGCCTGGATGGTGCGCTGGGGGGCCAGGCGCTGGCTGACGGCGGGGCTGACGATCCAGGCGCTGATCGCCGTCTTCTTCCTCGTCTGGATGGTTCAGCCGAAGACCGCCGAGGCGATGGGGGTTTCCAACAGCTTCAAGCGCGCCAAGGGCTGGTCGCAGATCACGCGCTCGATCATCACCCGCGCCGAGGGCGAACAGGATGCGGGGCTCAGCGCCATCGCCGTCAACGACCGCTTTCTGTACAATGCCATGGCCTACTACGGCCGCGCCTATTTCGCCGATCCGACCTCGCCGCCGCTGACCGTCTGGCTTCTGGAAAGCCAGCCGCAGAACCAGGCTGAAAGCACCGCGCCGCTGACGCCCGCCCTGGGGCGCCGCGTACTCGCCGTCAGCCTGGAAGGCGTCTATCGCCCCGAGATGGAGCGCGACTTCCGCCACATCGCCGGGCCGGAGATCGTCAGTGTACGGCTCGACCGCAAACGCAAGCGCCGGGCGGAACTCTTCATCGGCGAGGATTTCGCCGCCGCGCCCCGCGATCCGGTCAGCGGCCGCCCCACACCGCCTTGAGCGCGGCGTCGCGCCCGCAACCCTTCCGATAGGCGGCGTAGGCGGCCGGATTCCTGCGCGCGTAGTCCTGGTGGTAGTCCTCGCCCATCCAGAACTGCGCCGCGGGCCGGATCTCGGTGGCCACGGGCTTGCCCAGCGTCTTGCTGATCTGGGCCCTCACATTGGAGGCGGCGGCCTGCTCCTGCGGGTCGGCGACGAAGACGGCGGTGTGGTAGGACGGGCCGCGATCGCAGATCTGGCCGCCGCCGTCGGTCGGGACGATGTTGTGGAAGAAGCCGTCCACCAGCTTGGCGTAGGTGGTCCTGGCCGGGTCGTAGGTGACCTTGACGGCCTCCAGATAGCCCTGGTGATTGGCGTAGGTCGGGTTGCGACGGGCGCCGCCAGCGTATCCGACCACCACATTGGCCACACCCGGCAGGTGCTCCATCGCCTTTTCGGCCGACCAGAAGCAGCCGCCGGCGAAGACCGCGGTCTTATAGGCCGCGGCCGGCGCGGCGTCGGCGGCGAACAGCGCCATGACCGCGGCCACGGCGAACAGGGATTTCCTCATGGGATGTCTCGATCGCGTTCAAGGACAAGCGCGAGCCGTCGCGCTCCTGCCCGATCTACGCGCGAACACCGCCTTCGGATGCATCCGCCGGGTCAGGCGACCTCGAAGCTCGCTTCGGTCTTGGCCCTGATTTCATCCAGGGTCACGCCCGCGGCGATTTCCAGCAGCTTCAGGGGCGACCTGCCGCGGTTGGTCTCGAAGACCCCCAGGTCGGTGATCAGCAGGTCGACGACCCTGGCGCCGGTCAGCGGCAGGGTGCATTCCTTCAGGAGCTTGGGCGCGCCGGACTTCTCCACATGGTCCATGACGACGACGACCCGCTTGACGCCGGCCACCAGGTCCATGGCCCCGCCCATGCCCTTCACCACCTTGCCCGGCACCATCCAGTTGGCCAGGTCGCCGACGGCGGAGACCTGCATGCCGCCCAGGATCGACAGGGCGATGTGGCCGCCGCGGATCATGGCGAAGCTGTCGGCGCTGGAGAAATAGGACGAACTCGGCAGCTCGGTGATCGTCTGCTTGCCGGCGTTGATCAGGTCGGCGTCTTCCTCGCCCTCATAGGGGAAGGGCCCCATGCCGAGCATGCCGTTCTCGCTCTGCAGCGTCACCTGCATGCCGTCGGGGATGTAGTTGGCCACCAGGGTCGGGATGCCGATCCCGAGGTTCACGTAGAAGCCGTCGCGCAGTTCCCTGGCGCCGCGGGCGGCCATCTCGTCACGGGTCCAGGCCATCAGACGTTCGCTCCTGCTTCACGCGGCCGGGTGGTGACGCGTTCGATCCGCTTCTGGAAGACCGCGCCCTTGAACAGGCGGTCGACGAAGATGCCGGGGGTGTGGATGTTGTCCTTGTCGAGCGAGCCGATGGCGACGATCTTCTCGACCTCGGCCAGGGTCGTCTTGCCGGCGGTGGCCATCATCGGATTGAAGTTCCGCGCCGTCTTCCGATAGACGAGGTTGCCCTCCGCATCGCCGGCATAGGCCTTCACGATGGAAAGGTCGGCTGTCAGGCCGCGCTCCATGACATAGAGATCGCCGTCGAAATCGCGGACTTCCTTGCCCTCGGCCACCAGGGTGCCGACGCCGGTCTTGGTGTAGAAGGCCGGGATGCCCGCGCCGCCGGCGCGGATGCGCTCGGCCAGCGTGCCCTGGGGATTGAATTCCAGTTCCAGTTCCCCCGACAGATAGAGCTGCTCGAACAGCTTGTTCTCCCCCACGTAGGACGAGATCATCTTACGGATCTGGCGGTTCTCCAGCAGGACGCCGAGGCCGAAGCCGTCGATCCCGCAGTTGTTGGAGATCACGGTCAGGTCCTTCACCCCGTGCTCGCGGATCGCGGCGATCAGGTTCTCGGGGATGCCGCAGAGGCCGAAGCCGCCGGCCATGATGGTCATGCCGTCGAACAGGACCCCGTCCAGGGCTTCGGCGGCGTCATTGCATTGCTTGCTGGTCATGACGCCGTGTTACCCCGCGATGCGGCGTTTACAAGCCGGCCGAGGCAAAATCTCGGCGCGATTCGGATTCATCTCGTTCATAGTCGGCGAATGGCCCAATCAATGACCACCTACAGCCCGCGCGCCGCGTGATGGACGGCCAGTCGCTGATCATCCAGGCGCTGGTCTATCTGACCGCCGGCGTGGTTTCCGTCCCCATCGCCAAGCGGCTCGGGCTGGGCTCGGTGCTGGGCTACATCATCGCCGGGGTGATCGTCGGCCCGTTCCTGCTGGACCTGGTCGGCGCGCCCGGCGACGTCATGCGCTTCGCCGAGTTCGGCATCGTGATCATGCTGTTCCTGATCGGGCTGGAGGTGCGCCCGCAGCTGCTCTGGCAGATGCGCACGGCGATCTTCGGGATCGGCGGCGCCCAGCTTGGGGTCACCGCCGCCGTGCTGGCGGCGGCCGGCCTGGCGTTCGGCCTGGAATGGCGGGTGGCGACGGCGGCCGGCCTGGTTCTGGCCATGTCCTCCACCGCCATCGCGCTGCAGAGCCTCGACGAGCGCGGCCTGCGACAGGGCCAGGCGGGCGAGGCCGCCTTCGGGGTGCTGCTGTTCCAGGACCTCTCGGTCATTCCGCTGTTCGCCCTCCTGCCGCTGCTCGCGGGCGGCGCGCCCGTCCATGCCGGCGCCGAGCCCCCCCATGGCGCCAGCCTGATCGGCGACCTGCCCGGCTGGCTGCAGGCCCTGGCGGTGATCGGCGCGGTGGCCGCCGTGGCGGGCGGCGGACGCTATCTCACGCGGCCGATCTTCAGGTTCATCGCCGCCGCCCGGCTGCGGGAGATCTTCACGGCCTTCGCCCTCCTGCTGGTGATCGCCGTCGCCGTGCTGATGCAGCTGGTGGGCTTGTCGCCCGCCCTCGGGGCCTTCCTGGCCGGGGTCGTGCTGGCCGAGAGCGAATTCCGGCGCGAGCTGGAAACCGACATCGAGCCGTTCCGCGGCCTGCTGCTCGGCCTCTTCTTCATCACGGTGGGCGCAGGCCTGGACCTGTCGCTCGCCGCGGCCCAGCCGTGGACCCTCCTGGGACTGGCGCTCGGCCTGATGGTGCTCAAGGCGCTGACGCTGTTCGCCATCGCCCGTGTCTTCCGCCTGGAGTCGCGCGCCGCGATGACCACCGCCGTGGCCTTGGCGCAGGGCGGCGAATTCGCCTTCGTGCTGATCGGCGTGACGGTTTCCGGCGGGGTCTTGCCCGCGGAGCTGGGCAAGCTGCTGGCGGCGGGCGTCGCGGTCTCCATGGCCGCCACGCCGGTGGCCATGGCCCTGCTTGAACGGCTGGTCCTCAACCGTGGCCCCGACCTGAAGACGCCGGAAGAAACCGCCTTCGACGAGGGTGCGCCGGACGCCATCGTCGCCGGGTTCGGCCGCTTCGGCCAGGTCGCCACCCGCCTGCTGATCGCCAGCGGCTTTCGGACGGTGACCCTGGACTCCAGCATCGAGCAGATCGAGACCCTGCGGCGGTTCGGCCAGAAGGTTCACTATGGCGACGCCAGCCGCCTGGACCTGCTGCGTACCGCCGGCGCCGAGAAGGCCAAGCTGCTGATGATCGCCATCGACGATCGCGACAAGGCCCTGGAGATGGTCGACGCCGCAAAGGAAGCCTTCCCCCACCTCACCATCCTGGCGCGCGCTTGGGACCGGCGGCACGCCTACGAGCTGCTGCAGCACGGCGTCGACGAGGTGGAGCGCGAGACGTTCGAGGGCGCCCTGGTGTTCGGCGGCCGCGCGCTGAAGCGGCTGGGCCTCAGCGACCGCCGCGTGGCGCGCGCCATGAGCATCTTCCGCAAGCACGACCGCCAGCTGTTCACCAAGCTCGCCCCGGTGGCGGGGGAGGGAGAGCGCTATATCCTCGCCACCCGCGATTCCCGCGAGACCATGGATCGCCTGTTGCGCGCGGAAATGGAACAGTTGGACGTCGAGGAGGACGATCAGGCCGTGGTCGAAAACCTCCGTGGCCTGGAGGCGGAAAAGGAGCGCGTATGATCGCGACCCCGGCCGCCGTTCCCGCAATCCCGTTCGAGGATTTCGATCGCGATATCGAGGCTTTCGCACAGGCGCTGGGCGGCTCGTTCGCGCGCTACGGCTTCGCCGTCATCGCCGGGCACGGCCTTCCGCAGGAGGGGGTCGAGGCGGCGCTGGCCGCGGCCAAGGCGTTCTTCGCCCTGCCGGACGCCGTCAAGCGCGGCTATCTCACCGGCGTCGGCGGGCAGCGGGGCTATACCGCCTTCGGCGTCGAGACCGCCAAGGGCGCGGCCCATCACGACCTGAAGGAATTCTGGCACATGGGCCGCGACCTGCCGCCCGGCCATCCTTATGCGGACCTGATGGCGCCCAACGTCTGGCCAAGGGAGATCGCCGATTTCCGGCGTGACGTCTCCTGGCTCTACGGCGCCCTGGACGCCATGGGCCGCAAGGCGCTGGAGGCCATCGCAATCTACCTGGACCTGCCGCGCGATTTCTTCGACTCGGCCGTCGGCGACGGAAACTCGGTATTGCGACTGCTGCACTACCCGCCCGCCGGCTTCGACGGGCCCCACATCCGCGCCGGCGCCCACGAGGACATCAACGTCATCACCCTGTTGCTGGGCGCCGAGGAGGCCGGGCTGGAGGTGCAGGACCGCGACGGCCAATGGTTGCCGATCAACCCGCCGCCCGGGTCGCTGGTGCTGAACATCGGCGACATGCTGCAGCGGCTGACGAACCATCGCTTGCCGTCGACCACCCACCGCGTCGTCAATCCGGAGCCGGCGCGACGGAACGTGGCGCGCTATTCGACGCCGTTCTTCCTGCACTTCAACCCGGATTACGAGATCAGGACGCTGCCGGGTTGCGTCGATGAGGATCACCCGGACCGCTACCCGGCCCCCATCACCGCCGACGCCTTCCTTCGCGAGCGGCTGCGGGAGATCAAGCTGCTCTGAGCCGATCTCCCGCGCCGGCGCCTATTTGGAGATGCGCAGGTTGTCGATGGAGCGCGCGATGGCGTCGAAGGCGGCGCCGAGCTGCGCCACGTCCTGCACGTCGTAGAACTTGTCCGGCGTCGTCGCGCAGCCTTGCAGCAGGTCGCTGGACCCGCTCGTGACCTCCACCCGGACGGTGTAGATCACGATGCCCTTGGCCTTCATGTTGGTGCACAGCAGGGTCAGCCGGTCATCGATCTTGTCTGTACGCACGCTGGCCGCACCGCTGGTGATCCCCAGCATGTTCTGCCAAATATAGCCGTAGCCGCCGTAGAACGAGCCATTGATCTCCTGCGACTTCGATGGGTCGTTCATCGTGTTCTCGCCATCGGTCATCAGGATGACGATCTTGCGGTTGTGATCGGTGCCGTACGCGCGCCCGTCCGCGAACGGGCCGGTCGGCGACAAGGCGTTCCAGCCCCACGCGAGACCAATAGGAATGTTGGTTTCCCCGACAGCCGTCATGGCGTCGATCGCCGTCTTGACGGACGACGCATTGGTGGTCAACCGGATCACCGGCTGTAGCGCGCAACCGAAATTCGGGCCCCAGACGTAGGAGGCGGCGGCGCCATATGCCGTCGAGTCGAGCCCCGTGCTGGGGCCGGCGTTTTTCTGCGCGACGCCGCTGACCGTGGCGCCGTACTTGGCCCGGTTCAGCTGCCTAGCCTTCGTCCCGCGCCCATCGTTCGTCACCCACTCAATTGACGGGCCAGGGGTCTTGCCGGTGCTGGCGGTGGCGGCCTGCCAGACGTTGCCGTTCGCATAGGTCGCCCAATAGCTGGTGGACGAACTCGGCGTCTTGTTGGTGTTCCCCGTGATGTTCTTCGCCTGATAGACGGTGCTGCTGTAGGTCACGAGCATGCCGTTGGTATAGGTCGTCGTCGAAGACCAGGTCGGGGGCGTGTAGGAGACAATGTCGCCCTTCAGATAGGCGAAGCTCGCCGACCAGGCCGGAATGTCATTGATATAGTCGTTGTAGCTCCCGGCGTAGGTCGTGCTCGACCCCGTCGGCTTGAACGTCGTCGGCCCATTGTCGGCTTCATCCGGCCAGAACCAGGGCGTGTAGAGCGTCGCGGGAGTCCCCGCACTCGGCGCTGTATCGTCGACATCGTAGGGGGCGTGGCGCGCTTCGACACAGCCCTCCCACTGGACCTGGCTACCGCCGCTGGTGAGGTATTTCATCACCGCGAGCCGATCGACGTTGGCGGCGCTGAAATTGTCGTAGTTGACGGTTGAGATCTGATGACCTTTGCCCATCGGATCGATCCAGGCCGGGATGCCCGTCCCCGTGTGGGTCGTCGCGTCGTAGCTGGCGAGCGACGTGGTGGTCTGGACGCGCACGGTGTTCGAGAACGGCACCAGCGAGAACTTCAGCGGTTCGGTCTCGGTGCTGCTGGCCGAGGCCGCCACCAGCTTGTCCACCAGGCTCTTGGCCGACGTCTTCAGCGTACTGAGCTTGGTTCCCTGCATCGAGCCGGTGTTGTCGAGCACGAGGGCGACTTCCAGCTTGTCCATCGCGCGGTTGATCTCGGTGGTCACCGTGATGTCGGGATGGCGCCAAAGGGTCGAACCGCTGCCCATCAGGCTGGCCGGCTGCAACTGGGCGGTGGCGATCACTTTCTGGCCGTCGACCACGAAGGTCGCCGACTTCAAGATGGCGCCCGTTTCCAAGGTCAGGTTGGCGTTCAGCGCCGTGCGGCCGATGGTGGTCAGGTCCGCCGTCGTGATGGCGGTGGAGCGCGCGGCGAACAGCGCCGCGGCGTCGAGAGAATCCTGCAGCTTCGCGCGCTGCTCGTTGCCGTAATAGACCTCGAAGACGCCGAGCATCAGCGGAATGAGCAGCACCAACGAGACCGCGAACATGATCGCCGCTGCGCCCCGCTCGTCGCGCGCGCCACGTGTCAGCCCGTTGCGCAGCCGCGCTTTCAGGCGTTTCCACGCGCTATCGCTTCGTGCTTCCCGCATCGCCAGCCAGCCCCCGATTCACAGTCCCACCGAGTGAGCATGCAGCATCTGAGTAAACGAAAGGGGCGCTGGGCAAGGTAAACGGCCGTTAGCATTCCCGACGGCTCGGCGATTGACGCTCACGCGGCTTTGTCGTCCCATCGGGCTCCGATGGGAGAGCGGTGATGACGACGCGCGACGAGACGCCGAAGCCTGACGCCCCGTCCCCTCCCCCCCGCAGACGCTTCCGCGCAGCCCTCGCCGCCGGCCTGCTGATCGCGGCGTTCGGCGGCGGCTTCCTCACCGCCAAGACCGTCGAGGGGCTGCATCTGTTCGGCGCCAAGGGCCCGGCGTCGGCGACGGAACCCGGCGGCTTCCAATGGTCGCTGTTCGGCAAGCCCAGGGGCGCCGACGCCGCGCGGCGCGGCCTGCCGAAACCGGAAGGCTTCGCGGTCTGGCGCTCGCGGATCGACACCTCCCACGCCCAGCCCATGGCCTGCGTGGAACTGACCAGGCCGCTCGATCCCGCCAAGTCCTATGCCGACTATGTCCTGATCTCGCCCGATCTCGGCGCGACGCCGGCGGTCGCCGTGAAGGGCGCCGAACTCTGTGTCGGCGGCGTCGGCCTCACCGACCGCCGCGTCACCTTGCTGAAGGGCCTGCCCGCCAAGGGCGGCGAGACCCTGGCGGCCAACGCCGACGTCGACTTCACCTTCGGCGAGAAGCCGCCCTATGTGGGCTTCGCCGGCCAGGGCGTCATCCTGCCCCGCGAGGAGTCCGACGGCATCGGCATCGAGACGGTCAATGTCTCGCGCCTCCACGTCGAGGTCTGGCGCGTGGTGGATCGCAACCTGGTGCGCAAGTCGATCAGCGCGCCGGACCCCACCGGCGAGGGCGAATACGCCTCCGACTACGGCGACGACAGCGCCGAGGGCGAAGGTCGCCAAGTCTGGAAGGGCGAGATCGCCGTCAAGGACGACGCCGGCCAGCGCGTGACCACCGTCTTCCCCCTGGGCGCCGTGCTCAAGGAGATGAAGCCGGGCGGCTATGTCATCAAGGTCAAGGACGCCTCCGGCGGCCGTGATCTCAAGGCCGGCGGAGAGGACGACTACGATCCCAATCCCCCCGCCCAGGCGCGCCGCTGGGTGATCTTCACCGACATGGCGATCTCGGCCTACGACGGCTCCGAAGCCCTCGACGTGGTGGTCCGGTCGCTGAAGACCGCCAAGACGATGGGCGGCATGCGCGTGGCCCTGGTGGCGCGCAACGGCGAGGACCTGGCCGAGGCCAAGACCGACGCCTCGGGCCGTGTCCGCTTCGACCGCCCGCTGCTGGACGGCGAGGGGGCGGCCGACGCCAAGATGGTCATGGCCTATGGCCCGGACGGCGACCTGGCGGTGCTGGACCTCGATCGCGCGCCGGTGGACCTGTCCAAGCAGGGCGTCGGCGGGCGCACGCCGTCGGAGAACCAATCCGCCACAGCGGGGCGTTCGGTCGCCACGGTGGTCGACGCCTATCTCTATGCCGATCGCGGCATCTATCGGCCGGGCGAGACCGCCCATGTCAGCGCCCTGCTGCGCGACCACCAGGCCCGCGCGGTGAAGGATCGCAAGGGCGTGCTGGTGGTCCGCCGGCCGTCCGGCGTCGAGTTCAAGCGCTACGGCTTCGACAAGACGCCGCTGGGCTGGGCCGGGGCCGACGTCGTCCTGCCCAAGGGCGCGCCCCGTGGCCGCTGGCGTGTCACCCTGGAGATCGACGGCGTCGAACAACCGGCCGGGGAGCTCTCGTTCTCCGTCGAGGATTTCGCGCCCCAACGGCTGGCGGTGACCGCCACGGGCCGCGAGACCGTGCCGATCGCGGCAGGCGAAACCCGCAACGTCGAGATCTCCGCCCGCTTCCTCTATGGCGCGCCCGGCGCAGGCCTGCAGACGCAAGGCGAGGCCCGCCTGCGGATCGACCCCAACCCCTTCCCGCAGTTCGACGGCTATCAGTGGGGCGACCAGCGCGAGACCTTCGAGGAGAAGTTCATCGACCTGGGCCAGAGCGTCACCGACGGCGAAGGCCGCGCCGTCGTGGCCCTGACCACGGCCGAAGCCGGCGACACCGCCCAGCCGCTCGAAGCGCTCTTTACGGCCTCGGTGTTCGAGCCCGGCGGCCGGCCCGTGCGCGAAAGCCTGTCGCTGAAGGTGCGCTCCAAGCCGCTCTATCTGGGCGTGAAGGTCGACGAGGGCGATTCGACCGGCAAGGGCGACCCCACCGTCAGCTTCGACGTCATCGCCGCCAATGCGGCGGGCCAGCGCACGGCGGCCAGCGGCGTCGCCTACAAGCTGATCGCCGAGAACTGGGACTACGACTGGTTCCAGCAGGACGGCCGCTGGCAATGGCGGCGCACCAGCCGCGACGTGGTGATCAAGAGCGGGACGCTCAATGTGACGGCGGGCGCGGCCGCCCGCATCTCGCGCCGCCTGGGCTGGGGCGACTATCGTCTCGAACTCACCGGGCCGGAGGGCGCGCGCAGCGTCACCCGCTTCGCCTCGGGCTGGGGAGAGCCCGCCAAGGACGTCGAGGCGCCGGACGTGGTGCGCGTCAGCGCCGGAACCGCCGCCTACGCCCAGGGCGACACCGTCGAGATCACCCTGAAGCCGCCCTACGCGGGCGAAGCCCAGATCGCCGTGGCCACCGACCGCCTGATCGACTTCAAGACCGTCTCGGTCAGCGAGAAGGGAACCACCGTCCGCCTGAAGACCGACGGCGCCTGGGGCGGCGGGGCCTATGTGATGGTCAGCGTCATCCAGCCGCGCGACCCGGTCGCCTCGCCCAAGCCGCGGCGGGCCCTGGGGCTGGTCTATGTGCCGCTGGACCCCAAGCGGCGTAAGCTGGAGGTCTCCCTCGACACCCCGCCCAAGGTGGGCGCCAGGCAAATTCTCGAGGTTCCGATCACGGTCAAGGGCATGGGCGTCGGCGGTCGCGCCCATGTGACCCTGGCCGCCGTCGACGAAGGCATCCTGCAACTCACCAAGTTCGCCAGCCCCGACCCGGTGAAGTGGTATTTCGGCAAGCGGGCCCTGACGCTCAACTATCGCGACGACTACGGACGATTGCTGGACGCCAACCTCGGCGCCCCGGCCAACGTCAATTTCGGCGGCGACGAGGTGGGCGGCGAGGGCCTGACCGTCACGCCGATCAAGACCGTGGCCCTGTGGTCGGGCGTGGTGGAGACCGGCATGGGCGGCAAGGCGGTCATCAGGCTGCCGGCTCCCGACTTCAACGGCGAGCTTCGGCTGATGGCGGTGGCCTGGACCGACGACGCCGTCGGCGGCGCCTCGAAACCGCTGACCGTGCGCGAAGCCGTCGTGGCCGATCTCTCGCTGCCGCGCTTCCTCGCGCCCGGCGACCATGCCTTCGCGACCCTCGAACTGCATAATCTGGAGGGCAAGGTCGGCGCCTACGTCGCCGAACTGACCTCCGGCGGCGGGATCCTGGCGCCGTTCAGGAAAGCCTTCCAGCTGGCGCTGGGCCAGCGGATCGCCGAGCGCATACCCTTCGACGCGCCGCGCCGGACCGGGATCGGCCAGATCGGCTTCAAGGTCAGCGGCCCGGGGTTCGCGACGGCCAAGGACTATCCGATCCAGACCCGGCTGGGCTGGAGCCCGATCACCCGCACGACGGTGGAACTGCAACAGCCGAACACGGTCTACACGCCCGCCTCCGGCCTGCTTGCGGGGCTGGCGGCCGGCGACGTCAGCCTGCAGGTCAGCTACTCGCCCTTCCGCGGCTTCGATCCGGGGCCGATCGCCAATTCCCTGATGCGCTACCCCTATGGCTGCACCGAGCAACTGGTGTCGGGCGCCTATCCCCTGCTCTACGCGCCTCAGGTGTCCACCGACCCGAAGGTGAAGCGGACCTCGGCGGCCCTGAACCAGGCCGTGGGCAAGCTGCTGGACCGCCAGACCCAGGACGGCGCCTTCGGCCTGTGGCGGGTGGGCGACGGCGAGGCCGACGCCTGGCTGGGCGCCTACGCCACCGACTTCCTGATCGAGGCGCAGAAGATGGGCGCGCCGATTCCGCAAGCCGCCCTCGACCAGGCGCTGTCGGCCATGCGGCAGATCTCCCGGCCGGAAGGCTGGTCGTCGATCTCCTACCGGATGGAATATCCCACCTGGTGGGCGGGGTCGCCGGAAGCCTCGAAGAAGGCCACCGCCGCCATGCGCAGCCGCGCCTCGGCCTACGCCCTCTATGTCCTGGCCAAGGGCGGACGTGGCGACATCGCCCGCCTTCGCTGGTGGCATGACGTCCAGATGAAGTCGGAAAGCTCGCCGCTGGCCAAGGCCCAGGTCGGCGCGGGGCTCGCGTTGATGGGCGACCGTTCCCGCGCCCATTCCGCCTTCCGCCAGGCCGCGGCCTCCCTCGGTTACCGCGAGGAGAGCGACTGGTATCAGAGCCCGTTGCGGGACCTCTCGGCGGTCATCGCGCTCGCCTACGAAGCCGGCGAGGTCGATCTCGCCCGCGCCCTGCAAAAGCGGCTGGAGAACGCGGTCAAGGACCCGGACGCGTTGAACACCCAGGAACAGGCCCGGCTGCTCCAGGCCGCCAACGCCATGCTCAAGGCGGCCGGACGCATGAACGTCACGGCGACCGGCGCCGTGGCCATGAGCCCCGCCGGCGGCGCGCCGCGCTGGGCGGTCGGGAAACTGGCCGAGGCCCGGTTCACCAACGCCGGGACCGGGGCGCTCTGGCGCACCATCACGGTGACGGGCGCCCCCGTGGCCGCACCTTCCGCGTCGGCCAATGGCATGACGCTGTCCAAGCAGTTGCTGGGCTTCAGCGGCGGCTCGGTCGATCCGGCCAGCCTTCGCCAGGGGGATCGGGTGATCGTGCTGATCACCGGGCGATCGGCGCAGGCGCGTTCCACCGCCCTGGTGGTGGACGATCCGCTGCCGGCCGGCTTCGAGATCGAGACCGTGCTGGGCCCCGACGACGCCCAGAGCGGGCCGTTCAAGTTCCTCGGCCAGCTTTCCACGGCCGACGTCCAGGAGTCGCGGGACGATCGCTACATCGCGGCCCTGGACCTGCCCGGGCATGAGAGCTTCGCCTTCGCCTATGTGGCCAGGGCGGTGACGCCGGGCGACTACCTGCTGCCGGGCGCCCAGGCCCGCGACATGTACCGGCCGAGCCTGAACGCCCGCACCTCCGTCGGCCGCACCGCCATCGCGCCGGGGAGCTGAGGCTGGGCCGGCGCCATATCTCTAACCGCCCATCCCGGCGAAGGCCGGGATGAGCAGCATCAGGCCGGGACTTGTGCGCCGCCTCACCATCGCGCTCATCGCCCTCCTGGCGCTGGAGATCGCGGTCTTCACCCTGGATGCGGTCTTCCCGCCCGACATGGCCCGCGCCCATCGCTCCTCGCCGGTGGCGCTGGACAGGCGCGGGGCGTGGCTGCGCGCCCTGCCGGTGGAGGACGGGCGCTGGCGGATCAGGGCCGACCTCGACCGCACGGATCCCGTGTTCCTGCGTCGACTGATCGCCGTCGAGGATGGCCGGTTCTTTTCCCATCCCGGCGTCGACCCGCTGGCGCTTTCCCGCGCGGCGGCTTCGGCGGCGCTGCGCGGAAGGGTGGTGTCGGGCGCATCGACCCTCACCATGCAGACCGCGCGCCTGCTGGAGCCCCGGCCGCGCAATATCGTCAGCAAGCTGATCGAGATCGTCCGGGCCGTTCAGCTCGAGACGCGGTTGTCGAAACGCGAGGTCTTGGCGCTCTATCTGACGCTCGCCCCCTATGGCGGCAATCTGGAAGGCGTGCGGGCGGCCAGCCTCTCCTATTTCGGTCACGAGCCGGAGACCCTGACCGACGGCGAGCAGGCGCTGCTGATCGCCCTGCCCCAGTCTCCCGAGGCCCGGCGCCCCGACCGCCGGCCCGAGGCCGCGCGCGCCGCGCGGCGCAGCGTGCTCGACAAGATGATCCGCGCTCGGGTCCTCACCGAGGCGGAAGCCGCCGAGGCCGATGGCGAACCCCTGCCCAAGCGCGCGCCGTTCCCCTCCCTGGCCTGGCACGTCGCCGGGGAACTGGCCCGCGCCGCACCGGCGTCCCAGGCCAGTATCGAGACCACCCTCGACGCGCGCCTGCAGTCGCGGTTGGAGCCGCTCGCCGCCGCCGCGGCCCGCGCCCAGGGGCCCGACGCCACGGCCGCCGTCCTGGTGGTGGAGATCCAGGGCCGCGCCGTCCGCGGCGCCGTGGGTTCGGCCGGTCTCTCACGGCCCGGCGGCTGGATCGACATGACGCGGGCCGAACGTTCGCCCGGCTCCGCCCTGAAGCCCTTCATCTACGCCTTCGCCTTCGAAGGCGGCGTGGCGGCGCCCGACACCGAGATCGACGACACGCCACGGCGGTTCGCCGACTATCAGCCCGAGAACTTCGATCGCGTCTTCCACGGCAAGGTGACGGCGCGCGAGGCCCTGACCCACTCCCTGAACGTGCCCGCCGTCGCCACCCTGGAGAAGGTCGGCGCCGGTACGTTCGAGGCGCGGCTGGCCGGCGTCGGCGTCGACCTCGTCCGCCCCAAGTCCGCCAGCCGCGAGCCTGGCCTGGCCATCGCCCTGGGCGGCGTCGGCGTTCGGCTGCGCGATCTGGCCGTGCTGTATGCCGCGCTCGGCGACGGCGGCGTGGCCAAGCCGCTGGCCTGGACCACGCAGGACGCCGCCCGGATCGCCAAGGACCGCGGCCGTCGCCTGGTCAGCGCCGAGGCGGCCGGCCAGGTGCTGGACATCCTGCGGGAAACGCCGCCCCCGCTGGGCGCGACGCCAGCGGCCTTGATGAAGGGCCGCCCGGTGATGGCCTACAAGACCGGCACCTCCTATGGCTTTCGCGACGCCCTGGCGGCCGGCGTCGTCGGGCGCTACGTCGTCATCGTCTGGACCGGCCGCGCCGACGGCGGCGCGCGCGGCGGGCTGACCGGCCGCGACGCCGCCCTGCCGATGTTGTTCGACGTCGCCGACCTGATCGATGCGCCGCCGGCCGCGCCGCGCCCCATCGCGCCGAAATCGGCGCCCCAGGCCCTCCAGCGTCTGACCGAGGCCTCGCAAGGGCCCAACCTGATCTTCCCGCCCGACGGCGCCACCGTGCAGGTCGAGGGCTTTGGCCCCACGTCGCGAGGGCTGGCCCTGGCGGCGTCGGGCGACGGCCTCTCCTGGTACGTGGCCGGCCAGCCGCTGGCGCCCGACGCCGCCAGCGGGCGGGTGATCTGGCGGCCCAAGGGGCCGGGATTCTATCGGCTGACGGTGGTCGACAGCCAGGGCCGCCGCGCCGGGGCGCGGGTCCGCATCAAGGGCTAGGTCAGGCGGTTGAGGTCGTCCTGGTTCCGGATGGTGACGTCCAGGTCGGTCACCAGGCCGTTGGCCAGCGAATAGACCCAGCCGTGGACGTTGACCTCCTGCCCGCGGGCCCAGGCGTCCTGCACGAAGACGTCGGAGGCGACGTTCATCACCTGGCGGATGACGTTCAGTTCGCACAGCCGGTCGTGGCGATGATGGTCGTCCAACGCCTCCAGTTCCAGCCGGTGGGTCTGGGCCACCTCGCGGATGGGATGCAGCCAGTGGTCCACCAGGCCGCGCCGCTTGCCGTCGACGGCCGCGGCGATGCCGCCGCAACCGTAGTGGCCCACCACCATGATGTGCTTCACCTTCAGCACATCGACGGCGAACTGCAGGACCGACAGATAGTTGGCGTCCTGCGGCGGGGCGAGGTTGGCGACGTTGCGGTGGACGAACAGTTCGCCCGGGTCGAGGTCGACGATCTCGTTGGCCGGCACGCGGCTGTCGGAACAGCCGATCCACAGATATTCCGGGGCCTGCTGGCCTTCGAGTCGCTTGAAGAAACTCGGGTCGGCGGCGACCTTCCGAGAGGCCCAGGCGCGATTGTTGTCCTTCAGGTGCTCGAGCATGGCTGCGCCTTAAGGCCGCTTCGCCGCGGCGGCAAGTGGACCTAGGGGGACGGCGGATCGGCCGGGGCGTCCGGCTGCCGGTTCGGGTGGGCGGCGATGAAGGCCGGGTGGGCTTCGGCCCTCGCCGCCACGTCGCGGATCGCCGGGAAATCCGTCAGGTCCACGCTGTAGCGATTGGCCGAGTAGACCTGCGGAATCAGCAGGCAATCGGCGATGGTCGGGGTCGCGCCGAAGGCGAAGCCGGCGCCGTGCGCCGCCACCATCGGCTCGATGGCCTTGAAGCCGTCGGTGATCCAGCGCGCGATCCAGGTCTGCTGCCCCTCGTCGCCGACCCCGGCGGCCGACAGCGCGCGCAGCACACGCAGGTTGTTCAGCGGATGGATGTCGCAGGCGATGGCCGCGGCGATGGCGCGGACCCGATGGCGGTCGCGCGGATCGGACGGCATGATCGGCGGTTGCGGCCGGGTCTCGTCCAGCCATTCCAGGATCGCCAGGCTCTGGGTCAGGAGATCGCCGTCGCCGATGTCGAGCGTCGGCGTCAGCCGCTGGGCGTTCACCGCCCGGTATTCGGCCTTGTGCTGTTCGCCGCCGCCGAGGTTCACGCTGACGTAGTCGTAGGACAGCCCCTTGAGCTCGAGGCCGATCCGCACGCGATAGGGCGCCGTGGCGCGCCAGAAGCTGTAGAGCGTAAGCGACATGGCTCAGACCACCTTGAACGACAGTTCGCCCACGCCTTCGACGCCGCCTTCCACCTTGTCGCCGCGCGCCAGGGCGCCGACGCCCTCCGGCGTGCCGGTGAAGATCAGGTCGCCGGGCGCCAGGCGCCAGAGCTTGGAGGCCTCGGCGATGATCTCGGCCATGTTCCAGATCATGTCGGTCACCACCGCGTCCTGGCGGACCTGGCCGTTGACGCTGATGTGGATCCGCCCCTGCGGCGCGGGGCCCGACCACGGCTTGATCGCCGACATCGGGGCCGAGGCGTCGAAGCCCTTGCTGGCGTCCCAGGGCTGGCGGGCGGCCTTGGCGGCGTTCTGCAGGTCGCGGCGGGTCAGGTCGACGCCGACCGCATAGCCGAAGACGTGGCTCAGCGCCTCGTCGACCGGGATGTCGGAGCCGCCGGACTTCAGCGCCGCCACGAGTTCGATCTCGTGATGCAGGTCGTTGGTGACGCCCGGATAGGGCACGTCTGCGCCCGGGGCCACGATGGCGTCGGCGGGCTTGCAGAAGAAGAACGGCGGATCGCGATCGTCACCGCCCATCTCGCGCGCGTGGGCGGCGTAGTTGCGACCGACGCAGAGGATCCGGCGGATGGGAAAAACCCGCTCATCGCCGGCGATCTGCGCAACGGAGGCGGCGGGCGGCGCGAAGATGTAGCTGGTCATGGCCGAGCCATACCCCCGGCGCCGCGGGCCGTAAAGCAGGCCGCGCCGGGCAAGCGCTCCGGCCGCCGCCCGCCCGCTATTTCATCGCATCCCGCAGGGCCTTGGCTTCGTCGTAGTGCTTCTGCACCACCGGCGCGGTCGCGGCCGCGAAGGTCTTGATCTGGGCGACGTCGCCGTCCTCGGCGTAGCGCTGCATCAGGTCGAGCGCGCCCTGGTGAGCGTCCACCTGGCCTTCCAGATAGGCCTTGTCGAAGTCCTTGGCCTCGACCTTGTTGAGGTCGTCGACCTTGCCCTGCAGGTCGGCCGGCAGCACCGCCGGCGGCGTGATCGTCTGGCCGGAGTCGGCGATGGCTTTCTTCAACGCCGCGGTCGACGCGGTGTGATCCTTGATCATCATGGCGGCGAAGGATTTCACCTTTGGATCGGTGGCGCGCTTCTGCGCGACCCCGGCGGCGGCCACCTCGAACATGTCGCTCGCCGCGGCCTTGGCGACGAAGTCGGGGGCTGCGGCCTCGTTGGCGGGGGTGGGCACGGTGGCGGCGGGATTGGCGTCAGGCGTGGCGGCCTGTTCGGCCGGCGTCACGGCGCCTTCGGTCTTGTCGGCGGGCTTGGTGCAGGCGGTGAGCGCGAGGGCCGTGACGGCAGCGCCGGCGACGAGCAGTTTACGGTACATCTGTGATGCTCCTGGACGTTGATGGGAGCCGGGCGAATAGCCGCCGGCTCCGGGCCGCCTCCAGAACTCACGGCGCCGTGAACCGTTCCTAAGCTGCAGGTTGTTGATCGATCACGCTTTTCGGGGAGATCGACCGCCTCAACCGCGGCGGAGAAGTTCCGCGACCGCGGCGGCGACCTGCGTCACGTCATAGGGCTTGCGGATGATCGGCGCGTCGAAGTCGGACGGCGCCCCGCCGGCCTCGCCATAGCCGGTGGCGAAGACGAACGGCACGCCGCGTGCGGCCAACGCTTCAGCGACGGGCATCACCGATCGGCCGTTGAGGTTGGCGTCCAGCACGGCCGCGTCGATGGGCTGGTCGAGAAGGGCCATCGCCTCCTCCAGCTCATAGGCCGGGCCGATGACGCTGGCGCCGGCCTCGGAAAGTCCGGTCTCGAGTTCGAGCGCCAGCAATACGGCGTCCTCGACGATCAGCACGCGGGCGCCCGCGAGATCCGTCGGCCCGCCGGCCGCGGCGACCACCTCCACGGCCCTTGGCGTCGGCGCCTCGGGGACGGTCTCCGGGCGCGGCGCCACGGCGGCCGCGCCGGCGCGCAGGCGCACCTTCACCCCCGCCGGCCGATACTCCACCAGCGCGTCGCCGTTGAGCTCGCGCCCCGTGACCTGGTCGAGCAGGGTCGAACCGAAGCCGTGACGGGCCGGCTGGGACACCGACGGCCCGCCGATTTCCGTCCAGAAGAGTTCGAAACCGCCATCGCCCGATCGCGTCCAGCGGACGTCGACCCGCCCGGCGTCCACCGACAGGGCGCCGTACTTCACCGCATTGGTGGCCAGTTCATGCAGCGCCAGCGACAAGGCGTTGGCGGCCCGCGGCGTCAGGAACAGCTCCGGTCCCTCCCGCCGAGCCTGGCCAGGCGCGAGCGCGCCCAGTTCTGCGGCCACCAGATGATCGATGGCCGCGCCGCGCCAGCGCGCCGCCGTCAGCAGTTCATTGGCCGAAGCCATGGCCTTGAGCCGCCCGCCGAAGGTCTGCAGGAAATTGTCGAGCGACGTCGTGCGCTTGGCGGTCTGCACCGCCAGGGCCTGAACGGTCGACAGGACGTTCTTCACCCGGTGATCGAGTTCCGACATCAAGGTGTAGCGCCGATCGTCCTCGATCTTCCTGTCGGTGATGTCCTGCACGACGCCGATCACGGCGATCGGCTGGCCGGACTCGTCGTCGATTCGATCGCCGACGGCGCGCAGCCAGACGATCTGCCCGTCGGGACAGAGGCGCCTGCATTCCACCTCGTAGTGGCCGGTCTGCGCCAACTGCTGCTCGACGTCCTCCCCGATTAAGGTCTGGTCGTCCGGATGCAGGCTGCGGCGGAACAGCCGGCCGCCCTCCGCGGGCTGTTCGCCGGCCGGCAAGCCGGTGATCTCGGCCATCAACTCGCTGACGGTGATGACATCGCGTGCGACGTCCCACTCGTATTCGCCCAGGCCCGCAGCCTTGAGCGCGAGCGCGAGACGCTCCTGATTCAATCTGCCGCTCGGTCCGGCGCATGTCATGAGCGCAACATAGAGGCGCCGCCCGCCGGGCGCGACAGGAACCGTGCGTGTTCAGAAAGGTTTAGGGGGCCGCGCGCTAGCTCGACTTTGCGTGACGCCGGAACCCGCCTAACATGGCGACGTTTCGGTTGTTGGCCGATAAGCGCCGCGAAGCGCCCGAATCTGGAGATTCCCAAATGTCTGCGAACGCTGCCGACTACAAGTCCGACGATGCCAAGTCCGCGGCCAAGTCCGCCGCCGACGCCGCCACGCAACTCGCGGCTGAAACCCAGCGCAGCTTCGCCGAAGCCGCCAAGCGCATGGAGAAGGCCGTCCAGGAAGGCGTGGAACAGATCCGCGCCCAAAGCCGCGCCTATGCCGACACGGCCGGCGAGCAACTCGATGAGGCCCAGCGCTACGTCACCGAACGGGTGAAGGAACGCCCTCTCGCCGCTACGGGGGCGGCGCTCGGCATCGGGGTCCTGATCGGCCTGCTCCTGGCGAGCGGCCGGCGCAATTGATCAAGAAAGCCCTGCTGACGCTCGCAGCGCTTAGCGCGATAGCCTCAGCCGCCGCCGTGGCGATCGTCGCGGCGGCGTTCGCGCTGTTCGCCTTGCTGACGCCCTACGTCGGCGACGCCGGGGCCGCGGCGATCGTCGCCGCCATCGCCGCCGTGATCGTCGCCATCGGCGGATTGATCGCCGCCTTGAAGATCAAATCTCCGCGACACGTCGCCCCCGTCGAGGACACCGGCAGCGGGCTCACGGGGAAACTGTTCGCCTTGGCGAAACAGAAGCCCCTGTTGGCTACAGGCGCAGCCGTCGCGGTCGGGATCATCGCGCTGCGCAACCCCAAACTCCTGACCGCCCTGCTGACCGGCGTCCTGGCCGGGAAGGCCGCGCCCAAGAACTAAACGGCGCGCTCGGGGTTTCCCTGGGGCGGCCGCATCGGCCGCCAATCTCCATGGAAGCCAGATGATGTTCACGTTGCCGCCGCTGCCCTATGCCTACGACGCCCTGGAACCTGCGATCTCGGGCGATACGCTCCACCTTCATCACGACAAGCATCACGCCAAATACGTCGAGACGACAAACGAACTGCTGGCGAAGGAAACCGCGGCGCGATCCCTCGAGGAGGTGGTGCGCGCCGCCGCCGGCGATCCGAAATCGCGCAAGCTGCATCAGAACGCCGCCCAGGCCTGGAACCATGCCTTCTTCTGGGCCTGCATGACGCCGGAACCCGGCGCGCCGGCCGACGGGCTGCTGAACGCCATCAATGACGCATTCGGCGGCGCGACCGATCTGAAGACGACGTTCGTCACCGAAGGCGTCGGACACTTCGCCAGCGGCTGGGTCTGGCTGGCGGCGGAGGGCGGAAAGCTCAAGGTGCTCTCGACCCATGACGACGACAATCTCCTCACCCAGGATGGGGTGACGCCGCTGCTGGTCTGCGACCTGTGGGAACATGCCTACTATCTGGACTACCAGAACGATCGCAAAGCCTATCTCGAAGCCTGGCTCGACAAGGTCGCCGACTGGGCGTTCGCCGGCCGGCAGTTCGACGCTGCGACGGGAAATGGAGAGGCGTGGCGATATCCGTCCAGCCAGCCCCTTTCCGCTTCAGGCAGTCACGCCCTAGGTCGGGCGGCGGTCTAGCGACCAGGTGCGGTAGGTCTCGAAATGGGAGCCGGTCCAACTCATCGCCACCACGCGGACGGCGGCGTCATCGAACTCGATGAGATTGAATCCCGGAGGTACGCCGCGTTCGCGGAGCGACAGCGTGCCGGCCCCCACCGCGTGGGTGCGCTCGTCGGTGAACGGCAGCGGAAAGGCGAAGGGCGCATGGATGTGCCCCGACAGGATCAGGTCGACGCCGGCTTCGGCGAATTGCCGCGCAGCCCGCGTCCCGCCCCAAACCCTGGCGGTCATCGGTCCGCCGATCATTTCGGTGAGCGGATGGTGGCAAGCCACGATGCGCAGTGCGGCGCTCGGCGCGGTCGCCAGCCATTGCGCGGCGTCATCGACCTGGCGGCGGGCGATCTGGCCTTTTGACCAGTTCAAGCGAGGTTGAGCCCCCCGGGCGGTGTTGAGTCCGCGCACGGCCACCGCCGGGGACAGATAGCTTTGCGTCCATACCGGGCCGATGGCGCGCTCATAACGCGCGAACGGCGTGAAGATCCGCTCCGCCCAGGCCAGATAGGGCGCATCGTGATTGCCGGGCGTCACCAGCCGCGGACCAGGCAGGCTCTCCAGCCACGCCGCGGCGGCGGCGAATTCGACGATCTCGCCGAAGCGCGTCAGGTCGCCGGTGACGATGGTCAGGTCGACGGGGTCATCCCGCAGGCGCGCCGCCAACGCGGCCGTCGCCGGCGCGTTCTCGCCGCCGAAGTGGATGTCGGAGATGTGCGCCAGGCGCGCCCTAGGCTTCATCCGGCGCCATCAGGATACGACCCACGCCCGGACGGAAACTGACCTCCGCCAGCGAGCCCAGCCGCACCGGTTCTCCGTCCAGCAGGGCCGGGATCCCGCCCGACGCCCAAACCCGCGCCAGCTTGCAACGGGCCACCTCGACCGCCGGGTCGCTGCGCCAGTCGCCGAGGATGGCGTTGACCCCGAGCCGAAACGCCTCGGCGGCGCCGGCAGGGTCCATGGCCGCGGCTTCCAGGGCCTGTTCATGACTGTCCATGCCCTTCGAAGTGAGCGGGCACATGAACACCAGGGCCTCGGCCTTTTCGCGGGGGCCTGTTTCGATGATGTAGCGAAGCCGGCCCTTGAACGCCCGCCGGAAGGCGATCTGCGCGCGCCGCAGGGCAATCTTGGGTTTTCCCTTTCGGGCCGCTTCGCGCGCCGGCGCCCAGAGGGCCGGCGCGCCCAGGATGGCCGCGACAAGGAATTTGTGCCCGTCGACCTCGCCGCCGTCCAATCGGCGCTCGACGCCCCGGGTCAGGGCGAGCGTCAAGGCTTCCTGCCACGGCCTGACGCCGTAGACGGCGTGGGGCAACATGTTCATGGTGCCGCCCGGCAAGGGGGCGACCAGGGGGCCCTTGGGTCCGCAGAGTTCGATGGCGGCCCGGGCCGTGCCGTCGCCGGCCAGAACCACCAGGATGTCGGGCTTCGCATCTACCGCGGCCTGCAGGGCTTCCATCAGTTCATGCGGCCGGGGCGAGGAGATGGCGGCCGGTTGACCGAGCTCTTTCAGCAGCGCTTCGGCCTCGGCCGGCGCGGTTTCCCGCACACTGCCCGACGCGGTGTTGATGATCATCTCGATCTTGCGGACGCCGGTCCCGCCCCCCGAGGAACTGGCTTTAGTTGGCAGGATCTGCAGCTTTCGATTTCATGTCCTGACCGGCGTTCTGCACGGCCTGGCCGGCGTCGGCGACGGCGCCGCGCACCACCGGCGTCGCACGGTCCGCGGCGCCCTCCAGATTCTGATCGACCGCCGCGCCCCCGCCCTCGAACGAGCCGCGGGAAGCGGCCATGACGATCACGAAGACGCCGACGGCCGCAGCCAGGAACAGCAAGGCCATGAACAGGGGATGCCGCTTGCGCCCTCGCCGTTCATCGCGACGGCCGCGATCATAGGCGTCCTGAAGCTCGGCCGGGTCGGGCGTCGTCGCGACGATGTCTGAAGTCGCCAGGACCTCGGGTTGACCGGGCGCGGCGTGGACCACTTCCCGTGGACGTCTCCAAAGCATGGCGCGATTTCCTTCAGCCCTAAGTCGTTCCGTTAACGGCTCTGCCGCCGCTCGGTTCCGGGAACTTCCGGAGCGAGGGAACGTTAGGCGCCATCGAGGGATAAGCACAAAAAACGAGGAAGCAGATCATGCGCAAGACCTTGATGGCGATCGCCGGCGCGGGAATGCTGGCGGCCGCTTGCACCAGCACGGGCAATGTGGAACGCAACGCTGCAGGCGGCGCCGCGATCGGCGCGTTGGCCGGGGCGGTGATCGGCAACAACGTCGGCAGCGGCGACGCTGGAACCGGCGCCTTGGTGGGCGCAGCGATCGGTGGGACGGCCGGCGCCGTAAAAGGGTGCAGGGAAGATGGCGGTTGCGGCGCCTCGGCCCCCAATCGGCGCCAGTACTACGATGAGCGGGCGGGCCGATATTACTATTACGACTCGTCAACCGGTCGATATTATTGGGAAGATGGCCGGCCGCGAGGCTAGGCTGATCTAGAGCCGCGGGCGGGCGGGCGGCCACTCCGGTCGCCCCTCGCACGCGCGGTGGGGGCGTATATGCATTACGGCGTTGGAACCAGGATCGCGCTCGCCGCCACAGCGGCGGGCGCTCTGATGCTTGGAGCTTGCACGACGACGAAGGCGGTTCGCGACAGCGTCGTCCAGGCTCCGTCAAAGTGTGTCGACCAGACCGTCCAGATCTATTTCGAACCCGATTCCGCGGACGTCACCGCCGAGGGGCGGGCGGTCATCAACCAGGCGGCGGCGGCTACGCGCGGTTGCATGGTCAAGCGCATCGACGTGCTGGGGCTGGCCGACGCCGCCGGCGTCCCGCAGGCCAATCTCGAACTCTCGCAGCGTCGCGCTCAATCGGTCACGGCGGTCCTGGCCAATGCAGGGCTGCCGGACGCCGAATTCCATGTGGCGGCCCTGGGTCAGGTGGGTTCGATTTCGCCCGACGGCGCGGCCAGGCCCTTACGCCGCCGGGCCGACGTGGTGCTGCGCCTGGAGCCCAGGCCCTGACGCAATCGAGGCGGCCGGCTCGATTCGACTAACGCCCAGGTCAAAAAAGAAGGCGGACCGTAAGGTCCGCCCAGGGTCTGCATCATCGAGAAAAGGGGTGCGGAGACGGCAGGCTGACGTGCTCGCCAGCCTAAGTCGGGGGGGCGTCGCCGCCTCCGCAACATATAAACAGCCATCCCTACGGTTGTGTTCCGCTGTGGCGCGAATTTTTTGCGGGAAAGATCGCGGTGGGCGCGACCGCCCCCGCGCGGAACGCCGACGACGGCCGGGCGTTCTCCTGGCGTAGCGCTGCCGCAACCCTAAGAGGCCCGCCGTGCCCCCCGACCGCTCGCCCTATGGAGGGCTTGTGATGTTCGCGCCTCCCAGTCGCCATCGCCGGCTGGCGCGACGCAGGCTCGTGGTGATTTCGGCGATCCTGGCCATCGCGGCGGCCGGCTGGCTGTTCGGCGCCCTTTCGACGCCGCCCGCGCCGCAGGCGCGGATGCTCAGTCCGTTCTCTTCCAGTTGATTAGGAGCCGACCATGCCGATCTCCACACGTTATTCCTCAAGGCCGGTGCTGAACGCGACGCGCGCGCGCCAAGGCCGCTTTGGCCGTCATGTGTTCTGGGTGCTGCTGGTCTCGACGATCCTGGCGGCGCTGGGCATGTTTTTCGCCTGGGGCTTCAAGTCCGGCGACCTGGCAGCCACCAAGGTGAAGGCGACGCCTGCCCAGGCCCAGTCTTTCGACGCCCCCGAACCGGCCGCGGTGGTGATCTCCCAACCGGAAACCACGCCCGCCCGTTGACGCCGGCGTCGAACGGAGAAAGGCCGCCCCAGGGGGCGGCCTTTTTTGTGCTCTATACGACCGACTGGCCTCTTATGGCCCTGGCGATGAAGCTGATCACCAACAGCACCAGGAACACCAGGAAGAGAACCTTGGCGATGGTGGCCGCGAGACCCGCCAGGCCGACAAAGCCCAGATACCCGGCCGCCAAGGCCAGGACAGCAAAAACCAGAGCCCAACCAAGCATGTGTTGCACCTCCAACTGTCGCCCTCGACGGCGACCCTCGGAGATTGAACGCCATGCCTGATCTGCTGTTCCCGCCTCAGGCCGCCTGCTTGGCGGCCTTGCGGGGGTGGAAGAACAGCGCCTGGCCGATCGCCGCCTTCACCGTTTCGGGCTGGAAAGGCTTGGTGATCAGGAACGTCGGCTCCGGTCGTTCGCCAGTGAGCAGGCGCTCGGGGAAGGCGGTGATGAAGATCACCGGCACGTCGAGCCGCGCCAGGATGTCCTTCACCGCGTCGATGCCGGACGACCCGTCGGCCAGTTGGATGTCGGCCAGCACCAGGCCCGGAGTCTTGCGCGCGACAGCGTCCACCGCCTCGGTGCGGGTGGCGGCGATGTCGATCACCATGTGACCCAGTTCCTTGACCAGGGCCTCGATGTCGGCGGCGATCACCGGTTCGTCCTCGATGATCAGCACATCGGTGGCGAGTTCGGCGTCGATCTCGGTCTGCGCCTCGGCGATCAGGCGTTCGACCTCGGGGAAATCGGTGTCGAGGATCTGGGCGGCTTCGCTGGGCGTGAACCCTTCAAGGGCCGTCAGCAGGAACGCCTGGCGCGAACGCGGCGCGATCCGCATGAGGCGGCGCGTGGTGTCGTCGGACCCGCCGCCATCCTCATCCTGCGGGCCTTCGAGTTGCGCGCCCGAGGTGCACCAGATGGCGTGGAAGACGTGGTAGAGCGCGACGCGCGGGGTCAGATTGGCCTCGAGCACGCGCTCGCCGGCCGCCAGCGCCTCCAGGGCCACGCGGACGTAATGGTCGCCGGTCGTCTGATCGCCGGTGAGAGCGCGGGCATAACGGCGCACGTAGGGCAGGTGCGGCGCCAATCGGGCTAGAAGACTCAAGCTTACCCCCTATGTAGGACGCAACAGGACATCCGCCGGATGATTACCGACGACGCCCCATCATGGGCCCAAAACGTTCCCTGATGGAACCGGTTCCCCTCTTCCGACGTTTTCTGCATTCTGAGGCCAATTGGAACCTCCGGCGGGGTAGGGCGTTGAGCGGCGAGAACACACCGAGGGGACGGCCGCGAGAGCGCGACGCCGAAAACATGATCGAACAGTTGCCGCCATCCGCCGCGCTCGACGAAGCGCGACTTCGTCAGCAAGCCATCGGGGCCCGCCTGCGTCAAATGTTCGACGAGGTGGTCAACGAACCGGTGCCCGACGAGTTTCTCGACATCCTGCGCCAGGCTGACAAGCGCTCGCCGGAGAAGGGCTGATGCCCGTGGGCGGCGCGGCGCGGCCAGTGCGCTCGGCCGCGGAGGACGAAGCGTTCAAACGTGAGTTGGTGCAGCTGATCCCCCATCTCCGCGCCTTCGCGCGAACCCTTTGCGGGGACGCCACGGCGGCCGACGACCTGGCCCAGGACGCCATGATGAAGGCCTGGGACGCGCGCAACAGCTTCCAGATGGGCACCAATATGAAGGCCTGGACCTTCATGATCCTGCGCAACCAGTTCTATTCGGAGAAACGTCGCTCGTGGCGCCAGACGCAACTCGACCAGGAGGCGGCCGAGCGGACGCTGGTGGCGGTCGACGACCCGGAGGCCCCCGTGGCGCTGGACGAACTCCGCCTCAGCCTCGGCATGTTGCCGCCCGAGCAGCGCGAGGCCCTGATCCTCGTGGGCGCGGGCGGCTTCGCCTACGAGGAGGCGGCGGAGATTTGCAATTGCGCGGTGGGTACGGTGAAAAGCCGGGTCAGCCGGGCGCGACGAGCTTTGCACGCCATTCTCGACGACGGCGCATATGACCGTGACGGCGCCTCGGCAGGCGACGCCATGCGGTCTATTCTCGCCGACGCGGAGCGCCTGAGCACCGTGCGCTAGGGCCGGAACGGGTCCAATGATGAACGGTATGCCGTGGGGATCGCTGAGCACGATCCGGGTCCGCCTGACGGCGGCCCTGGCTGCGGCGCTGTTGCCGGTCCTGGTGCTGGGCGCCCTGCAGACGGCGATCGCCTTCCAGCGGGAAGCCCGCGACCTGCGAAGGAACCTGGGTTTCGCCGCGGTGCGTAGCGCCTCCATCGCCCGCGCCCAGATCGAGGCCGCCAATATCCTGCTGGTGACGCTGGCGCCGCAATCGGTGGGATTCCAGTGCGCCCAGCGCCTGGCGGAAGTGACCCGCCGCATTCCCGGTTACGAGAACCTGGTCCGGTTCGACCGCAACGGCCGGGTGTCCTGCGCGGCCGGCGACGTGCCCAACGACGCCAGGCGCGCCGAGCGCCCGTGGTTTCAGCGCCTGGCCGGCGGCGAATCCCTGGTGGTGACGCGTGAGCCCGGCGTCCGCTACGGCGCCAAACCGTCGATCCTCGCGGCGGCGCGGGCGGTCGACCCGGCAGAAGGTTTCGACGGCGCGTTCGTCGCGGTGATCTCCTTGGCCAGCCTTCAGCCCCGCGCCGGTGATCCGGCTCTGCCGGTCGGGGCCGAAGTCGCGCTGGTGGACGACGCCGGCGCCTATGTCAGCCTGACCAATCCCGAAGCCTTTTCGACCCCGCCGCCGGATTGGCGCGGGCACATCAGCGCCAAGGGCTCCTACGTCTGGTACGCCAAGGACGATCGCGGGGAGCGGCGTGTCTTCTCAGCGGCGCCCCTGGTGGGCGGAGATGTCTTCGTGGTGCTTTCGGCCCGCTCGCCCGGACTGTTTTCCTGGGCGCGGCTGAACCCGCTCACCGGCGTCATCTTCCCACTGCTGACCTTCATCGTCGCCCTCGGCGCGGTGCTGGTGGCCAGCGACCGTGTGGTGCTGCGGTGGATCGCCTATCTCCAGCGGATCGCGGCGCTCTATGCCCGCGGCCGTTTCAGCGTCCGCCCGATCCAGGCCGACCAGGCCCCGGCCGAGATCCGGGATCTGGCCGAGACCCTGGAGGACATGGCCGACGCCATCGTCGGGCGCGACGCCTCGCTGCGCGACTCGCTGGCGCAGAAGGACGCCCTGATGCGCGAGATCCACCACCGGGTGAAGAACAACCTGCAGGTCATCTCCAGCCTTCTCAACATGCAACAGCGTTCGCTGTCGGATCCCGCGGCGCGGGCGGCGATGTCGGACACCCGCCAGCGGATCACCGCGCTGGCCCTGATCTATCGGGCGCTCTACCAGGGCCCGGACCTGAAGCGCGTCGACCTGCGGCCGTTCCTGGAGGAATTGACGGCCCAGCTGGTGGCCAGCGAGATGCTGCATGGCCCGACGATGCGCACGGACCTGCACGTCGACGCCCTGGTCATCGATCCGGATCGCCTGGCGCCGCTGGCCTTGTTCGCGGTGGAGGCCATCACGAACGCGCAGAAGCACGCCTTCGCCGGCCGTGGCGGGACCCTGGTGGTCCGTTTCGAGGTCCATGGGGTCGAAGCCACCCTGGAGATATCCGACGACGGCGATCCGCCGGACGAGGCCTTCACGGCCACCGGCGTCGGACGCACCCTGATGACCGCCTTCGCCCGCCAGTTGCGGGGCCGGAGCGAGATCGTGCGCACGCCCACGGGGGGCCTGATGGCGCGGCTGATCTTCCCCACGCCCGCCGTCGACGCCGAATCGACGCCGGCCCCTGCCGGCGGGAACCAAGCTGCAGCATGACGCGTTGCCCGAACGCGAATTCAACCTGGAGAGACCACCATGCGTAAACTTGTTCTGATCGCCGCCCTGTTCGCCAGCATGACCGCCGCGGCCTGCAATACCGTGGAAGGCGCGGGCAAGGACGTCACGTCCGCCGGCAAGGCGGTCACCGACACGGCGAAGGACGCCAAGTAGGCACAGCGCCGCTGAGATCTGAAAGCCCCGTCGCGATTTCGCGGCGGGGTTTTTCTTTGCCTCAGGCCGCCACGCGGAAATCGGGGTTGCGGGCGTAAAGCCCGGCGCGGCCGGCGACCTGCTGGATCGCGTCGACCGTGGCGATCTCGTCATCGGCGTCGAGGAACAGGTAGCCGCCGTCGGCGAGCACCGCCGCCAGTTGCTCCAGCGCGCGCTTGCGGGCCGGCTCGATGAGGCACGACAGCGCGCCGCGACAGAAGATCGCGTCGAACTTGCCCAACCCCAGAATGTCTGCGGCGATGTTCACGCGCCGCCAGCGGATCATCTGCCGCAGCCGCGGCGACGGCATCCACATCTCGTCGTTCTTTTCGAAGTGGCGAACGAGCTGCCGGATCGGCAGGCCGCGCTGCACCTCGAACTGGGTATAGAGCCCGCTCTGGGCCTTCTCCAGCGCCCGCGCCGACAGGTCCGAGGCGAAGAGGTCGATCCGCGCGTCGGCGAGCTTGGCCTTCTGGTCCTCGATGGTCATGGCCAGGGAATAGACTTCCTGGCCGGCGCCGCAGGCGGCGCTCCATATCCGGATCGGTTCGCCTTCCCGCTGCTTCGCCAGCGTCGGCAGCACTTCCTCGCTGAAGGTCTCGAAGACGGCCGCGTCGCGGAAGAACGCGGTCTCGGCGGTGACCATGCATTCGACGATCGCCCAGATCAGGCGTTCCTCGCGCTTGGTCCGCAGAGTCTGCAGCATGTCGCCGATGGAGGCATAGCCTTCGCGGCGGGCGACAGGTCCCAGACGGCTTTCCAGCAGATAGGCCTTGTCAGGGTCGACGCGGAGGCCGGCGCGCGCGGCGCACAGCTGGGCGACGAGTTCGCGATCCTCTGGTTTCACGTCAATCCCGCCTCTGCGAACTTCGAGGCGATGACGTCGCTATCGAAAGGCTTCATGACATACTCGTCGGCGCCGCAATCCAGGGCTTCGCGGATGCGCTCCAGATCGTTCTCCACCGTGCAGAAGACGACCCGCGGCCGATCCCCGCCAGGCTCCTGGCGCAAGTGTTTCAGGAACTCGATGCCGCTCATCACCGGCATGTTCCAATCCAGCAGGACAGCGTCAGGCATGGCCGCGCGGCACCAGGCGAGCGCCTCCATGCCGTCGCCGGCCTCGGCGATCTCGAAACCCATATCCTCAAGGATTCGCCGCGCCACTTTCCGGATCACCCGGCTGTCGTCGACGACAAGGCAGGTCTTCAACGCCGAAACTCCCTGGCCGAATTAGACCTTGGTTTAGGCCAGCGTTGGTTAAGGACCCGTATGGCCGGCGATGTTTTTCCTCAGCTTTCCCCAGGCAGGGTGGCTGCGAAGGTGACTTTCTCCTCACTGACGTCGGCGAAGACCCGCCCGCCGGCGTCCCTGACGAACAGATGGACGTAGTAGGCCTGGACCCAATGGCCGTGGAGGCCCTCGCTCAACGGTTCTCCGCGCAGGCCGGCCAGCACCTCGGGCCGAAGCCTGGCCCGAGGTCCGACGGCCTCCACGGCGATCGCCGTGACATCCCGCTCGCGCGCCGCGCGCAGCCGCGCGGTGCCGCCGGTCGGCAAGGCCGCGCCGGCCATCTGGCCAAGGTTCAGCAAGGCGCGCGCCGCGGGCTTTTCCACCGACGGCATCTCGACGGCCCAGTCGAGTTCGGCCCGCATATGGCCGAACACGCCGCCCAGCAGGGTCTGCAGCTCCCGTGTGTCGAACGTCGCCGCCGACGCGGAAGCGCCGAACGCCACGCGGGTGAAGGCCAGGAGATCCGCCAGCTTGCGCGCGCTGCCGGCGATCAGGCCCATCGCTTCCTCGCGCATATCCTGGGCGCTGGGATCATCCAGCAGGTCCAGGCCCGAAACGATGGCGCTGGCCGGGCTGATGAAGTCGTGACACATCCGCGCCGCCAGATAGGCGGCGAGCTCCGCGGCGCGGATTTCCGGCGACGGCGAGGGACTGGCGAGGTTCGAAGGGGGGGCGTCGGTCATTGTGGGGCGACCTTGGGGTGATTTGGGTCTTTGGAAAACCGGCGCGGCATGGCTTAGAGGGCGCCTCTCGGCTTTGAGCACGGCGACATGAACGCAACGACAAACGACATCGGACTGGGACTCGCCGACATCTGCGAGGCCGCCGCGGAGTTGATCCTGCCGCTCTGGCGGTCCGGCGTCGACATAATCCGGAAAGCGGACAACAGCCCGGTCACCGAGGCCGACCGTCGCGCCGAAACCCTGATCCTCGACGCCTTGGCGATCCGCTATCCGGACGTGCCGATCATCTCGGAGGAAGACGCCAGCGAGTTCGGCACGCCGGACGCCATCGGCCCGCGCTTCTTCCTGGTGGATCCGCTGGACGGCACCAAGGCCTTCGTCCGCGGCGACGAAAATTTCACGGTCAACATCGGCCTGGTGGAAAACGGCCGCCCGGTCGCCGGCGCCGTCACCGCGCCGGTCACCGGCGAGACCTGGTTCACCGCCGGCGGCGTCGCGATGAAGCGCGGTCCCGGCGTAACCGCCAAGGTTGTGCGGGCCAGGCGCTGGGTCGCCGCCGAGGCCGTGGCCTTGATCAGCCACACCATGAAGGACGAGACCCTGCGGCAACTGCAGGCGACCTACGGCTTCTCCAACCAGCAGCCCATGGATTCCTCCATCAAGCTTTGCCGGATCGCGGAGGGCGCGGCCGATATCTATCCGCGCCACGGGCCGACGATGGAATGGGATATCGCAGCGGGGCATGCGGTGCTGGAAGCCGCCGGCGGCAGGCTGACGTCTTTGGACGACACGCCGTTCGGCTACGGCAAGGCCGATCTCGGGTTCCGCAACGGCGGCTTCGTCGCCCGGGGCGCGGCCTAGACCCTGGAGAAGCTCGCCTCGACGGCCGCCGGCTGCGGGAGCCGATGAAGATCCGATGACGCGCGGGCGCCCGCCCCACCCAGCAAGGCATAGCCCGAAAAGCCCGCCACGAAGGCGAAGGCCGCGATCCATAGGAACGGCCTGATCAGGTCGAAAGCGCTGCTGGCGGTCATCACACCCTTCCAACGTACCGGACGTTTAAAAACATCCGCGACGGCTCGAAGGTTGCGGCGCGATCATGAAGTTTTGATTGACCCTCAGGTTGTAGTGCGACGCCGCTATTCGGATAACGCCGGTCTTATTTCAAGCTTCTGTTTACACGGCTCTGTTAGGCCTTCGCCGTCCGTGGAGGCAATGTCGTGACTGAGAATCCAAAATTGGACTCGGCCGAGGTGATGGCGATGACGAGGTGGCTGCTTCAGAGCACCCACGTCCTGCTATTCGCCATGGACGGCGACGGCCGTTTCCGACTTGCCAACGCCGCCTGGCCGGCCGCCACGGGATGGCATGAATCCGACCTGATCGGACGGCCGGCGTTGGACATCATCAGGGTCGACGGCGTCCATACCTTCGAAGGCCTCGTGACCGCCGCGACGCAGGCGGGGGGTGAAAGCCGCCTGCAGGTCCTGACCAAGGACGGCGCGTGGCGATGGTTCGACTGGCTGGCCGAAAGACGGCCCGACGGCGGCCTGGTCGGCTCCATGAAGGACGCCAGCGAAGGCCTGAGCCGCGAGGCTGAACTGGAAGACGCCCGGCGCAACCAACGCGAGTTGTCGAGGGCCGCAGGCATCGGCCTCTGGCGATATGAGCTGCAGGCGGGCGAAATCATCTGGTCCGACGAATTCCTCGAGGCCACCGGCTACGCGAGCCACGAGATCAGCACGGTCGCCGATCTCCGCGCACGCCTGCATCCGACCGAGCGTCGAAAGGTGCGGGACACTTTCGCCGCGGCGTTGGCGGACGGCGAGTTGCATACTCTCGAGCACCGCTTCCGTTCGACGGACGGCCGTTGGACGACGTGGCGCTGCACCTTGCGCGTCGAGACCTCGTCGAATGGCGGCACGGCGCTGGCCGGCCTCTGGCAGAACATCACCGAACTTGCCGAGGCCCGCGAACAGGCCAGGGCCAACGCCCATCGGCTCAATCTGGCGCTGGAGGCGGCCGAGGCCGGCGTCTACGAGATCGATCACGTCAAACAGACCTTCTGGGCCTCGCCGGAGTTCAAGAAGGTGGTCGGCGGCGCCAGCAGCAGCTTCCGGGATGCGCTGAAGCTGCGCTTTCCGCATTTCCACCCCGACGATATCGGCCGTGTCCGCGAGGGCTTTCGAGCTGGTCGCACCGACCGGGACAGTTCGAGCCGGGTGTTCGAGACCAGGATCATCAAGCCGGACGGCGAAGAGCGTTGGGTCCGGGTCTTCCATCATCTGCAGCTTGGGCGCGGCGGCAAGGCGCTCAAGGGCGTAGGGCTCGTGCTCGATTTCGACGCCCGCAAGCGCCAGGAACTGGCGCTCATCGAGGCCGAGCGCGCCGCGCAGGCGGCGGGCGAGGCCAAGGCCGCCTTCCTCGCCAACATGAGCCACGAGATCCGCACGCCGATGAACGGGGTGATGGGCGTCCTGCACCTGCTGAAGGGCGAGAAGCTGTCGGGCGACGGCCGCGACATGCTGGACGAGGCGCTGTCCTGCGGCCACATGCTGGCCGAACTGCTCAACGACGTCATCGACTTTTCCAAGATCGAAGCCGGACATCTGGAGCTTTCGAACGAACCCATGGACCCCCGCGCCGTCGCCCACGGCGTGGTGCGGCTGTTGGGTCCGCAGGCCAAGGCGAAAGGCCTGATGCTGACCGCCGAGGACGTCGGGGATATCGGATGGGTTCGGTCCGACCCCGTCCGGCTGCGCCAGGCGCTCTTCAACCTGGTGGGCAACGCGGTGAAGTTCACGTTGCATGGCGCGGTCACCCTGCGCAGCGCGCTTGTTGACGGGCCAGGCGGCCCGATGCTCCGCTTCGAGGTCGAGGACACCGGCGTCGGCATCCCCACCGACGTCCAGCCGCGCATTTTCCAGCGCTTCGACCAGGGCGACGCCTCGACGACGCGTCGCTTCGGCGGGTCCGGCCTGGGGCTTTCGATCACCAAGCGCCTGGCGCAGATGATGGGCGGCGACGTCGGCTTCAGGTCCGTGCCCGGGCAGGGCTCGACGTTCTGGCTGGAGGTCGCCGCCGAACCGGCGACCGCATTGATGACTGTCGATGACGCGCCGGATTCGCTGCTCGACGGCCTGAGCATCCTGGTGGTGGAAGACAACGCCACCAACCGGATGATCGCCACCAAGCTGCTGGAGAACCTGGGCGCCGACGTGGAGACCGCCGCCGACGGCCTGCTGGGCGTCGAGGCCGCGACGCGGGGCGCATTCGACTTGATCCTGATGGATATCCAGATGCCGGGCATCGACGGCCCCGAGGCGACACGGCGCATCCGGCAACTGGACAGCCCCGTGGCGCGGACGCCCATCATCGCCCTGACCGCCAACGTGCTCGCCCACCAGCGACAGGCCTATCTGGCGGCCGGGATGGACGGGGTGGTCGGCAAGCCCATTTCACCCGCCAGCCTGCTGGCCGAGATCGCACGCCTCAGCGCGATGACCCCGGGCGTTGAAGCCGCGGCCTGACAACCGCTTCCAAGGCCTCCCCCCGCGGTGCTAGAGCTTCCTGCGAATATTCGGGGGGAAGCATCCATGGCGAACGCCGCAATCGAAGCGCCGAGCGCGGCCGTCGGCAAGACGACGTCTCTGCGCACTGTGGTCGCGGCGTCGGCGGCGGGCACGGCTTTCGAGTGGTACGACTTCTTCGTCTTCGGCAGCCTGGCCCAGGTGATCTCGAAGACCTTCTTCTCCGGCCTCAACGAGACGGCCGGCTATATCGCCGCGCTCGCCCTGTTCGGCGCGGGCTTCGCCTTCCGGCCGCTGGGCGCCCTGGTCTTCGGCCGCATCGGCGACAAGACCGGCCGCAAGGGCGCGTTCATGGTGACCGTCATCCTGATGGGCGGGGCCACCTTCGCCATCGGCCTTCTCCCGACCTACGCCCAGGTCGGCCTGATCGCGCCGGGCCTGCTGATCCTGATGCGCATCCTGCAGGGCTTCGCCCTGGGCGGGGAGTACGGCGGGGCGGCCATCTATGTGGCCGAGCACGCGCCGCCGAACGCGCGGGGCCGTTCGACGAGCTGGGTGCAGACTTCGGCGGCGTTCGGCCTGTTCGGCGCCCTGCTGGTCATCCTGGTCACGCGCCTGGTGCTGGGCGCGCTGTTCGGCCCTGACGCCTTCGACGCCTGGGGCTGGCGTATCCCGTTCCTGTTCTCGGCAGGCCTGCTGGCGGTGTCGATCTGGATGCGCCTGAAGCTCTCCGAGAGCCCCGCCTTCGCCAAGCTGAAGGCCGAGGGCGGCGCCTCCACCTCGCCCTACGCCGACGCCTTCGGGACCTGGAGCAACCTGAAGATCGTGCTGCTGGCGCTGGCGGCGATGATGTCGGCCCAGGGTGCGGTCTGGTACACGACGTTCTTCTACACCCAGACCTTCATGGAGAAGTTCCTGAAGGTCCCGCCGGAGACCATCAACCTGCTGATGATGGCGGCCACCGCAGTCAGCGCCGTACTCTACGTGGTCTTCGGCTGGCTGTCGGACAAGATCGGCCGCAAGGTCGTCATGCTGTTTGGCATGGTCCTGATGCTGGCGGCCTACTTCCCCGGCTTCCACATGCTGGCCCAGACGCTGAACCCGGCGCTGGCCGAGGCTGTGGCCAAGACCCCGGTGGTGGTGATCGCCGATCCCGCCGACTGTTCGCTGCAGTTCGATCCCGTCGGCAAGACCGCCTTCGTCTCCTCCTGCGACATGGCCAAGAGCGCGCTGGCCAACGCCGGCGTCTCCTATGAGAACCGCGCCGCGCCGGCCGGGACGCAGGCCAAGGTGCTGGTCGGCGAGGTCGCGATCGCCTCGCAGGACGCCAAGGGCCTGCCCAAGGGCCAGGCCAAGACGGTGAAGGGCGAGGTGGAAACCCGGATCAAGGCGGCGCTGACGGCGGCCGGCTATCCGGCCAAGGCCGATCCGGCGCGGATGAACCTGGCCGGGGCCTTCGCCGTGCTGGTGGTCTTCGTGACGGCGGCCACCGCGCTGTTTGGTCCCCTGGCCGCGGCCCTGGTAGAGCTCTTCCCGACTCGCATCCGCTACACCGCCATGTCCCTGCCCTATCACATCGGCACCGGCTGGATCGGCGGCTTCGTGCCCTTCACCGCCTTCGCCATCGTGGCGGCGGTGGGCAATATCTATTCCGGTCTCTGGTATCCCTTCGCCTTCACCCTGCTCTCGGTGGTGACCTGCATCTTCCTGCTGCCGGAGACGCGCAAGCGCTCGCTCGACATCTGATCAGCTGGGCGCGAACGGGTAGGGCGAGATAGACTTGGTGAAGTCGTCCACCATCAGGGTCCGGCTGATGGGCTCGGCGGCCCGCTGCGGACAGGCCGGGCGCTCGCAGATCCGGCAGGCGGGGCCGATCGCCGTGGCCACCGGCTTCTGCAGGTCGAGCCCCCGCGAATAGATCAGCCGGTCGGCGTATTTCAGGTCGCAGCCCATGCCGACGGCCAGTTCGGCGTCCTCGCCGGCATAGGGCCCGGCGACCCGGCTGACGGTGCGCGAGACGGTGAAATAGCGCTGGCCGTCCGGGGTCTCGATGATCTGCGGCACGATGCGGCCGGGGTTGCGGAAACTCGCGTGGATGTTCCAGCGCGGACAGGCGCCGCCGAACCGCGAGAACGGGAAGGTCGCGCCCGCGAACCGCTTGGAGACGTTGCCGGCGCAGTCCACCCGCACCATGAAGAACGGCACGCCGCGCGCGCCGGGCCGCGCCAGGGTGGTGAGGCGGTGGCACGCCTGCTCGTAGCTGGCGCCGAACCGCGCACGGATCAGTTCGATGTCGTACCCCGTCCGCTCGGCGGCCTCGTGGAAGGCGCCGTAGGGCATCAGGACGGCGGCGGCGAGGTAGTTGGTCAGCGACACCTTCAGCAGGTTCCGCGTCGGCCGGTTCGGCGCGCCGGCGCGATCGGCGATGCCGTCAAGCATCTGGCCGTGCTCCATCAACGCCAGTTGGTAGGCGAGCGAAAAGGCCCGGCCCGAAGCGGTCAGGACCTCGGCCAGGAACAGCCGCCGCCGGTGGTGGTCGAACCGGCGCACCGACTCCGGCAGGACGTCCACCGGCACCACCCGCACCTGGATGCCGAACTTGGCGGCCAGCCGCTCGCGCGCCGCGGCGGCGAAGTCCTGGGGCTCGGGACGCAGTTCGGCCGCCAAGGTCTCGGCGACCTCCTCCAGTTCGACGAAATAGTTCTTCTGCGCCTGGATATAGTCGCGCACCCAGTCCGAAGGGGTCATGACGGGCGCCGAGGCGCCGCCCTCCTCCGGCCGGCCGATCGCGCCCAGGTCGCTCAGCCGGCGCTGATCCAGGTAGCTGCGGTAGAGCCGCAGGATCGCTTCGGAGACCCCCGGGGCGATGTCGGCCACCTCGGCGACCTCCAGCTTGGGCACGCCCAGGTCGCGGAACATCTGGTCGGAGAACACCTCCCCCAGGCCGGTGGCGTTGGCCGATTCCGGGTCGCTGGACAGGCTCTTGAGATCGAGATCATAGGCCTCGGCCAGACGCAGCAGCACCTGGGCCGTCACCGGCCGCTGGTTGCGCTCCAGCAGGTTGAGGTAGCTGGGCGACACCCCCAGGTCCTCGGCCATTCGCGTCTGGGTGAGGCCCAGGTCGCGACGCAGGCGCTTGAGGCGCGCGCCGAGGAAGAGCTTCCGGTCTGTCGTGCCCAAGGCCATCTTGTCGTATTGTCACATATTGACAATTATGACAAGGTTTAACTGTGACAGAATGGCCTTTTGGCCGGGCTTAGGCCCTTCGCGCCAGGCCCCATTGGGAGTAGCACGCCGCAACGCTTGTAAAAAGCAACGTCAATCGCGGAAGAGCCAATGTCGTATCAAGACCACATCATCGAAATGAGCCAGCTCGTCAAAAGCAAGGGCGGCACGTGGGACGGCATCGCCCCGGAGTCCGTCGCCCGCATGCGCCTGCAGAACCGGTTCAAGACCGGCCTGGAGATCGCCCGCTACACCGCCGACATCATGCGCAAGGACATGGCCGCCTACGACGCCGACTCGTCGAAGTACACCCAGTCCCTGGGCTGCTGGCACGGGTTCATCGGCCAGCAGAAGGTCATCTCGATCAAGAAGCACTTCGGCACGACCGACCGCCGCTACCTCTACCTGTCCGGCTGGATGGTCGCGGCCCTGCGTTCGGAATTCGGCCCGCTGCCCGACCAGTCCATGCACGAGAAGACCTCGGTGCCGGCGCTGATCGAAGAGCTCTACACCTTCCTGCGCCAGGCCGACGCCCGTGAACTGAACCTGCTGTTCCGCGACCTGGACGCCGCCCGCAAGGCCGGCGACAAGGCCAAGGAGCAGAAGCTGCTCGACGCCGTCGACAACTTCCAGACCCACGTCATCCCGATCATCGCCGACATCGACGCCGGCTTCGGCAACGCCGAGGCGACCTATCTGCTGGCCAAGAAGATGATCGAAGCCGGCGCCTGCGCCCTGCAGATCGAGAACCAGGTCTCCGACGAAAAGCAGTGCGGCCACCAGGACGGCAAGGTCACCGTCCCGCACGAAGACTTCCTGCAGAAGGTCCGCGCCTGCCGCTACGCCTTCCTCGAACTGGGCGTCGATAACGGAATCATCGTCACCCGCACCGACTCGCTGGGCGCCGGCCTCACCAAGCAGATCGCCGTCAGCCACACGCCGGGCGACCTGGGCGACCAGTACAACAGCTTCCTCGACTGCGAGGAAATCTCGCCGGCCGACATGAAGAACGGCGACGTGGTCCTGAACCGCAACGGCAAGCTGCTCCGCCCCAAGCGCCTCCCCAGCAACCTCTTCCAGTTCCGCGCCGGCACGGGCGAGGACCGCTGCGTCCTCGACAGCATCACCTCGCTGCAGAACGGCGCCGACCTGCTGTGGATCGAAACCGAAAAGCCGCACGTCGAGCAGATCGCCGGCATGATGGATCGCGTCCGCGAGGTCGTCCCGAACGCCAAGCTGGTCTACAACAACTCGCCGTCGTTCAACTGGACGCTCAACTTCCGCCAGCAGGTCTACGACGCCTACAAGGCGGCCGGTAAGGACGTCTCGGCCTATGACCGCGCCAAGCTGATGAGCGTCGACTACGACGGCACCGAGCTGGCCGTCGACGCCGACGAGCGCATCCGCACCTTCCAGGCCGACGGCGCCAAGCGGGCGGGCATCTTCCACCACCTGATCACCCTGCCGACCTATCACACCGCGGCGCTGTCGACCGACAACCTGGCCAAGGAGTACTTCGGCGAGCAGGGCATGCTGGGCTACGTCCTGGGCGTCCAGCGCCAGGAGATCCGCCAAGGGATCGCCTGCGTGAAGCACCAGAACATGTCCGGCTCCGACATCGGCGACGACCACAAGGAATACTTCGCCGGCGAAGCGGCCCTGAAGGCCGGCGGCGTCGACAACACGATGAACCAGTTCGCCTAGGCGATCGGGAAAGGTCGAGGATCATGGAACGGTATTGGGTGGTCGGCGGTGAATACAGCTGCATGGCGTTCAAGGCCCTCAAGGACGGAGCCCCTCAGGTGATGGGCCCGTTCGAGAGCCGCGAAGACGCCACGGAGGTCTGGAAGAAGGTCTCCGCGGAGACCAAGAGCTCCGCCACCGCCCGCTACGCCATCGCCGCCGAGCGTTTCGTCGCGCCGAACTGAACGGTCACGGCTAAAGTCTCTCCAGGGGGGCCCGCTTCAGCGGGGGCGTCATTCCCGGCGCCTCCGGCGGAGCGGGCCCGACCAATGTCGCGGCCCGCCGCGTCCTGGCCAACAAGGATCACGCTGATGTCCCTCGCCGTCGCCGCCCGCACCGAAATCAAAGGCTCCGTCACGGGCCGCGCCGCCGAGGTGCTGACGCCAGAGGCCCTGGCCTTCCTGGCCGAGCTCCATACCCGCTTCAACGCCCGCCGGCTGGAGTTGCTGGCCCGGCGCCAGGAACGCCAGCAGCGTTTCGACGCCGGCGAAAGCCCGGACTTCCTGGCCGAGACCAAGGCCGTGCGCGACGGCGACTGGACGGTCGCGCCGATCCCGGCCGACCTGCAGGACCGCCGGGTGGAGATCACCGGCCCCGTCGACCGCAAGATGATCATCAACGCCCTGAATTCCGGGGCCAAGGTGTTCATGGCCGACTTCGAGGACGCCTCCTCGCCGACCTGGGACAACATGCTGGAGGGCCAGGTCAACCTGAAGGACCGCTGGGCCGGCAAGCTCGGCTTCGTCGATCCCGGCAACGGCAAGACCTATGCGCTGAAGGACACCCCCGCGACGCTGATCGTGCGGCCGCGCGGCTGGCACCTGCCGGAAGCCCACCTGCTGGTGGACGGCCAGGAGATGTCCGGGTCGCTGTTCGACTTCGGCCTCTATTTCTTCCACAACGCCAAGGCGACGCTGGCGGCCGGGACCGGTCCCTATTTCTACCTGCCGAAGATGGAGAGCCACCTGGAGGCTCGCCTCTGGAACGACGTCTTCGTCTACGCCCAGGGCGCCTTGGGCGTGGCGCAGAAGACCGTGAAGGTCACGGTCCTGATCGAGACCCTGCCAGCCGCCTTCGAGATGGACGAGATCCTCTACGAACTGCGCGACCACATGGCGGGCCTGAACTGCGGGCGCTGGGACTACATCTTCTCGTTCATCAAGCGCCTGAAGGCCCACCCCGAGGCCCTGACGCCGGATCGGGCGGTCATGGGCATGGGCGCGGCGTTCCTGTCGGCCTATTCGCTGAGGCTGATCCAGACCTGCCACCGTCGCGGCGCCTTCGCCATGGGCGGGATGGCCGCACAGATCCCGGTCAAGGGCGACGACGCCGCCAACCAGGCCGCCTTCGCCAAGGTCCGCGCCGACAAGGAGCGCGAGGCCGCCAACGGCCACGACGGCACCTGGGTCGCCCATCCGGACCTCGTGCCCGTCGCCATGGAGGTCTTCGACCGGGTGATGCCGGGCCCCAATCAGCTCGACAAGCTGCGCGCCGACATCTCCATCAGCCGCGAGGACCTGCTGAAGGTCCATGACGGCGTGCGTACGGAGCATGGCCTGCGGGAAAACATCCGCGTCGGCGTCCAGTATCTGGAAGCCTGGCTGCGGGGCAAAGGCGCCGTGCCGCTCTACAACCTGATGGAAGACGCCGCGACCGCCGAGATCAGCCGCAGCCAGATCTGGCAATGGATCAAGCACAAGGCCGACCTCGACGACGGCCGCTTGGTGACCGCCGACCTGTTCCGCCAACTGCTGGACGAGGAGATGGCGGGCCTGCAGCAGACCCTGCCCGCCGCCGCCTTCGAAGGCGGCCGGTTCGCCGAGGCGGTCGCCATCTTCACCGAGATGAGCCTGGCCGACAGCTTCGAGGAATTCCTGACGCTGCCGGCCTACCGGACGCTCTGAGAATCATCCCTCTCCGCGAGGAGAAGGGTCTTCGGCCTACTTCCTCACCCAGGTTCCATCGGGCTTGCGGTAGTATTGCCCCGGCGACAGCTTCGGCTCCACGGCCTGCTTGAAGGCCGAGACCCCCGCGGCTTCCGGCGTGGCGCCGTTGCCGGCCCGCGCCGCGGCGTCGCGATAGAGCTTGTTGCGGCCGGCGTTGATCTCGGCCACGGCGGCTTTCAGCGCCGCGTCGTCCACCGGGCGCACGAAATTCAGATAGCCGTCGGACTGCTCCCCCACCGTTCCGGCGGCCTTGGCGGCCTCCACCAGGACCTTGGACTGGGCCGGATCGGCCATGGCGGCGCCGGCGAACATGATGGCGGCCGCGGCGCCGACCATCGCGGCGATAAGGTTTCTGCGGATCATGTCGAGCCTCCTAGAACAGGTTCGGATTCTGCTGGATCAGCGCCTTGACGTCGTCGTCGAGGCGGACGCGCACGTCGGCGTCCAGCTTGGCGTAGATGGTGATCGGTTCGACGGCCACCTTGATGGTGGGCGTACAGGCGCTCGCGGCCAGCGTGGCGACCCCCGCCGCGACGACCCATAATTTTCTCGACATTCCCATGGTCTCCCCAGTGTCGGGCGTCATCAAAGCACGGCTACGGCTGAACGGGGCCTGAACCACGCAGCTTCTGATACTCGGCGTAGTCCGCCAACAGTTGGTCGAGGTTGACGGAGGTGTCCAACGCCAAATCGACCTTGGTGTTCGACGGCAAGGGCAGCTTCTTGTCCATGTAGCTGCCCTTGATCGCTTCCAGATAGCCCAGCCTGATCTCCTGGTGCTGGGGCGGCCGGAATTCGCCCTTGATCCAGAACATCACCCCCAGCCTGCCCTCGGGCCGGCTGTCGACCTCGGCGGCCAGCTTCTCGAACGCCAGGTGCTCCAGGGCCTGATAGGCGAAGTCGGCCACCAGGTTGTCGCCCGCCGCCGGGGGCTTGGCGCTGGGCACGCCTGGAACCTCGACGGCGACGCCGCTCTGGGCCTCGACACCGGTCAGGGCTTCGCGCTGGATGGACAGCACGCCCGGCTCGACGGCGTGCAGTTCGCCGCCGGCGATGCGGATGCCCTCCGGACTGACGGTGAAAGGCAGCCGCCCGCTGAGCTTGGCCTGCAACGACATCTTGTCGCCGAAGGGCGAGGCCTTGACCAGATCGGCGACCTGGACGGCGTCGATGTCCATCGCGCCGCTCCACGGCTTCGTCGTGTCGAACGGCAGGTCGAACTTCTCCAGCTTCACGGTTCCGCCGCCGACCTGGGCCTTGGCGCCTTCGATGTACAGGGCGCCGGCGTCGAGGCCGAAGGTGACGTCGGCGTTGGTGACGGCGCCCAGCATGTCCACGCGCTGCGCGGTCAGCCTCTGGCCCGGCGCGGCCGTCAGCGGGACAAGGCTGTTGAAGGTCAGGTCGCCCGAAACGCCGCTCACCGCCCCGGCGGGGCTCTTGAAGTCCAGGTGGGCGACCTTGAGCACCCCCTGGCTGGTGAGGCCGGCGGCCGTCCAGGCAAGGGCGCCGGTGAAGGCGGCCTGCCCCTCGACTGGCGAGGCTATGAGCGCGGCCAGGGGCGAAAGTTCCGCCGGCTGCAGGCCGCCCTGGGTGAACACCAGGTTCCCGGTGTCGATCTGCGCGCCGCCGCGCCCCTTGGCGAGATCCTGGTCGACGACGGCCCGCGCCAGATGGCGGCCGGCGGCGTCCTTCAGATCGATGTCGGCGCGCACGAGATCGCCGTCCAGCTTGATCGGCCCGGACGCCGTCAGCGGGTAGAACCGGCGCGCCGGGGCCAGGTCGTCGAGCTTCGCGCTGTCCAGCCGGACGAGGCCCGTCGGCCCGCGATCGCGCACCGCGACGTCGACGGCGCCGGACGCCGCGGTGATCCGGGTCTGCAGGAACTCGACGTCGGCGCTGGCGGCGCGCAGCTGGGTCCGGATGCGCGTTTCGCCGTTGGCCAAGGCCAGCAGCGGTGCGCCGGCGACCGGGCACGCCTGGGCCTGCGGCTTCGCGACGTCGTTCTCCCCCAGCCTGAGCTGGGCCGCACTGAGCGTCGCGCAGTCGCGCGCCACATAGGTCAGGCCGCCATCGGCCGCGCGCAGCGCGCCCCGCGTGGCCAGCACGCCCTCGTGAACAGGGCCGAGGCTTCCCTGGGCGGTGAGGCTGGCGCTGGCGGTGACCACGCCGGCGTCGACGGCGAACCGGTCGACCGCCAGCTGCACCGCCGGCAGGCCGCCGCCCTTCGTCGTCACCTGGAAACGCCCGGCTCCGCCGTCGTACAGGGGTTGCCGGCCAATCGCCGACAGGCTGGCGAGCCCTCCACTCCGTGTACGGATGATTGCCGGGGCAGGCAGGCTTATCGCCAGGCGATCATGGTCGATGTTGAGCGCCAGACTGGGCGCGGCGAGGTTGAAATCGACCAGGGCGCGCTTCAGCGCCGCGGTTTCCGGATCGTCCGCAGCCGCGGGCGGGCCAAGGCCCGTCCAGGCGCCGCGCGCCGATATCGCGCCTTGGGCCTGCAGCTCCCCGCCCTGGGCGCCGGCCGCGCCCGATCCCTGGAAGGCGGCCTGGGCGTCGCGCAGACGCAGGTCCGCCTGTGTCAGTTCGGTGGCCTGCAGCACGACGTCGTAGCGCCCCGCCACCCGGTCGCCGCCCTTCCGGGTCCACGCCAGCTGCGGCAGGTCGAACTTCAGCCGCAGCTTGCGCCCTCGCGCGGGGCCCGCCGCACCGCCCTCCGCGGCGACCTCGGCCTGGCCGGCGCCGTCCAGCGCCAGGTCGTTCAGCCAACCCTTGGCGCGACCGTCGAAGCGAGCCTCCACCCGCGCGTCGCTCAGCCGTCCGCCCTGGCCCTCCAACTCTGCGCCGCTGAGGATCAGGCGCAGCGCCACCGGACCGGCGGCGCTTTGTGCGATCATGTCCGGGTAAGGCGCCTGTCCCGCCAGGCGGACGTTGACGCCCTTGGCGGCGGCCGTCGTCGTATGGAGTTCGGCGACGTAGACCTGGAACAGCACGTCCAGCCTGCCGTCGCGGGTGCGGACCGTCAGCCCGCCCGGCCCGAGCGCGGCGAAATCCTCGCCGGCCTGGAGCCGGCCGGGCGAGGAGCGCGCGTCCAGGCTGGAGAGCTTGCCGTTGTCGATCGTCGCGTCGGCGCGCACCTGCAAGGCGCCATAGTCGCTGGCCAGCAGCAGCAGCCCGTCCTCGATCCGCACCGCCGGCTGCGGCTGGTCGGGGTTGGGCGGCTTGCGGCGAAACTCGTCGATGATGCGGTCCAGGGCGCCGAAGGTCAGCCGCTCGCCTGTCCAGGTCGCATGCAGGATGGGGCGCACCAGCCGGACGGACCTGACCTGGAGGCCGAAGGGCTCGTTGGACCAGAACCCGCCGAAGCCGTAACCGACCTCGACCTTGTCCGCCGAGAGCACCGGCGCGCCAGGCGGCCCGACCCGCAAGACGCCCGACAGGCCGCCCAGGCCGAAGGTGTCGAAGGTCAAGTCGGCCTTGACGCCGCGATCGGCCAGCCACCCCGTCAGGACGTCGCGCGCGATGGACAGGCGGGCGAGATAGACGCCCAGGCCGCCAGCCACCACCAGCGCGCCCACCACCATGACAGCAGTCGCCTTGCCGGTCGGCCGCGGCCGTGGCCGCTTGGGCTCCGGGGCCGATGTCAGGTCCGACTCAGTCAAGGCAAGGCCGCTGTGGCAACATGCGCCAACTCATAGCGCAAAACCGGCGAGACGGGGCCGGTTCCGAGCAAGACAGATTGCTGCGCCGGATCGCGCGGCGGGGTCCGATCGCCGGAAAGCAGCGAAATTCTTCATGCGACGACGCCTTGCGGACCCCACGTAAGCCCGCGCGGGCATCCCGCCGGCGATTGACTTGCGATTGCGGCTTCGACCTATACAGACGTTTCAAATTTCACGCGGAGCGCCCCGACCGCGTCCAAGCCTTTTCCAAGGAGGATTTCATGACCGCGATCAATCCCGTGACCGACCTTGCCGTTGAAGGCGACATCGGGGTCCTGACCCTCAACTCGCCGCCGGTGAATGCGCTGTCGGCCAAGCTCCGGCAGGGGATCTTCGACGGCATGTCCGCGGCGGTCGCCGACCCGGCGGTCAAGGCCATCGTCCTCATCTGCGAAGGCCGCACCTTCATCGCCGGCGCCGACATCACCGAATTCGCCAACCCCGCCAGCACCCCGACCGTCACGCTGTTCGAGGCCCAGGCGGCGATAGAAAATTCGCCCAAGCCGGTGATCGCCGCCATCCACGGCACCGCCCTGGGCGGCGGCCTGGAAGTGGCCCTGGTCTGCAACTACCGCGTCGCGGTTCCCTCGGCGAAATGCGGTCTGCCGGAGGTCAACATCGGCCTGCTGCCCGGCGCCGGGGGCACCCAGCGCCTGCCGCGCGTTGCGGGTCCCGAGGCCGCGCTCGAGATGGTCACCACCGGCCGCCATGTCCCTGCGCCGGAATGCCTGAAGCTCGGCATCGTCGACGAACTGGTTCCGGAAGGCCAGCTGCGCGAGGGCGCGATCGCCTTCGCCCGCAAGGTGATCGCCGAGGGCATGCCGCTGCGCCGCATCCGCGACGAGGACGCCAAGGTCCTGCCATATCGCGGCAAGTCCGAGATCTTCGACAAGATCCGCAAGGCCAACGCCAAGAAGTTCCGCGGCTTCATGGCGCCGGAAAACAACATCAAGTGCGTCGAGGCCGCGGTGAACCTGCCCTTCGACGAGGGCATGGCCGAGGAGCGGCGCCTGTTCGGGGAACTGATGGCCGGCGGCCAGGCCTTCGCCCAGCAGCACTACTTCTTCGCCGAGCGCCAGGCCGCCAAGATCCCGGACGTGCCGGACGATACGGCCGTCCTGCCGGTCAATTCGGTGGGCATCATCGGCGCCGGCACCATGGGCGGCGGCATCGCCATGAACTTCGCCAACATCGGCGTCCCGGTGACCCTGGTGGAGGTCAAGCAGGAGGCCCTGGATCGCGGGCTGGCGGTCATCCGCGGCAACTACGAACGCACCGCGGCGCGCGGCGGCCTGACGGCGGCCCAGGTCGACGAGCGCATGGGCCTCATCAAGGGCGCCCTGGACATGGGCGCGCTGGCCCAGGTCGACCTGGTGATCGAGGCGGTGTTCGAGCGGATGGACGTGAAGAAGGACATCTTCGCCAAGCTCGACGCCATCTGCAAGCCGGGCGCGATCCTGGCCACCAACACCTCGGCCCTGAACATCGACGAGATCGCTTCGGCCACCAGGCGTCCGGAAGCCGTCATCGGCCTGCACTTCTTCTCGCCGGCCAACGTGATGAAGCTGCTCGAGATCGTCCGGGCCGACCACACCTCCAAGGAGGTGATCAACACGTCGATGAAACTGGCCAAGAAGATCGGCAAGATCGCCGTGCTGGTGGGGGTCACGCCAGGCTTCGTCGGCAACCGCATGTTGGCCCAGCGCCGGCGCGAGGCCGAGGCGATGCTGTTCGAAGGCGTGCTGCCCTGGGACGTCGACCGCGTACTCTACGACTTCGGCTTCCCCATGGGTCCGTTCGCGATGAGCGACCTGGCCGGGCTCGACATCGGCTGGGTCAAGGAGACGTCGAAGGGCGAAACCGTCCGCGACGTGCTCTGCGAGATGGATCGCCGCGGCCAGAAGACCGGCGCGGGCTTCTATGACTATGACGCCGACCGCAACGCCAAGCCCTCGCCCGTCACCGAGAAGATCATCAAGGACCTGGCCGCCAAGTCCGGCGTCCAGCCCCGCGCGGTCAGCGACCAGGAGATCCTGGAGCGCACCATCTACTCGATGATCAACGAGGGCGCGAAGATCCTGGAGGAAGGCAAGGCGATCCGCCCGTCGGATATCGATGTGGTCTGGGTCAACGGCTATGGGTGGCCCGTCTACCGTGGCGGCCCTATGTATTACGCAGACCAGATCGGCCTGGATAAGATCCTGGCCAAGCTGAAGGAATTCCAGGCCAAGTACGGCGACGCCTGGAAGCCTTCCGCCCTCCTGGAAAAGCTGGTGGCGGACGGCGAGGGTTTCCGCAGCCTCAAGTAGGAAAGACTTAGCCATGCGCGAAGCCGTCATCGTCTCCACCGCCCGCACCGCCATCGGCCGGGCTTATCGCGGCGCGTTCAACGACACCCAGGGCCAGGCCCTGGGCGGTCACGCCATCGCCGAGGCCGTCAAGCGCGCCAAGGTCGATCCGGCCGAGGTGGACGACGTCGTGATGGGGACGGCGCTTCAGCAGGGCTCCACCGGCTTCAACATCGCTCGGCAGGCTGGATTGCGGGCCGGCCTGCCGGAATCGGTTCCCGGCCAGAGCGTCGATCGGCAGTGCTCGTCGGGCCTGATGGGCATCGCCATCGCCGCCAAGCAGATCATCGTCGACGGCCAGACGGTGACGGTGGGCGGCGGGGTGGAGTCCATCTCGCTGGTCCAGAACGGCCACATGAACGGCTACCGGGCGCAGGACCCCGAACTGCTGCGGATGACGCCGGGGCTCTACGTCCCGATGCTGGAGACCGCCGAACTGGTGGCCGAGCGCTACAACATCAGCCGAGAGGACCAGGACGCCTACGCCCTTCAATCCCAGCAGCGCACCGCCGCGGCCCAGGCCGCCGGGCACTACGCCGCCGAGATCGTCCCGATGACCACCAGCATGCTGGTGACGGACAAGGCCACGGGGGAAACCACCTCCCGCGAGGTCACCCTCTCGGCCGACGAAGGCAACCGGCCGCAGACCACCCTGGAAGACCTCCAGAAGCTCAAGCCCGTCTGGGGCGGCGGCGCCTTCGTCAAGGGCCCTGGCCGGTTCGTCACCGCCGGGAACGCCTCGCAGCTTTCGGACGGCGCCTCGGCCTCGGTGCTGATGGAAGCCGGCGAAGCCGAGAAGCGTGGGCTCCAGCCGCTGGGCGCCTATCGCGGCATGGCCGTCGCCGGCTGTCCGCCGGAGATCATGGGCATCGGGCCGATCTACGCCATCCCCAAGCTGCTGAAGCAGGCGGGCCTGACCATCGACGACATCGGCATCTGGGAACTGAACGAAGCCTTCGCCAGCCAGGTGCTGGCGATCCAGCGGGCGCTGGACATTCCCGACGACCGCATGAACGTCTC
>Ga0307513_10000434_pt1 | contig 60293 bp, 29 predicted proteins | sample 15_EM_MG_FD_202174 | JGI IMG/M metagenome (GOLD analysis project Ga0307513, IMG submission 202174) | Populus trichocarpa ectomycorrhiza microbial communities from riparian zone in the Pacific Northwest, United States - 15_EM | ecosystem: Host-associated > Plants > Roots > Unclassified | place...
TTTGTTTTATATATAGGTTTTTAATAATACTTAGCATTTTATTTTTCTTGAAACTGTTGAGAGTCACCTCTAAAGTGTTTAGTGATAGCGAAAATTAAAGTTGAGATAACATTTTCTACCATGACAGATGTTGAAGTATTTTTATTTTCTACCTTGACATCATTTAATATGAGTTGTTTATTGTTTTGGGTGAGATAATGATATTATCAACATATGAGTTGACCAGTAAAGTCAGAGATTATTGGTTGAGTTATTTTCTTGTCTGATTGATTTTTAAATTGATGACAAGATCCCATTGAAATTGATTAGCAAGATCTTCTATTTCTTTTAGCATTTTTATCTTGATTTACGACAACTATTTATTTTGATGGGGTTTTTTATATCTAATATTCAATATTTTGAGTAATTATTTTAATAAGGTCATTTCATAAGTATAGTTTTATCATTTTATTTTTTGGTATATGTGTATGCAAGAAAAGTGGGTTTGAAATAATTATAGAGGTTTTTGTTGATGGTGATTGGGTAGCTACTCATTAAGGACCTGAGTTATTTGGTATTTTGAATGGAAACATTGATGAAGACATGAAATTTGGACAAAATCTTTTAAATTTTCACTTATAAAAAATGGATGGACAAATAATATTGTCTATTATCAATTATATTTAAGATAAAATTGATAAAATCAATATAAATTAAAACTCAACTGATAATAAGTTATATGTTAGCAAACTAAATTGAGTTTTTTTAAAAAAATTATAAGTAGCTCATTCTATTTTTATTATTTTATTACCATCAATGCAAGAACAATAACTAATAAAAAAAATGGTGCTAGCTCAACATTTTACTGGTGGAAATAAATATAGGGAAGTTATTAATGGACATGAAAGGATAAAAGATAAAGAATAATTATTATTTTTTAAAATTATAGTTAAACCTCTATAAATTAATACTCTTGATAGCATGAAAATTTATTAATTAATTAAGATATTATTTAAACTTCAAATTTAAGTCAAGACCAAATAAATATATTATTTAATCGGGGTTATTAATTTATCGAGGTTATACTGTATTGAAAAATATATTATATATGTTACTTAAAAATATAGATATAGACTAAACTAGAAATTACTTCTTTTTTACCATTGGTAATGCTTAAATTTTTGCAGATACCTCTATGGGATAGTATTTTTTTTCATCCAAGATTTCAATTTAGTTAATTTGTTTGTTAATGAAAGGAGAAAGAAAAAATAACTATTTTACTAATTGATCTTCACAATAAGTATTTTACCTTTTCATTCATTCAAAGGTTAATCCAAAACACATCCTTTTTATATAGGAAATCATTCACATAATTTAACATAACAAATTTTAATATATAGTTTTGCATTATAAAACTATGTTATTTAAACACATAAATTTAAGAAGCTTGAATAAACGTGGATGCCCCTACAATGCTAATCTCTTACAATGTTGTGTTTTTAAGTGCCATTGTCAATATAGGACGAAAACCATTTAATTTTATAAAGTCTTTTATTTAACTTAGCATAGTAACAAAAAAATTAGAAAAATAACATGGTTAAGAAAATATTTGGGAAAATAATATAATTTAATGAGTCACAAATAACATCTACAACTCGTGAGTCGCATATGTCACATGTAACCCTCTTAAATTATTAAATGAACTCATATAAATTACAGTGAAGAGAGAGGAAAGAGAAATAAAAAGATCGAAAAACACATTGAAATTCCAGTGACGATATTAGCAGTACTATCAAAAAAATATTAACGAGATCAATCCAATAATAATAAGAAAAGTCATCAACAAGGATCAGATTGGACCACATGAGTACTCTAAAGGTGAAGGGTGGCTCATTTTCCTTTAAGCAACTCGTGTGACTTACCTTGATTACAATTGGTGAACTTTCTTGGTATTATTAAACTCATCTTGTTAAGATCTTTATAATATACTAGTAGTGTCGCCATCAGAGTTTTTATGTGTTTCCTATCTTCTTTTTTTCTCTATTATCGTTGTGATTTATAAAATGATAGGAGAGAAAAAAAAAAAGACCCCAAAATCATTATAAAGTTCTCATGATAACATCATTGAATATATAACATTAAAAGAAATTCGATGAAATAAATTTAACAATAGCAAAAAAATCATTAGTAATAATCAAAATAGGTCACATAAGCTATTCAAATATGACGAATCCTACTGATTCTAATTCGCTCATTTCAGCTAAAACATAAAATTAGAATTCTTTTTATTTTATTTCGTTAATTCTTGATATTGATAATAACTAAAAAGTCAAATTTCATTCAAATTAATCATTCTTACTAACAATGTGACTTTTGTATTTCACTTTAATCATCAATTATGATTTTTTTTAATATCATATCTCATCAAGATTTTTATGATAATATCGTTGGGTCATCATCTTAGTTAAATGGTTTATGTACCATTTTTAACGTTATGGTGCCTAAGCTAGGTGGTACCCATAAGTGATGCACTATTCTTGATTGCGAACCGAGGCTCCAAAACTTGGGAACTTGGAGGCATAGTTTTTAGATCCGGTTTGGTGGCCGGCCCGATCTAAGATCTAGATTTTGAGTTTTGATCGAGTTACCGGGTTGTTTGGGTTAATTTTTTTTAATTAGAACGACATCGTTTTAGTAAAAAAAAAAGTCAGCAAGTTGTAACTGGGTCTTGTTGGGTCAACCGGGTCGCCGGGTCACACTGAGTTTTTTCTTCCCTTGTTTTTTTTTCAACCCAGCCTGGTTCTAGTTCTGAATCGACCGGGTCCCGGATCGACCCGCTAGGCCGGATCAGGTTTTAAAACTATGCTAGGAGGTTTCGGGCTCCTACAAAAGAAAAGAATAAAAAATAATTTATTGCCTTTTTTTTTTTTTTCTTTTTTCAGAAACCATGACTTATATTCTATTGTTCATCGATGACTGAGGCTGCAAACGAACGTATTTTAAAATTCATTATATATAACAATTGAATTTGAGCTTAATTGAGTTTGGCATATTAAGCATGTTTATAAATTTGTGAAAATTTAGACAGAAAAACATCCTGTATAAGGTTTCATAAAATAAACTAATTTATTTTTTTTCTCTCTCTCTTATATTTTTTTTTTATTATTATTTTTGCTTGTCCATTTAACAAGTTAGGAAAGTCACGTGTTATTTTTTTAATTTTTTTACAATAGTAAATTCTAAAAATAAACTCTAATTTTATAACCTCATCATTCTCATTTAAAATTAATCATTAATATTATTAATTTCAGGAATGATAAAATTAGTTTTATATATATATATATATATATATATATATATATATATATATCAACAACTATCCTTGCACGGAATTCAAAGTTTCCAGCCATCTTTTTTTTACTAGCCTTTTCTGTGTAGTCCTTTTTTTCTTTGAACAATTCCATTGTAGTACTTGATTTTGCAAAGGTATCACAATGGTAAACAAATCTCACTACTATATATTTTCAATTTTAAGTTTATGCATTCACCTGCAGCACCCTTTGAACAATTATTTGAATTGTTCTTCATTGATATGGGATTCGTTAACCATGTGTGTATAAATATATTATTATTTGACATTATTTCTTAATGTTACATCTAGATCCTTATAGATTATTTAAGAGTTATGTTTTGGAATAATCTTTTTTATATGTTTACAGTTAAGTGACTTTAAAAATTTGGAAATTCTATAATTGATATACTTTCATAATTTTATACTTTTAGCTCTTGAAAATTTTAACCCACAAACACTACTGTTTTGAAATCTTATATATAAAACCGAGCCAAACCGGTTTTAACCAGTTTTTGTCCTAAAAAACCGAATCGAAACCGGTCAGTTTGAACAGGTTTCGTTTTTTTTTTTTTAAATTTCGGTTTGGTTACTTTTTTTTTTAATAAAAACCGAACCAAACCGAAAATGGTCACCCCTACTTTAGCCTACCATTTCAAAACAAGAGCTTTTTAAAGTTGTTATATCATAATTTATCTTTTCTTGCAATTAACTTGTGAATTAGTTAGAGCTTAGTGCTTTATCTTCCTTCCATTCAACTTATTTTCTAAAATTTATTGATATTCTTTATTGCTTTCTATTTATTTATCTTTATTGTGTTTATTTATATGTTTTCCTTTGCGTGCTCTTGATTCATTTATTGTTTTTATATTCAATGTAATCTAATGTCTTTTTTAATCTTTAATATCAACATGCTCAATTAATGATATTCATGATTTATTACTTGGCCAAGTAATGAATGATTTCTATTAATAAGTCCATTTGAATTATAACTTACATGAACTATTATAATTTTGATTGATTTGTATAAAATTTAGTGAACTTTATGAGTTCTTCTATAAATTATAATATATAATTTATTGCTGGAATAAATATTTTTTGCGGGAATAACTTGTTGGCTTGTTTGAAAGTGTGATTGTGATTGTTTTTTAAAGTGTTTTTTACTCAGAAATGTATCAAGATAATATTTTTTTTAATTATTTTTTTAAAATTATTTTTGATATCAACGCATCAAAATGATCTAAAAATACCAAAAATATTAATTTGAAGTAAAGAAAAAAATAAAAAAATTCAATTTTTTTTAAAATACTTTTAAAATGCAAAAACAAATTCATTTTTTTTTAAAGCGATTTTAGTTGAGGTTTGAATTTATTATTTAAACTAATTTTATAGCTTGATGATTATAATTATTTTATGCTGATATAAATAGTGCTCGTGTGGGAATAAAATTGATTGTTAATCCATGCTCTTATGAACTCATTGTGATTTTAAATTATTACAAGTCCATATCTTACTTTATCTTGAGATAATAATTAAAATATTTTTTTCATATTTTATTTTTATTTTTCATATTAGTATATCAAAATTATAAAAAATAATAATTTAATATTTTTTAATTAAATATATTTTAAAAAATCATAGCTGTACAATCCCACACGCAAAAACAAATAGTAAAAGAATATTAATATAATATTGTTTAAAACTAAATATATTTTTAAAAGTCATTGAGATACAATTTCAAATGCAAAGACTAAAAAGAAGTGGAATTCTACACCTTCATTGGTCTCGCTGTAGCCGTTTCTAAGCTCCAAATACAATGAATATTGAATAAGCATAATTTTATCTTAAACCCACCCCTACACCTGTCTACAATTACACAAATACCGGTCTCCTTCATTTCCACGTAAAAGCTATTTCTTTTTATGTTTTGATTTATTTTTTAGAAATATCAAACATTGATCATTTACTTTATTTTATTTTTTCTCCATGAGCAATACTTTATATATATATATTAACACTCAAAAACAAAAACAAAAAATATAAACAAAATCAATCAAAATTAAATAAACAATATAGTTTATAATTTGACGTAGCTTGCAATATTCTTCATCAGTTATAGAGTTAGTTTCACAGGGTGTTAGCAAATATATTTTAAAATATACATGAATAATATTTTTATTTCTTAAAATATATTTTTAATATTAACATTTTAAAATAAATATATATATATATATATATATATATATATATATTTTAAAAAAAAAAAAATCAAGAAATTTGGCCGCGTTACCAGCTATTAAAGCCATGCTCGCCGCTGGATGCGCACCCAGATTCCGCCACCCAATATATATATATATATACACACAAGACTAACTCCAATCTACTCCACTCCTCCCATTTCCTCTCACTTTACGAGTTACTTGCAGGAGTACAATATCATATTGTCGACAAACTTTCTCCAATGGCTCTCCGCTCTCTCGTTTGTCGGAAATCCCTAGGCCTAGGCTCCTCCTCAAGCTTCAAGCTTCATTTCCGTGGATTGCAGACCTTCTCATTGCCCGATCTTCCCTACGATTATGGAGCTTTGGAGCCTGCAATTAGCGGGGAGATTATGCAGCTCCATCACCAGAAACACCACCAGACTTACATCACCAACTACAATAAGGCGGTCGAACAACTTCATCATGCCATGGAAAAGGGCGATTCTTCTGCCGTTGTCAAATTGCAGAGCGCTATCAAATTCAACGGCGGAGGTTCAACTTTTCTTCTTTTTAATAAATTAGACTTTTGGCTTATTAAATTTGATGCGTTTATTCGTTAATAATTTAATTTGTTTGGTAAAGAGAAGGAGAGCTGCTTGAATGGCCATATAATGTATATAATCTTTTTTTGTTAATTAGGGTACGATTTGAAGTTATTCAAAGTGTTTACTGGATTTTAAGGGTGAAGAGTATTCTTGGGTCAGCTTCCCGCTATGTTGTTATGCGAGAAAATTGAAATCTGGAAAGAGAGGGATAAAGAATGTTGCTTGTTTTACTTGATAATGACTCCGTCTTATTTAGCAGCTTTTCATTAATTCTGCTCAAAATTGATGCTACAAGTTTCAGCCTTTTGCACTCAATTAGGCGGATCTTGGGAAAGTATTGATAACTTGGTATTTGGGCATGGTTCTAAAAATTTCTTGTTATGCCTAAGCAGAGAACACTGTTGAGATGCCTTTAAATGCATGATTCTAAGGATCACCAGCTTCAAAGATTACCTAATAGTTTCAGTTTGATTGGAAAGGAAAAGATTGCTAATATATTTTCTTCTGCTTTTGCTTAGGAAAGATCCACCTATAGTAGTAGAATTTTTGTTATGAAAGGAAACAAATATAACCTTTAATATTGCCGGAAGTTGTTCTTGCTTGTCAATTTGTAGAAAAAGATTATCTCTTTTTATGTATTGCCTTTTATTGTGGTTATTGCTTCATCTTTAGGTTGTTCAACTTAATATGATTTTCAAAACTTAAACAAGAATAGCTTAAAACTGAAACTTTTGTTTGTTGACATCCATGCTAGTTTTGCTCCATCAGCATCCTTGACTTAATTATTCTCATGCAGGTCATGTCAACCATTCAATATTCTGGAAGAATCTCTCTCCTGTCTCTGTAAGTTTTATTGTTTATTTACATATATTTGGCTCTTGCTATTGATTCCGTACCTAACAGTAATGCTTTTATATGGCAGGAAAGAGGTGGCGAATCACCACATGGTAGCCTGGGCTGGGCTATTGATGAACATTTTGGTTCTTTGGATGCATTGATTCAAAAAATGAGCACAGAGGGTGCTGCTCTACAGGGCTCTGGATGGGTGGTAAGTAGTTCAGTGTTTTCAATTTTTAATGGTTTTCAATTTTAGTATTCCTTATAATTATAATATGCTTGTTTGCGACTTCCTTACACACTTCTCTTTTGTTGCAGTGGTTTGGCCTGGACAAAGAATCAAAGAAGCTTGTGGTTGAGACGACAGCAAATCAAGTAAAATTTACAAATTTTGTTATAAAGTCAACTCATAATGAATATTAATTTTCATAAATTGCTGCTGTGTCGAAACTGTTATCCATTGATCATACTAAGTCAAAAGCATAGGCTCCTTATGAGAACCCTAGATAGAAAAAGAACTCTAATTTATATGATTCTCCAATACAACAATGATTAAACATGTATCTAATTTTTTGCCGTATGCTGTAATTTTTTTCCTATGATTCTTCTTGGATAAGATCCTTGTCCTTTTAGATAGGAGAATAAATTTTGCGCTGGACTAATGATTAAACATTCATCTTATTTCCTGCTTATTTGTGAGTTCTGTAATTATCTAACTTTTACAATTTAGAAAGGACTTCCCGGTGCAAGTGCTGAACTTGGTTGTTTTACATATCTGATTTAGATTCTAGAAGAGATAGATGCCCCCAAACCTGTTTAGTCTGCAGATGCTTGTTATTGTTTGGTAGTGTTAGTTGATCTAATTATGCTTATGATTCTTGTCACAGGATCCATTGGTAACTAAAGGACCCTTAGTTCCATTACTTGGAATTGATGTTTGGGAGCATGCATACTACTTGCAGGTAGAACTTTTGTCCAAATTATGTGTTTTGGTCACTTTGTGATGCTTACTTCTTATTTCTTCAGAGGACCCTGTAACAGTAGTTTTCGACTATGGTTGGATTTAATCTTTATCACCCACCTTGGAGCTTAATGTGTTTTATAGCTTTGGCTGCCATAAAATTTGTTGGAGAGTTCAGTTTAAATAAACTTGTTGGTTAGCGAGCATCATGAATTTCAAAAAAATTTCCTCTTTGTTGGAAGTGTGCATGAGGGGTAGAGTGTAGAAATGAACTAAACTTGTTATCTGCTTACAATAGGAAAGATGAAAGTTTCTAATTTTCCTTGGGTTATGCTATTTTCATGGGATAAGGGCATGTTGGTGACGAAATGAGTGTTTAGTATTCTTTTTTCCAAACCCTTAAATTTGAGACCAATTTGCATTTTGTGTTCTCATCATACTTAAAAGCAGCAGTTATTTTGATATTTTTTTATTGCAACCAAAACATGAAACCAGGACTTGATTTATTATACCTAAACAATCTTTTAGCATTACCCACAGCCACAGCCACACCACACCCATCATCCATGATGAAGATTTACCTTACATTAATGTTGAGCTCACGAGTCAATCAAATTGCAGTCAGTTTGTGGTTCTTGATGTTGGAAAAGAAAAGGGAAAAAATGGCAAGCAATCATCTCCTCCCTCAATTTATTATGTTGATAGAAGAACGTTTCATGTGATCAATTAGATTCACCTTCACAATAATGCGAGTGAAAGCCTGCCTCCTTGTGCATCGCCATAACTATTTTTCCTGTTTAGGCTACCTGCAAATTTAAACGCCCTTTTTGTTTGCTTCCAACTCTCACTTATATGACCTGGAAGTTTATTTTCCATGCTGCAGTACAAGAATGCCAGACCTGATTATCTAAAGAACATATGGAAGGTAATGAATTGGAAGTATGCTGGTGAAGTTTATGATAAAGAACATTCTTAAGTCCAAGCACACCTGCTCTGCACTGGTTTTGGACACAGTTGTGGCTTCGTAGCCTGTTGTCTGGTTAGAAGGAATAAAAATTGATGCAGAATGTATTTTATATTAAGGATCCTTTTCTTTCTCACCATAAAGTGAGTTGCTGAGTTGTTTACTGGTGTATCGAAACTATGGAAAACCAGAATAATTCTGAACCTTTTACTCCTATTTGTTCCGCCGTCGAACGTTGAACCTTCTTTATTTATGAGACGGCGGAAGGGCATTTATACAGTTTTATGCTCGTTATTTGCTTTTGTTTGCGGTACATAGGGCCCCTCAGTATGGTGGCTTGATGAGTGTCTCGCTGTATATATATATATTTTTGATTATTCGAATGTTTTTTTTTTTCTTGCACTGAGTGTCATTTAAATAAAAAAATATTAAATTGATATTTTTTATTGTTTTTTTAAATTAATTTAATTTATTATATTTTTAAATAAAAAATACTTAAAAATCACGATTATAATGCTTACAGTGTCTCTTATATAAGCTTTGACGATTCAGTTCGTCGTCTACCGGTTAAACAGAGTGCCACAGTGGCTGTACGCTGGAAATTCTCTTCATTGAGTATTGTTCTGATCCGTGTTCCAATAGAAGACCATAGTATATTTGGTACTGATTCCGAAATCATTTTGATCCTGTATAGGGATATTTTTATTCTATTATTTTTTAAAATGTTTTTATTTAAAAATATATTAAAATAATATTATTTTATTTTTAAAAAATTATTTTTAATATAAAAAATTTTAAAATATTTAAAAAATATTAATTTAAAATAAAACAATAATTTTTTTAAATTTTTTTTAAAAATACTTTTAAAATATAAAAATAAACATAACCATATTAAAAAAAAAAAATCATTCCAAGTTTAGCAACAACTAGATTATTGGCCATGTTATATTATTTATCCATTAAAATATGTTATTTGATATAAATTGGTTATTTTTAAGAGTTCAAAAATAATTTAAATAATTGATAAAAATATAATTTGATTTAAAATAAAATATTTAAAATAAATATTAAAATAATAAAATATTACATTAAATTAAATTAACTTATATAACCTATAAAAAATAAATTATAATTTTTATAATTTTTAATAAATTTAATTTGAAGAAATAAAAAAAATTAATTAAAATAATTTAAAAAAAGAACTGAGTTAATATAAACTAATCTATCAAACTTGTTACATGATTGAAAGTTGAAACGGAATAATCCAATAAATAAATTAAAATAAATTATAAATTATAATTTTTAATTAATCCCAAAGTAAAATTAAAAAAATATATTATCGTGCTCGGTGAAGAACATTACCGGAAGCAACAATTAAGTTCGGGGTCAAGATCGTTAGGGTGGAGTTGAGGAAGATGGGCTAATTCAGAGCGAGAATGAGTTCGGAAACCAGAGACACGTGTTTATGGTGGTTGGCCAGTGCATCATCCTGTAGCTCATTGTGGTTAGGGTTTGGATACAGAAATTAGGGGTTAGGATTTTTGAATCAGAGAGAAGAAAGTGAGCTTAAGCACTTTCTGCTTGCGCGGGAGGGATTCGGGCGAGAAAATGTTTGTCAAACCTTCTCTCGCGCCACCAGCCACTCTTCATTTCGCCGGCATGGCTAGCCACCTGAGGAACAACGATGCTATGCTTTCTGTTCACTCGTCGCTGACTATTATAGCTAAAAATGCTCTCATACTCTAAAAATGTCTTAATAACTATATATTAAATGGTTTATAATATTTTAAGATTACCTGTATGCATTTTTTAGAGTAATTCTTAAATTTAAAAAATAAAAAAATAAAAAAGTTAAATAGTATAAAAACACACAAGCACGTAGTTTAATAGAGAATTTTCAATAATATAGAAAAAAAAATATGGTTCTAAAATTGAGTTACTGAAAACAATAGTATTCTTAGCATGTGTAATTTGTTGAAAAACTAGATGGAAAATTGTTATTTTAATTAAAAATAAAAGATTCATACCCCGTTTAAAAATACGGTGCAAATCACGTTTTTAAAAATTCAATTTTTTTTACTAAAAGTTATTTTTTTTTGTGTTTTGAATTGTTTTGATGCACTGGTTTTAAAAATAATTTTTAAAAAATAAAAAATATATATTATTTTGATGTATTTCAGTATAAAAAATATTTTAAAAAACAACCGCAATAATACTTCCAAACAAATGTTAGTAACTTTGTCTCCAAAACAAAACAAAAACAGCTGTATTATTTTTAAAGAAAAAGAGGTATTAATTGACCTTACCTAAAAATAAAATTAATTTTTATTTAAAAATAAAAAAATATAACGAGAAGACAATTATATAAAATATTTTTCTAAATGAAAAAATAATCAAATTGAAACAAAAATGAGTAACTTCGAAGGAGGTTTGTAAATGTGTTTTAAAATTATTTTTTTATGTTGAGCTTAAAAATAATTTTAAAATAATAAAAATAATATTATTTTAATATATTTTTAAATAAAAAATATTTTAAATAATTTGCCCGAGATAACCTCAACCAACCATGCTAGTCCAAACTGGAGGCCGCTCCACAGTCTAAACCTAAACCCTTCTACTAGCATACTCAGTTTTGTTTTCTGTTGCTCCGTCGAAATTCAATCATATCAGCCATAGCAGCAGCCTCAGCCTCAGCCTTATTTTATCCTTTACACAAGCTAAATACCAACCAGTCATGTCTTTGTCTAGACTCCAGCAGCCTTGTTATTTGCAACAATGCCCCTCCGTTCTCTCCCCCTCCATCCCTCTTCTTTGTTCCTTCTCTTTTCGCGTCTCCCCCTATTCTCAGAGACAAATACGACTCCATTTCGACGGCCACACTAGTAGTGCTGCTGTTTGTTGTAGCTTGTCTCAGCAGCAGCAATCTCAAATCTTATCGTCGGTTACTAATGGAAGTACAGTCTCTGACAGGAAAGAGATTCGTTTAGGTTTGCCTAGCAAAGGACGCATGGCTGCTGACACTCTTGATCTTCTCAAGGTATTATCTACTTGTTTGCTTAATTATTTATAATAATGACCGATCCATCCGTCACTTTATTTTGAGCTTTCTTGGTTTTGTTTTTGAATTAGGATTGTCAACTATCTGTGAAGCATGTGAATCCTCGACAATACGTTGCAGAAATTCCTCAGGTTTATCATCTATAATTATTGGATTGGATTGAAAATGACTGTTTTTTTATCAATTATTTTTGCTTACTATTGACTGTTGTGAAGCTTACCAACTTGGAAGTTTGGTTCCAAAGACCCAAAGACATTGTACGAAAGTTGCTATCAGGAGATTTGGACCTTGGAATTGTGGGTTTTGATACTTTCAGCGAATTCGGACTGGTAAGCAGTAACTAGCTGACATCACTATAAATGATTACTAATTTGAGAGATTTGTTCGTCATTTTGCTCATGTTAGCGATATCATATGCTAAACCAGATACATAGTTCATTCCACAAATTAAATTGTGAATATCGGAAACATGGTATATGCTTTTTATGATTTCTTAAAGTCAACAGATCTGCAACTATTCATGAAGGATATTGAGTTTGTTGTTACTGTTGTTGCCTTTCAAAAACAATGGTTATAAATATCTTGGAATTCCAAAAATATGGTTTTTGAAATGTATTCAAAACCTACTGCATTCTGATATACCTTTTGGTTCAGAACTCTCCTTTTGTCTACTTTATCACTATCCCAAAAACAGAGAAAAAGAAAATCAAGTTTTTACTTTGCAAAATGGTACCACACAGGCTTTAGACATTACCATGAGCCTATAGACTGCTTCTGCAATGCTGGACATCACCAAGTTTAGTTGGAAGTTTAGAGCTCGGTATTATCTATTTCTCAAATGCATGGCATCTGTTACAAAATTCAGTTGTTATTTTGTTTTTCTTTTAACTAGTGAACTCAAATGCTGTAATCTCTACCTTTAAGAAGAGAGTGCGTTGTAGCAACACTTTTTTTCTCTCTCTTACCTTGAATCATTCTGACACTGATATCTTGTTTCTTTATTCTTGCTATGATTGTGTAAGAATGCATTATTCAGTTTTGAACTTTTTGTCAGGGAAACGAAGATCTTATCATTGTTCATGATGCTCTTGGATATGGGGAATGCCGATTATCCATTGCAGTAAGATTTTATCATGTTCTCAATATAAGCCAACAAACTTCAACGTCTAAATGCTGATTTTGCTCATAGTTGCCATTGTTTATTCTTATCGTGTGGCTTTCCTTTCTTATAGATTCCCAAATATGGGATTTTTGAAAATATAAATTCACTAAGGGAACTAGCACAAATGCCTCAATGGACAACTGAAAAACCTCTTCGTGTTGCTACCGGCTTCAGTCATGTATGTGGGTTCATTTTAGACATATCATGACTAACACATTCTAGGAATTATTCCTTTTCATTAGCTTCTAATTAAGAGGTCCCATTTGGTTTTGTTTCTTTTTGCCTCTATATACAGCTGGGTCCTAAATTTATGAAGGATAATGGATTCACGCATGTGACATTTTCAACTGCTGACGGAGCATTGGAAGCTGCTCCTGCGGTGAGACTTTATTTTTTTCCTTGTCTAATTTTGTTTCATCCATTTGTGTAAGTTATAATTAGTCCATAAAGAAAAAAATGACCATATGGTGCATATCCTCATCTAGAGCAAAAAAACTGATTTTTATAAGAATGGTTGATTGCAAGCACACCGAATATTGTTATTGCATTTGGAAGTTTAATCAGTTCTTTAGTGGAAAGTCATCCTATAATGCATGTCTTGGTCCAGTGCAAAGGAACTTCAAATTTATATGAGAATTTATAATATGTTAGTCATTGCTACCTTATTTTATCCCTAGATTGCTATGTTCAAAGATTTATTACTGACGTAGTTGGAAACTAGGTTAATTAGGAATTAAGTTGGGGTTAAATAAAAAGGTCTTGAGAAAAATCCTAAACTTCATAGATAATCTCTAATAGGAGAGAGAGAAATTCTCTTTATTAATTCATCAAAATATCAATCTAAAAATGTATTAAACCCTTTTCATATTGGTTCTAGGCTTAAACCTTTAAGAGAAAACAAATCCTAATAAATAATTATAGAGTTAATATATAATCTCACCAACATTGGGGTTCCTAAAATGAAGAAAAAAAAACTAGGAAAAATATTTATTTTTCAAAAACGCATCTAAATCAATTTTTTTGGGCTGGAAGGAACTCGTCTTAGAGTTCAAGTTGTTCTTATCTCAATTTCAAGAATGTCCAATCAAAACTCTTCCAAATTCATCAAGATCATGCCCACCAAGGAGCTACACCAACCTTAGGAGGTGGATGAAAGCTTTCAATGCATTGGCATCTAAAAGTGGCTCGCCTTTAATATTCTTCACCTTCACGCTACCTACAACAACAAAAACAACCAAAAGAGTGCCATCCTTAAATTTAGATTAATGATCTAGTCCCAATCCATTTCGAGAGCCTGCTTTGCCATACCCTGGTAGTTAGCAAACCACTTGGGCTTTATCATTGACTCCATAATGTCATGGCTTCTGAAATAGAGGCCAAGTTGCATCTCATTGTTCGTTGCACCTTTTACAATCTTCCTTTTGCAATGCTTCCATCACTACCTCACCTAGGCATCCTTGCAAATTCTACTCCAAGACTATTAATCTTTCCATCAATTGTGAAAATATTAATAAATCTCAAATTGTGACGCTTTCTAACATCAAAATCATTTGAATTGTGTGCAAGAGTGATCTTGACAACACCATAACCTAAGAGTGTCACTCTTTCCCCTTCAATTAATATCCTACCTTTTCCAACCTCAAGGGGAATGCCTTTGTGTTTTAGTGGCAGTTGAACACTAACACCATTACCTCTTGGGTAGCGGAAACAACTAGGATGATCATCTATAGCATCAATAGCAACAATGTGGAAAAGCTATGCCTTGTAAAAAGAGCCATAACAACCATGTTAGTGAGGCATGCCGTATAAGTTACATCAAAAGCTTCAAAAAGTGTGGGACCCTCTGCTCCCATATTATTAGAAGTTTCTGCAATTCCACATCATGTACCACTTGGTCATAGCCCAAATTGGACATTTTGTTGGAAAATGGCGAAGGAAGAGATTTAAGCTTGTCCATCCCTTTGCATCATGAATTGCAAAATCTTTGTTTGCCTTTGCTATCGCAATTAAACCCTTTGCAAAATATGTTATGTAAGACCATGTGCTTGCACTTGCCTTGAACTATTTTCCAGTTGCAAGACCAAACTTGTTCACTCTTTAGAGCTTTTGATAGGATATGAATTGACTTTCAATGGGAAACTGTTGATTCATTAAGGAAATATAGTACTATATGGCTTGTGATGGCAATCCCTTTCCCATATGAATCACACTAAGGTTGCTTGTACATCCCAACATTTGCGTAACATCCAACAAACTTAGCTTAGCCATTCTCCCTTTTTGGATTGTAAATTTAAGTCCCTTTGATAATCACAGTGTGAGCAGGCAAATTAACACTCCGAGTTGGAGTTGCAGTAAAAACAAATATTTGCCCGTGGCCATCCTTAAAGAGGTCCTTAACAAGTTGACGATCAATTTACTATATTAGCAAAGCCATAGGATAGAAGATGTTTAAGATCATTGCTTTTCATCAATTCTATTTGAGTTTGGAGAAGCTCAACGACATGCACAATCCTCTCTCAAGAATCTATTCTTGCACTATCCTCTCTTACGAATCTATTTAGATTTTCATTAGCAAGTGCATTGTCCTTTATTGCTTGAGCCATTTTAGCTTGTTGTTATTATTGTCTTAAAAAGGTTAGTCTTTGAATGCTTCAACCTTTCCTCTCATGACAGTGAAATTTGGAAAACGCTTATGGTGATCATCTTTGGAAACCCCTCCTTGAGGATTTTCATAACCTAAATGAAGAGAATGTAAAAGAAAAGGGACATGCCATATTAAGTCCAAATGAGTTTGAGAAGGAGATTCTGGAAGAGTTGTGTTTGCTTTAGTTGTAAGAGAAGATTTAAGAAACTCTATAGTGGAACTGCTGAAGAGGTGAGGGTGGTGTTGGAAGAGTTTTAAGATATTTGTTCTATTGAGCTCCATGATTCCTTACCTCCTATGCACGACATCTAGCACGTCATAGATTTTGAACGTCATGTTGAGCTTCTTGATTCTTGACAATGAAGAGGAGGATGATCCTAGTTTACTAGGTTTTGTCCGATTCAAATCCTCTCTGGTTCAACGACACATCATAGAGTTTGGGACAACTAGGTTAGGTGGAATTAGATGTATCTCAACATAACCTAAGGGAATCGAAGATTGAAGAGTGAATGCTATTTTTCACGCCTCCATTAATAGTGGAGATAAAAGTTGCAAGATCATTATATATAGTAGGAGTTGTATCAAAGCATTATCTTCTAAAATTGTAGCTCGCTTAGGTCTTAAGTTTGTTCCACACCTTCAGTCATATAGTGTTTATGGTTTCAAACCTAGAAAGCCTAGAGGTCTTCTTTCCATGTCTTCTTATGCTAAGATGTTTTACCCTGTTGAGTCTTTTGCACATAAAGTTCATGATTTGCACGTTGAAATCACACAATAAATTCAAGTAATGAACAATACAAACTTCAAGTTGATTGATATAGGTGTCTTGATGCATTTAATGTTGAGATTATTTCATAAAACATATTAGACTTGAAAAATATCATTAGGGATAGGGATGGTGAGCTTTAGTGAATCCTAGTTTGTGACCTGCTTCAGACTACACTTGTATCATTAGAGATACATTGCAACAAATTGATCTTGATGACTAGGAGTAATATTGCTGCCTACAGCTATAATTGATCGGTCAAGTTTTTTCAACCCCAATAGAGTTGGTGGGAACAATAGACTAGGGACAATTTGCACATATACGGTCGAAGATGAAAGAGGATGGCCTAACCCGTTACTTTTTGGTTAGGAGATTGAGCATATTTAAGCCTACTTTATTGGACTTTCATTTAATTTATTATTAGATTTATTTTTTCATTATTTTTTGGATATTTTATTTAATGGGTTGTAAGCCCCATTGTTGGTTTTGGTTAGGTTTTTGTTGTGACTATTTATATGTATTTTTTTTATATTATGAACAACTTTGATGAATTAAAAAAAATATTGTTGACTCCTCCTCCTCCTCCTTCCTTTCCCTTCTTATTTTTGCACCTTTTCTTCTCCTTTCTTTTCTTTAATTTAGTGTTGTCCTACATCATTTGTGGTAATCATCTTCAACACAAGATTTTCTTCTTCGATTGCGCGTGTGATATCGTTTCTCAAATCTGGAGGTGGAGTTGCGATTATCTGTCTTGTGATCTTCCAAATCCCTATCCACCAAGCAAAGAGTCAGATCCTGAACTTGTCCTTTTAGTTCCTTAATTGTCAATTCTTGAACGTAATGTCTTTTAGGGCCAAACTGATGCATGATAATAAAAATTTGATGAGAAGTAAAGAAGGGAAAGAGAGAAAAAGGTAAGAAGAAAAGGAGTAGAAAAAGAGAAGAGAAAGACAAGAATAGGAGAAGTCTGAAGATTTTTCTTAATTCATCAAAAGTTACTCCATAATATAGAAAATTATGTATAAATAGTCACAATTAAAATCCTAATCACAACTAATAATTAAGATTATAGTCAAAACATATCATAAATTAAGTCTAATAATAAAATCAAATAAAATCCAATAACATAGGTTTGGATGTGCTCAATTTCCCAAGCATAGAATAATAGGTTGGGTTATTCTTAATTGATTTTGATCATATATGTGTGTGAACTGTCTTAGGTCTAGTATCCCTCACCAACTCTCTTAAGATTGGAAAAACTCGATGTTGTTGTCTCTCTAGCAATCTAAGTTTAGTCCGAAGTGGATTGTTATATCCAAGAGCTAGGATTCACTGATCCTCACCAGAGATATATTGCAACAAATTGATCCTGATCTCTAGAAGTAATATTGGAGCCGCCTGGAGTTATACTCGATGGAGTCAAGTTTTTCAACCCTGAAATAGTTGGTGGGGACACCAAACCTAACACAATTCACACACGTTTATGGTTGAAGATGATGGAGGATAGCCCAACCCGTCACTCTTTGATTGGAAGATTAGGACATCCACGCCTATGCTATTGGATTTTATTTGGTTTTATTATTAGATATAAGTTATGTTATTTTTTTTAAACATGTTATTTAGGTGATTATACATCTAATTGTTGGTTGTGATAATATATAGATGTAATTTTTGTACAATATAGACAACTTATGATGAATTAAGAAAAGTTTGCATACTTCTCTTCCTCCTTTTCTCTTCTCACTTCTACTCATCTTCCTAGCCTTTTCTTCTTCTTTTTCTCTTCTCTCTCTCTTCTTTTCATCTCTTTTATTGTCCCGCATCACGTTGGTTGGTGATGGGGTTCTCGACCTTGGAGATTGGTTTGTTGGATGGTGGAATAGTTGGTCTGGTTTGGTGGAGATGGCATGGAGCTTTTAGACAGTGTTGGTGCTGTTGATACTATTGGGAAGTAAGGTGGTGGCTACCTTTTTTTTTATATTTAATTTCATATTGGATCATTCAGTTGTGAAAACAAAGAAAACTTGACTTTGATACCAAAGTTGATGCGGGACAATAAATATTTGAAGAGAAGTAAAAAAGGGAAAGAGAGAAAGAAGAAGGCAGGAAGAAGAGAAGGGAAATAGAGGAAGAACAAAAGTCTACAGATTTTTCTTAATTCATCAAAAGTTGTCCATAATATAGAAAAATTATGTATAAAAAATAGTCACAATAAAAACCTAATCACAACCAACAATTGGGTTTATAGCACACTAAATAAGATAAAAAAACATAAATTAAGCCCAATAACAAAATAAAAATCCAATAACATAGGTTTGGATGTGTCCAATCTCTTCAACCATAATTAGTTGAAAATCATCCTCAATCATGAAAACATCCTTTACAACATCCAATTATGACAATTTAATTAGACAAGCTTGGTTCTAATACCAACTAACATAGCCAAAAAGTAGATTAATTAGGATTGAAAAGGAAATCAGGAAAGGGTTGAATGAAAAGGGCTTGAGAAAAACTCTATATGCTGTATGTAATCTACAAAAGAAGAGATAGAGAACAATCTCTTTATTAATTAATAACAATTTTATAATCTTCTGAAAAATAAACTAAACAAACCAATTTATATTAGTTTTGGGCTTAAACTCTAATACTTAAAAGAGAAAAAAAAATCCTAATAAATAATTAAAAAGTCAATATAGAATTTTACCAATATTATGATTTCTAAATTGAGTAAGAAAAAAACAAAAAAGTTCTGGCACCAATCAGTTTTTGAGATATAGCCGTGTTTATAGGTGTTTGTCCCTCATTTTTAAGGTTTTCGTTTCTTTTGCATGAGGTTTTGTACCTTATCACTTTTATGATTTTTTGGGACTTGTATATTTGAATTTATTTATTAGTTCGATCGATGTTTATATAATAAAAAGACTTTCAGAAGTCCCGTCTTTGTTTTGGTCTGGTGCATTTGACAATAAAAGAAAAAAAATGAAAGAAAAGGAATGCTTTGTCTTTTTTTTCTAGGCCAACCAAAATTTTCACTCCCACAAGTGAGCTGTTTGGGATGTAATTTGATGGACAATAATACAGCAGGCTGCTGTAGCCACTGTTCATACATGGGACTTTGTAATACGTTGTCCTTTTATCCATTCCAACTTCTTTCTTCCTTTACCTTCCTCTCTTTATCTTCTAACGTAACGTCAAGCAGTCATCCTGTCTTATTATTAGGAAACTAATAATAAATGTATATTATTAATAAATGTATATTAGGAAACTTGGCCATTTGACTAGCAGTCCTAGTGTGTAAATTAATGGAAATCCTCACTTCACTTTTCCTGTTTTGACATCCTCTTGGATAAAGAACTTGTGGCCCAATGGAATGTACCGTAGTCATGGTTCAGTTCTTAATCTACGAAAGTTATTTTAATAAATAAACAATAATCCTATTGAGTTGCACTGATGTGTACTTGCTTCTTGCTTGTATCTTTTGCTACTTGAGCAATGATTCTCATGCTGGATCTCCATGTATTTACATAGGTTATTTATTTTTCTTGTATATTGTATATTAGATGGGGATAGCTGATGCTATTTTGGACCTTGTGAGCAGTGGAACAACTCTGAAAGAGAACAACTTGAAAGAAATAGAAGGTGGGGTTGTGTTGGAGAGCCAGGTAAGTTAACAAGTCCATGTGGACCTTACCAAGCATGTGATCTTGTAGGTTAGAAGTGGGTGATCATGCTGTTGGTTTTACATCGTGCCTTTGCCACATGATGTCTTGCCTTAAAAAATTCACTTGTTTTATAGGCTGTTCTTGTTGCTACGAGAAAATCATTGATCCAACGGGAAGATGTGAGGAGCATAACGAAAGAGATTCTTGAAAGGTTTGAGGCGCATTTGAGGGCAGGTGGTCAGTTCACGGTGCGGATATAATGTCTCTATTCCTGTTCCCCCACCACACACACAAATAGAGCCTATTTTTGTTTTGACACTTTCATGGCAGGTGACTGCAAACATGAGAGGAAGTAGCACAGAAGAAGTGGCTGCTCGAGTACTGAGCCAACCATCTTTGTCTGGGTTGCAGGTGAGGTTTGAGACAGAAACCATGTTTTTTTTTTTATTGTTGTTCCTATCTCTAGTTTTCAGACAAAACAACCACAACGTGTTTTATTAGCATATCCAAAAATTTTCGCAACCATGTTTTTCACTGCCTTCATTCTAAAGCTTTTCTTTGGGAGGTGGGGTAGGGGTTGGTCCTGCACCACCCCATCTAACCCTCGGGGGGCTCAACTGAAAGGGATGCAGTAGCACTCAGACCCAGAACCAAGGCTTCAAGGCAATAATCCTAAGATGCATGCCTTTTATCTAACTCCTGGTTTTTTAAGTTGTTTTCTAACTTCTCAATTACAGGGACCTACTGTAAGTCCAGTTTTCTGCAAACGTGATGGAGAGGTTGTGTCAGATTTCTATGCCATAGTCATATGTGTTCCCAAGAAGGCATTATATGAGTCCGTACAGCAACTTAGAGAGGTAAGCCCTGCACATAAAGTGGGATCCTGTCTCTGTTTTTAGTGTTAAAAGGGAGCGCTTGCTCTTGGGCCCATTACTCGGCTTGCCAGTAGATACAAAAGTAAAACCAACTCTTATCATCATGCATGTTTGAATGTTTCTCTCTCTATACCAATTATCGCATGCTGTGAATTTCAAATTATTGCATTGATGGTGTCCATTTAAACCACGGATTTATCTCCAGTCTTGTATTTCCCAAGGTATAGCATATGATTCCATGTTCAACTGATAGACTTTGAAGTGACTAATAGAACAACTCATGTGAAGCTCCTTTCAAATGCTCTGGCAAGACCTGGTTAATTTTACAGCTTGATCTATTTTGATGCAGATTGGAGGCAGCGGAGTTTTAATTTCTCCTTTAACATACATTTTCGAGGAAGTGACACCAAGATGGCAGGAGCTTCTTTTAAAACTCGATTTATAAACACGCGGCAGCTAATGCTTCGGTTGATGTTTTAGCGTTCTTCTGATTTTTGAGAAACTTTTGCTTTCCTCCTTCAATCTCAACGGTGTTAGAATGTCTAATGAATGGCTATTGGTGTTGTATAATGATGCAGTTCGAATTTTGTTTCGGTTGAAATTTGCATGATTGTGCCATAACTCCTGCATTCTTCTTATAGTATTATGTCATTTGAAGTTTATTTGTGAACTTTTTTTAATTTAGTTGGCAGTTGACAGTTTTTATACACAACACTGTTCTCTGATACTGTAGTCATATTGAGAAACTGGCAATGGCAGATCATCAGATGGCCCTTGCTGAGGTTATGAGATAAAACCTAAAATGACAATGAGAAAGTGGGAGATTTTACCAGGTCTGTCTATTTGAGAAACCTTCTGTTGGCTGACTGTAGGGTTTCAGAAATGAAGTGGAAATGGTTAAAGAGCAATGTGAAAGGGATTATATGGTGGGGATAAGCTTTGCTTAGTTAGATAGTGTTTGTGAATATGGTTGATTTGGTGTTTTTTAAAAATTTAAATTTTATTTTTATTTAAAATTAATTTTTTATATTTTTAAAATATTTTAATATACTAATATTAAAAATAATTTTTACGATGAAGATTTTATAACCTATCATTTGGGAATTATTACCTTTTAAAAGCAATAGCTAGAATTTAAACGTTCTAAGTAAGTGTTTCGGACTTTCCACCTTTCCTAATTTCTGAATGAGCCTTTTTCCCTTTCTTTTAAAATATCGATTTATTTCTACTTTTCTGAAGGAAAAATAAAGCAACCAATTATCTATTTCATCTGCATTTTTAGTGGGTTTATAATTTATTTTTTCTTTCAGTATATAAGTTTTTTTAAATTATTTTTTTACTTAAAAATTATGAAAGTAAATCAAAATACACATACAAATATGTAATTAAACAAATTAACAATTATCTGTGTGAATAAATAAATAAAAGCATTAATAATAACTAAAAGTAAAACTAGAAAAATTATGAAATAAATGTAGATCAAGAGACATTTATCCAATTGTATTTAATGAGTTTATTTATTGAAATTAATTTTTTATTCAATCAAATAATAATAGAAATAAATACATATATAAAAAAAATCTTATCCAAGATTGCATATATTAGAAATATTATCTAACAATAAATACTTTTTATTATTAAAAATGAAGTTCATCTAAATAAAACATAAAAAAGAATAATATACAAATCAGAAAAATAACTAAAACCTAAACACATACAAAATGTTTTTTAAAAAAACATCTATAAAAAAAAACTAAATAAGAAAAATAAAAAATCAGATAAGAGATATTAATTGAAACGTAAATTTAATAAAATATAAAAGAAAAGATATTAAAAATTGTATCAATTAAAATAAAAAGAAAAATTAGAATAAAAAAATAGAAAAGGTAGTGATAGTCTAGGTGCTGCATGCGTGTTTAAAAGAAATAAAAAAAAAATCACTTGGCTTACAGGCCTGGTGGAGTTTAATAAGTTGATTTTATTTTAATTAGACAATAAAAAAAAATAAGCAACTATTATAAACAGACAATTTTATTTTTTTAAAAGATCATGATAAGTTGGAAAAAAACCTTGGAAGTATAAAATTAGATAAAAGGAAAAACAAAACGGTTCAAGTCAACTTGAGTTAGCTTGATAGATATTTAACCGAGTAATAAAGGATGAGCCAACTTAGGTTAACCTGCAAAACCTGTGGCCCAAGCCTTGAGACCGGGATAACCCAAAATTTTTTTAAAGAAAACCACAAAGGTATTTTTTTTAAATAATATTAAATGATAAAATAAAAAAAATTAGCAAAAAAAGGATATAAACTCACCTTAACTTTTTAAAGTCATGGCTCGGGTCATTAGAGTAGAAGCACAATAAATGGAAAAATAGAGAAACCTAATCACCAATAAATCAATCACTGAATGATAAAACTGGAAGAAAAAAATCAATCACACAAAAAGATCTAAACATAAAAAACTATAACTAAAAGAATGAGGGTGAAAATTAAAATAAAAAATAAATTAGAAAGCTACAAAATTTCTTTGATTGGAGGGTTAAAGAAAAGAAAAATACCTTTAACAAACGAAAAAAATCAAAAGAATAAGGATGAAATTAAAAAAAAAATACATCATAAACCTTGATTGAATGATAAAATTAATAACTAATAAAATTTCAATAGAAGATATGTAATATGATTATTAATAATAGTAATTGTACTGATGTTGTTAGCATAACTTTGATTAGAAAGATAAACTTGATTACTACTAAGCATATTACACTGTATAAGTTTAAATGATGGAATGAATATGAAGAAAATTAGGGAGATTAAAAAAGTTTTAATTTTATTTTTATTATAAAGATACGAGGATGGCGTTTCATGTGATGTTGTTTCTATGTTCTAAGGTTTATTTTCTGTAGCTATTATTTTTACAATTTGTTGCTTTGCATTTCTTTGAGCCAGCAGTTTTGACATTACTTTTATTTCATTCTTTAACTTGTTAAAAGTAAAGTTAAGAATTTCACATTATATTTTATTAGCTCTGATGATTAAATTCCTAGAAAAAACAAAAAATATATAATATATTGGTCAAGAAATCAAGAATCGAACACCATGTTCATGGCAATCGTTCATTACATTGTTTGATAGATCACCAAAATTTATTTTCAACTTTTAACATATATAATAATTGTTATTAAAATATTATATTGGGAAAACCAATCTTAGTGAAATTTTAATTTATAATTATGAATGCATGGTAAGAATGATGATTAATTAAGAACATATTAAATTAATATGCTGTAAAATTAGTATGTTAGTGTTCTTGGGTCGGATGTGGGTGTAAAAAAACTCAATCCTAATTAACCTAGCCTTTTCTGATTCCTAATTTCAACAAAGCATCGTCTCACATTGGTATGTTCCACTCTAGAAAATAAATTTCCTTTAGTCATAGTTTTCATTAAACCCGGTCCGGTGGCCGGCCCGGTCCAAGGCCCGGGTTTTGACCAGGTCACCCGGATCAATTTATTTTTTTAATCAAAACGATGTCGTTTTAGTAAAAAAAAAAACAAAAGTCAACGGGTTGCAACCGGATTTTTTACCGGGTTACACCGGGTTTTTCCTTCATTTATTTTTTCTTCAACCCGGCTCGGTTTCAATCCCGGGTCGACCTGCCGAGCCGGGCCGGGTTTCAAATTATGGTCTTAGTTTTGAGACTTTTTGACTGTCTTAATATTAACTTTCCATTTTTAAATTTATTTTCAAAGAACAAATGCTCTCATCATCCATTGAGGTGATAATACTTTGAATGAAAATACTCAGAGGACGAAAGTTCTTAGTTATCATAGTATTTAATGGTGGGTTGAGGGATGAAATTGATAAAATTAAAAACCTTAGAACTTAGTTAGTCAATAATAATATAATACATAAGAGGTTCCACGTAGGTTTCCAAGAAAAATCAATCCACGTCCAATTCGGTCTCTATTTCCAAGATATAAGGGAGTCGGTGAAGCAATCCACATGGAGTTCGGTCTCTCTTGTCCGCCATTATAAAACGCTCGATTGTGAGTTTATTTGCCACACCCCGTTTGACATCAAAATGGGATTTTCTCATATATTTCTCAGGAACAAAACTAAGATTACTCCTGTCGAAATAGTACGAGAAACTCAGAGGCTCTTGTTGTGTATTAGTTCTGATCATGGTTTAAAACAAGAAGAGAAGAAGAAGGAGGCAGATTTAAAACAAGAAAAGAAGGCGGCGGCAGCGCTGGCTAAAAATATCAGGGCTTTAAAGTCAATTGCTTATGGCAATGATGAGTCTTCTGCAGTCTCAAGAGCCTGTGCACAATTGACAGAGGAGTTCTTCAGAGAGAACACACTTCTTCTCCTCATCGTCTGTCTTCCGAAATTGACCTTGGAGGCCCAGAGAGATGCCACTCAAGTTGTTGCAAATCTACTACGGCATAAAGTTCAGTCCCGGTTGATTGCATCAGAATACTTGGAGAAAAATACTGATGTTCTTGATCTTTTGGTAGCAGGTTGTGGAAACATGGACATGGCTATCCAATACGGTGAAATGCTAAGGGCGTGTCTGCGTCACCAGAGTGCTGCGAGATATGTTCTTGAATCACCAGCACATCTGAAGAAGTTTTTTGATTATATACAGCTTCGGTATTTCGACATTGCCTCAAATGCCGCCTTAACGCTCAAGGAACTATTGACAAGGCATAAATATTCTCTAGTTCCTGAATTTCTTTCTAAGAACTATGAATGGTTCTTCGCGGATTTTAATTCGAAGCTGCTGGAATCCTCTGATTATTTTACAAGAATACAAGCTACCAAGCTGCTGGGACACATGCTGTTGGATCACTCTAATTCAGCTGTGATGGCACGATACGTGAGCTCGAGGAACAATCTGAGGATTGTTATGAATCTCCTCAGGGATTCAAGTAAGTGCATCCGGATAAAGGCATTTCATGTTTTCAAGCTCTTCGCTGCAAATCAAAATAGGCCTTCCGACATCATCACCGTGCTTGTGGCAAACAGGAGCAAGCTTCTTCGCTTCCTTGCTGATTTCAAGACAGATAAAGAGGATGAATGTTTCGAGGCAGACAAGGCTCAAGTCATGAAAGAAATAGTTGCCCTCGATCCTAGAGATCAGAGCTATGAGTGACCTCGGTTGCTGCTTGTACGTAGTAATTTGATGTATTTCACATAATTAACTTCGCATATGTTTTCATGTCAAATTATGTAAAAACTATACAAGTTGAATGCAAGAGAAAACGATTTTATTTTCTTAATTTTTATGAGCAATGGTGAGTATTTCTTTTTACTAGAAGAACATAAAGTGTTCATTGAAACATGCATCAGTATAGGATTTATCTCCTTTGCTGCTTTCATGGATTTATTTACACTAGATTTATGTGATTATGAACATTATATATGGTTTAGTTACGGTTGCATTTTACAGGAAGTTTAGGTTGTCGAACATTTAAAAATAATATGTTTAATAAAAATTTTATAATTATAATATTTTTTTAATTTTTATTGTAAAATATTTTTTGTTCTAAGAACTTTATCTTTTATGGAAGTTCATTAATAAAATATTTAATTAATATTAAAGATAAATAAATCTTTATTAATAAATCAAATATACATGAATAAAATCAATATCATGTTTAATTAATCGATTGACTATAATATTAGATTATTTAGGAGTTGATTTTCATAATTTGTTTTAATTTATTTTTTTAGAATTATCCCGATCTCATGGATTTATTTATTTTTAATCGATTTTAACCTTTAATGTTGGATATTTTGGAAATGGAGTTTCATAATTTTTTTTTTATGAAGTTATCTCAATCTCATGAATCAAGTTACGAGTTTAATAGGTTAATTTGGGTTGACTTGGGTTGTTTTTTTTATTATTTTTAATTAAATTTTTTATTTCATCATTCAATATTGAATTGGTTAAAAATTGAGTTTCATATTTTTTATATTTTTTTTTCTATGGTATTATCCCAATCTCATGATCAAAGTTGCGGATTTGAAAGGTTAACATGGGATGACTTATGTAGTTTGTTTTGTTCTTTTTTAATTTAATTTTTTTTAATTTGTTTTTTATAGGGTTATCATGATCTCATGACTCATGTTATAAATTTTATGTCGTTTTGTTAATATTTAAAAAACAAATATCATATAATATATCATCACATCAATATTTAAAAAATATATCATCCATATACATTATATTTTGAATTTATAAAACTTTTTTATTAAAAAACATTAACATCGCTTAAAACTTTTTTTTACATTAAAAAAAATTAATTTGACTCGCAGCAATACCAGTGAAACATCTAAAAGCTAACCATCTTTAATATTTCACATGTTAAAAATTAATAATATAAATTGGACCCTTTTTGCCATGTGTGTAAATAAAAGAATAAAATTTTAAGAGATGAATAATTCTTTAGAAGAGTAAGATTTCTTTTTATGAAACTTTAAATCAAAATTTTGTACAATATGTTTTTTTAATTGTTTTTACTCCAATCAATTGAAATTTTAAATCATAATATATTTAATTTCCTTTTAACCCCAAGGACATAAAATAGAAAAAAAAATTTCTTATTGCAAGTCAACTTTTATCATAGATCCTTTAATTATTAAAAAATCTATGATAGTACAAAAACAAATTATATAACATTTTGCATTTTTTTTCAATTTAGCCTTTTACTAATAAAAAATTAAATTTATATGGTACAATTTTTTAATATTTCTTTAAAAAATAAATTCCAATTAAGAATTTATATATATATAAAAGGCCTCGAGGCCCAAATTATGACCGGCCCGGCCAGTGAATAGCGAGGGTATAAACATTCACACCTATAAAATGTCCCCTTTGCAACAAGTATCATCTCGTCTCACCCACAAAAAAACCCTAGCGGCCGTGCTGAAGAGCCAGCTCTCTAAATCCCTAAGCTGCCTTCACTAACAACCGCCAGCAGCCATGGTGAGTTCGACGGATATCATTTCTACCGCCACCTACAGCAACAAACAAGCTCTTTCCGCCTTGTTGCTCTAACGATCTGTTTATTTTTTATTTTTTGAATTGGTGCAGACATTCAAGCGAAGGAATGGAGGCCGCAACAAGCACGGCCGTGGACACACCAAGTTCATCCGATGCTCCAACTGCGGCAAATGCTGCCCGAAGGTACATCACGAAATTTCTATCTTGTCTTGTCTATTCGCTCTGTGAATCGTTATTTTCAGAAAGACCCTGATTGATTTGTCTGTTTATTTTGGATTTTAATGAATAATAAATAAATAAAAGGACAAGGCAATTAAGAGGTTTCTCGTGAGGAACATAGTGGAGCAAGCTGCTGTCAGGGATGTTCAAGAATCCTGTGTTTATGATGGTAAATCACTAGCTAAACAAGTTTTTAATCATGCTCTACTTTGCTCGATTTGGTCATGGATTTTATTGTTTCTTTGTTGTGGTATTAGGTTATGTCCTGCCCAAACTGTACGTCAAGATGCAGTACTGTGTCTCTTGTGCTATTCACTCCCGTGTTGTGAGGGTTCGCTCTCGCTCTGAGCGCAGGAACAGGGAGCCCCCACAGCGTTTCATTAGACGCAGGGTACCCTTTTCTTATCTCTTTGCTTAATTAATTATCATTATTAATTTGCAATGCTGTTACAAATGTGTATTTAATTTGTTTTTTTATGGATTTGGTTTAGAAATTGATGGTTTACTTGTTGATGATGGTAGATAATTTTGTGCCTTATAATTTTAATGGTTGTAATCCCTTATGAGGTCTGTATCTTGTTCGTCGAAACAGATCCTTTTTCAATATGTTATTGTTCTGCTTGTCATTTACAATAGTGCATTGCCAAGTATTGGATATCCATTGTGTAGATGTTCCATTTAGATGCATTTACAAACATTCTTAATTTACAAGATGATGTTCTTTGCATGTTAGTTGAAGTTTGTATTCTTGATTCTAGGCTTTTGTTTTTTGATTTGTAAGCATTGAATGTTGGGAACTGAGTCATGAAATTAAAGTCATTTTCTCCATTTTATTTTCCTTTGTATAGTATGTTAGCTTTTCTCGTGTGAATGTGGCTGTTTGTGTATCTGTATTTACAACTTTCTTGTGGCTGCCATCTTGGGCTTACTTGTGGGATCCTAAGCCAATCCGAGCAAATGATACTGTTAATTTAGCCCTGTTTGGGATTGCGCCCCAAACATAGGGCGGCCAAATTTCAATATTTTTTTGTTTAAAATTAATTTTTTTCATGTTCTAAAATGAAAAAAAAAATAATTAGATATTTTATTTTGAGCGAAAAACATTTTGTGCAATCAAACTCCTTATTTCTTGTGTTTTATATATCGCAGGATGACATGCCAAAGCCAGGGCAGCCTGGACAACCTGGGCAAGCACCTCGTCCTGCAGGGGGGGCACCTGCTGCTCGTACCTAGAGAATCAAATCAAACTCTTCTACTGGCTATTCTGAATCAAGTTGCTGTTTGAACTAGATGAATTTGTTTCGGTATTTACTGTTAAGACTTGTGAATTATTTTTAGGTTGTCAAAGTTTTGACTGATGAGAATGCTTTCTGAATCCTTTGTTGCTGAGTTTCATTTAAATCCTATCAGTCTGTTTTGCTACAGCTAAGATAATGGTAATATATCGAAGTTATCCATGGTATGCAGTCAAAACTAGATTTATTTAAATGGGGTATGAACTTAAAAGTAATTCAAAATAAATAAAATAATAAAAAAGTAAAAAGTTTTTAATATAATTCAAATATTATTTCTGCATGGTGTGGTGTATGTAGGGAAAGTTATTAACTAGATATTTTAATAGATTGTTACTTTCATGAAGCTTATTCTTGCCATCAAAATTGATCTATTCATCCTCCTCTTCTGAAACAAAGGCACTTCAATAAAAGTTTGGTTTTTGAAGAATTTACTTAATAAGTTAATATTATCGAAGTTAATAGGATTTAAAGTATTTTTTATTTTATTTAAATTCTTATAAATTATAAATATGAAAAACAAATTATGTATATTAGTGATAAATTTAATTTTGAAAAAATAATACATATATGAATATGATAATATTAATATTTTATATTTTTTGTTGAATTTTTAAATTTTTGTCTCTTTACACTTATAGATAATAAAATTAGAAATAAATCCGTCGTTATAGGAATTTGGCGTGAAAAATTCGGGATGACATGATAACCTGATGTAGATATACTTGTTTTACTTTGTTATAATAGTATCTCTACTATCAATAAATAAGAAAAAATTAATATTTACTCAAAATGTTTATAATTGTTTGTTTAATTCCTTTTTCCTTTGTCTTCTTCACTCTAAAACTACCTATAAGCTGTAGGGTCGAGATATTAATGTAAGATGGATATAAAAAGGGTTTTAGTTATATTTCACAAAATACATATTCCATCAGAAAATGGTGTCGTTTCAGACGATGAAGACACAACTGGAACCGAGCTCATTGGCAGGTGTTTTGATCCGAGTCTGAGTCAATTTATCAATTGAGCTATTCACAGCACTGATTAAAGTTGATATATATATATATATATATAAATGCACATTGTAAATAATTTACCCTTTACACATTTTTATTTATTTTATTTTGGGGGTTAATTCTACTTGCTATGAACATATAATTTTTGCTTTTACAAATACATAATGCAAATATAACTTATTTACATAAAATATAAGAGGAAACAAATTTAAACATAAATTACAATAATCTTATTGAAATATTATGAAATTAAAAAATAATTATAAAGATTAATTACAAATAAAAAATAGTTAAATTAAATAAATGAAAAAAATAAAAGGAAAAAAAAATTAATGAAAGTAAAAAAAAAAAAAAAAAGAATACAAGTGTTCTTAGGCCTACAAAGACGATTGATTGCCTATCCAAAAATGAAAATGTTTGGGCATGCTAGATAACGCATCATCATCTATTATAGTAGACAACTCGTCATCTACTAGATAATTTTTCAATTATTTTTAATAACTCTAAAATTAAGAGTCTAAGTTTTTGAACCCTAAAAATTCAAATTTCAACTTGTTTTTATCTTAAAAGACCTAAAAAACACAGTACAAACCATAATAAACTCATTTTCAATCTCTTATCACCCTCTAATCACTCTAAAAGATAAAGATTAAAAAAATAAACAAATTATGAACCTCAATCTATGTTTTTTTTGTCATGGTTAAAAGAAAACATCACTTTCATTAAATTTCTCTCGTAAATATAAACATATTGCAACCAAGATTGACTTTTTAATGGTTAGAATATGTCTCTCTTTCCGCAACTATTTTTGACGACTCTCTCTACTCTCTCAACACCCAAGTACTAAAGTGCGGGGAAAAAAAAGAATTTTGTGGTTGACATATAAAATGCTAAAATAATAGGGACCAAATAATGCATAAGATGAAACTTTATGGACCAAAGTGAAGTTTTATGCTCCAAAATGAAAAAAAAAAGCTTTTTTTTTTTTGTTAAATTTGATCTTTGATCTTTTAATTTTTTTAAACTACAACATAAAATCATATTATGTAATATTTATCTTTAATCCATTATTGAAGTATTCCTTGACATTTCGCATATGTAAAAGCATACAAAATAAAAGAAATCTTAACACATAAAATCATGCTAATATAATTTGGAAAGGTACAATTGCAAATAAATAAAGTTAGATGCACTATTTTAAATGATGGTTTTGGGTTGGAGAGTGGTTATATTTGTCAAATTAATGGTGGATCTAAAGGAAAGTGGATAGGCTGATTGATTGAAGGTGAATCGAATGTGATAATTAAGCGAAAAGTATGGGATTTTAGCAGAGAGAGGAAGTGTTTTGTTTTTCTTCTTTCATCTTTTATTTTTTACGTGGGAGTAATTTCTTTTTGTAAAAACGAGTTTTTATTGGTCTTTTTTTTCTATAGGATTTTTTTTCATCAAGATTTAATTTATACCATTGGTTCTATTAAAGCTTGAAAAATTGAAAGATTTCATATTCTTTCCTTGGAAGAAATCTCCAATTATGAAACTTTGTGGTCAAATATTACTTAAATTTTTTCTTTTCTTGACTATGCATATCTCTTTCTACAATATTTTCTAGTTTTACTTGAATCTTTACTTTATAGAAAATAATCTTTATTTATTATTTTTTTCTTCATTTATATGATCTTCAATTATATTTTTTGATCCTTTATCATTATAGTCTCTTTTTCTTCCTTGCTCATCATTTCACCCCCTAATGTTTTTCCATTTTTTTATAGTTTTCATTTTTTTTTATCTTAACTTTTCATACAAAATAAAATACAGAATTTTGTAAAAAATTATGAATCGACTATTATTATAAACTCTTATACCATGGACCCGCTTCGATGGTGATGATTTATTATTTAAAAACAATTATATTCATTTATTTCTTTCAATGATCATGTTTTACATTCAATAATAACTAGTATCATCTATCTACCTTATTATACAAACTTATCAATCCGAATCGATGTTCATGACTCATGTTTTAATTTCATTTTTTTTCAGGATACCTTAACTTCATCCATACACTTATCTTAATACTTAAATCAACTTTATGGATTTATTTATCCCATTCATTCACTTAACTCATTCATCACATTTCTAGATTTATTAATCCCATCCATACACTTAATTAATACTTAAATCAACTTTTTTTGGATTCATTCAATCCATTTCCGTGCTCGAACTTGTACTCTACATCATCCATGATCTCCAATTCTTTTTGATTTCTCATAACTCGTATTTTAAAACATAATATCCCTTGTCATTGCGGTCAGATTAACATTTAGTAAACTAGGCCTGCCATTGCGACTAATTTAAATTTTAATATTAAATTTCACTGTTATGATCAATTCAAATTCATGTAATAAATCCCACCATTGTGGTCAATTTAATTTTTCATATATTAAACTCCATTATTGTTGTTGATTCTAATCTCATATATTAATTTTGTCACTGTAGTCAATTCTAATTTCACGTATTAATAACTCTTGCCACAAAAACTTATTTCTTTTTATATCATTTTCTCTCTGTTGGTGTATTTTTACTTAATAGTATTTTTCATGCTCCATAGACAATATTCATTCACATTTTTTTTCCTGCCTCATAGGCAATATTCAAATAATAATATTTTTCTTATCTAGTAGGCAATATTCACATGATTTATTTTCCTGCTCGTAAGCATAATTTACATAAAATTATGTAAGTCTCCATATAAACATTTGACTTTAATATATAATTAACTAGTCTTGTCCAAACGACCGACTAAGATATAAAATAGATAAGTCTTTGTTCAAACAACTGACTTTAACATATAATTAACTAGTCTCTGTCCAAATAGCCAACTAGGATATATAATAGACAAGTCTATATCCAATCATCTAAATTTAACATATAATTAATTACTCCTCATCCAAACGATTAACTAATATATAAAATAGATAAGTAATCGACTAACATATAAAATATATAAGTTTTCATCCAAACAGCTGTCTTATACATGTAATTGGTCAATCTTTATCCTTGTAGTCAACTTAACATTTATGTTATCAAATTTAACCATTGCGACCATTTTAAATTTTACATAATGATCTTGTTGTTGCGGTCAGTTTAACACACAATGACCTTCACTTATATGACCGACTTAATTTTATCAAGTTATCTTCGCTTATGTGACCGACTTAATTTTATCGAGTTATTATTGTATGCTTGTTTTATATAACAATCCCATGTTCAAGGCTTCAAGCTATGCTTCATTGGGCACCACTACAAGTAGCTCAATTGATAAATTGACTAGGACTCATATCAAAATAATTGCCAAAGAATTGTTTATATACAATTCCTATTTTGAATTTATATTAGTGCTTTATATCAAATTTCACGTAGCTTATAATAAATTTATACACTTTTATATATTTCATTCACATAAATAGACATTTAAATAAAATACTTCTTTTATAAATAAAAAAGAAAGGTAATGGGCACCTAGCTAGTCTTCATTAACTCAACATTACACAAAATAATTCTTAAGGATCACAATCATACATAATATACAATTCCTACTTCATAACAAAAAAACTCAACACAAAATCAACCCAAATATTAAAATTTCCAAACCCTTTTAACCGTAGTCGGCACTAACAAATCTTAAACTCCATGTTCTAGTCCTAATTTCTCTCATTTGTCATCAAATTAATCCATTTCCAACACTAATTTACCAAGAATTCAACCTAATTTAACAATTCCATAAAAATACATAAGCCCTAACCAGCCTAAAAAACAGGGTTTTTCATTTCTTCATGAAATTAATCCAGATTAAATCATAACCGACTTTCAATTTCTTTTAATTAACCCTTAATTATGTTGCAATATCAAAACTAACCATTAATTTACATCATTTAGCCTTTATCCCTTAAATTTCATTAACCTTAACCTTGTCACGTACCTACGGTCACCTTCTATATTCCTAATCTCGTGATTTCCATTTTTATTACAATACTAGGTTCGAACCCAAGTTTAAGGATTTTGCTCAAAACAGAAAACCCAAGATTCCATGCAATGTAAATGGCAGGAGCAATTAATCATGATACTTAAACCATGTATATCATATTCAATTCCTAGAAATTCTATTTCTTTGGACAAATAAACCATAATCTTATAATATCCCATTTTAGCAATTGCTGAGAATAATTTATCAATATCAAGGTTTTTCTAACAAGTAGGAGCCTAAAGGATGTTAAAGCATCACTTCTGTCTTTAAACCGTACCTTTTCAAGCCTGTTGTCGCCGCTGATAATATAAAACAAAGCTACATGATATAATTTTTAGATTCGGTCCGGTTTAAAATTTGGGTTTTAGGTTTTGATCGAATTATCGGGTCATTCAGGTTACTTTTTATTTTTTAAAAAAATTTCAAAACGACGTGTTTTAGTAAAAAAAAAAATAAAAGTCAACGGATTGCAACCGGGTCAGCCGGGTCACACCAGGTTTTTTTTTCTCTATTTTTTTTTCAATCTAATCCAATTTCAGCTTCAAATTAGTCGAGTTTCAGATTAACCTGTCAAACCAAACTAGATTTTAAAACTACCCACATGATACTTGATACATTGTTGAAGATGACATTTAACAAAAGCCAATAAATTCTCACCATCATTGTTATCACATTTATGTCCTTGCAATAATTATTTTTGTTGGTTTAGATTTTAGTATAAAAATAATAAAAATTTCTTTCTTTTTTATAATTTATAGATAATATTTTAGTTATTAAAAAATCTACAAGTTTGAATAAAAAAATTAATTATGTATAAAAAAACACAAAAGATTAAGATTTTACTAAAAAATATTCTCTAATATAAGTATTTAACATGAAATATCAACTTGTATAAAACCATTTGTGAGTAAAAGATAAAATTGATTTTAAATAATTCTCGATTGAAAAAATTTAAAATCCAAAAAACATTGTATTTCTACGTTGAAAGATTTTAAACGTTTCAAATATGACTTATTTATATAACGGTGGAATGAAAAGTTAAAAGTAGACTCACATTAAATCGAAGAATTATTTGATCTAATTTATGTGATCATTGAGCTTAAAACACATCCATATACCCAGATTCAAATTGATTATAAAACATTTTTTTGATAATTTTTTTTCCAATCAACCCATAAACTAATATGTATGAACAATTTCCCCCCACAGTTTTACTTTTTGTAAAAAACGTTAGGTTATTTAAACTGAAAAAAAGTTTTGAAATTAAAATAATGGCTCAATCCAAACAATCTTGTATAATTAAAGGTTGGAGGGGAGCATCGGAGCAAACTTCATTGATTATATAAGTTTTCAGTTAGCCTGAAAGAATTTAAATTCATAATTATTGAAGAACAAACTAATACCTCACTAGTTTAGCTACTCTTCAAGTTAATTTAATGCTTATTTTATTCTTAAAATATTATATGTAATTCGGTTATAGCATGCTTTGTATTTAAGCCTGTAAATTTTTATTCTTTTTCGTATGCTTGTTCTCTTTCATGTGTTTTAAAGTTAATTGGTAATTTTATGTTTACGTTAAAATCTCCATCACATTGAATTGTACTAAACATTTACAAATTATCGATGATAATTTTCCTTAGGATTGCTTGTACAGGGATGCTGCCAAGACCCCCCAAGTCTCTACCTTTAGCACTTTCATGGCGAAAGAAGGTCTCTCCGGTCTCTAAGATCGAGGCCCCCTTCGCTTTGGAGCTCCGATTGGCAGTAAATTCCATTAATCCGTGGTTTATAGTGTTGAATTTTGGGTTTAGGGACAGTTTTGGGGTCTATGGAGAAATGGGGAATGGGTTTGGGTGAGGTACTTTCACTTTTAGTGGAGTTTTCACATTGTGAGATGGATCAGTTAATTAACTGTATAGATGAACAACGGTCCAGATCTCTTTTGAACTAATGAAGCTAGCCCCACCAAGATCTTGCCACGTCATCATCACCCCCCTCCTTTTGGAACCTCTGGCTCTGGGCAGTGGAGTAGTGCTATAATATAGTTAGTGGTTTAGGGGCTGTCTAAGTCTTGGTTTCAGTCAGGGAACTGAAAGGTCAGGGGCTGGGGCTTGCCCTGTGGTTGTGTAAAAGCTCTTTCTGTGTTTGAGACTTTGAACGGAGATGATGTGCCTTTTGTACTGCATGCATGAGTGCAGCAGCGAGGACAAGAAAGATTTGGAAGTTAATCGAAGCAATAAGGCAAAGAAAAAGAGAAGAAAGAAACCATTTTGGCTCTTCTTATCAAGGTGAACTTCTTCCCAAGTTTTAAGAGTCTTTCTGCTGCTGCTTTCAGTTTTAGTATATTCTAACAGATAGAGAGGGAATAAAAACTGCTGGGTTTTGTTATTTGTCTATCCAACGAATTGGGTTTATTAGAGAATTTAGGATTTTTGTTGCATTTCCTATTTATGTTTTTTACTATTTGGTGCAATTTTCTCTAGTTTTCCTATTTTAGAAATTTATTCCTAATACGGTTTTAGGGTTCATTAAAACATGGTGATAGTATAAGAGCAATTATTTCTCCTCCTCCTTCCGTTTTTCTATTCTTCTCTCCTCTCCTTTCCTCACCAATTTGCTTTTCTTGTCCCGAATCAGTAAGTCCCACATGGTCAATACTCACATTGTTACTGTGACTGCTGGACTTTACCCTGGTATGGAAGAATTTGGCCTGGTGGGTTGGTTCTTAAAGCTGGGATATATCATCAAACAGTTCCCATGATTGTTGTGTGCAAGAATCATTCCAGCATGATAATTTGTGATTTTCATAAGCTAAGGAATAAAAATCATAATGGTTGTTCAATAGAACTGCAGAAGATGCCTCAACATAGCTATGGTTGCAGCATCATGTTTGCTTGCTTACTTCTGAAAAGGTACAGTGGGATATTTGCTCAATTTGGTTATGAACGCTGTGAGCTATTATATCAATTTTTGATCTAGGAATGTCACGTAGTTGAGCTTAGCAAAGTCTGCTACTAGAGCTCGAAACTAAGCCAACCATTTGTGCAGACCTTTGGATTGACAAACATTTGAATTGTAGAACTTGGGTTGCTTGTTAGCCATTGAGGAGGTTATCTTCTCATTAAAATCTTCACCATGTAGTTTTTATCATGTCTTCATTTAGTTAAAGTAACACCTCTCTCTCTCTGTTTTTTTGGGTATCTGTGTCCTTTCAGAGCACCGCAACAAGTCCTCCATAGCTTGTGACTAGTTGCGCCAGGGCACTCTAGTTCTTGGGTTCACAAGGTCGACCTAGTTTTTAGATAAAGTAACATCTGTTGCATGACTCAACCACTTGTGTCTAACACATGTCATTGAGGATGGGGATTTGTGTCAGGCTTCTTGGTTCAATTACAAAGCGCTCTTCATTGCACAGAGAGAGAGAGAGAGAGGATTTGCCTTGTAACTTAAAAAGCCACATACAGGCGCAAAATCTAATTTAGGTCTGTTTTATACTATGGAATGTTCTCGACTATCAATGTGTCTGGATCTCAAAGTTGGGCATCCTCATACTGCTAGGTCTGAATAATGGCCAAATTATTGTGGTTCACCAATTTATCATCTATACTCAGGATGGTCTCATTCAAACTAGGTGCTGTAATTGGAAATGGACATAATCGCTTTGAAAGGAAATGCTCTTTTATGTTTGGTTCCTGTGATACTTTTGTGGATATATTCTGGTTATATGGTTATTGTACTCAAAACATCCAAAATTTGTCTGTATTGACTTCATGAATAAGGTCCTAGCTACATACTTGTAGGTCATCCTGAGACATTTGGGCGCCTTGAGCTCTACAGATGCAACTCTGATTTCTAATAGCCTCTTGTTTTGGTCACGGAAATTAGTTTAATTCCGCGAACCCAAAACAATAACATTCTCAAACATCTCATAGACTTGTATAATTTTCTTTATTCTAGGTATCTGGTAATTTTACCAAAAAAGGCTAGAAAATTAATTCAGTTGATTAGCATTGCATCTCTATGCAATGAATGTAATTAATAGGCGATATCTTGGAAGATGTGAAAACATTTAGCACTGGATAGTTTGAACTAGAAAAATAGGTATTAGGTGAGATATAATTAGAAGTGTATAAAAATTGATTTTTGGTCAACACTAAATGCGCTATGTGCAAACATGGAAACTACAACTTTAGTATCATAACATTCTTACTTTCTATGTTGGCCCATTAATGAAGAAGAAGCCACTTTGTCAAGAGAATCTCGGGAAATTTATGACAGGCAAGACTCTTTTTTTGGCTGTGAAGCCTGACTCATGTATTTTACATTTGGATAGCAGGAAAACCCATCAACAAGAAGATTTATTTGATCTTTTACTTATTTAATCTCTTCGACATTTTTAATTTACTTATGCTCATTTACGAATCCACTTGCTGAGTTACCCTTCAAGTTGAAAAGGAAGGGAGAGAGGTGGAAGCAGGAACATTTTTTTTCTGTTATTATCACTTCTGTGCTCATCACTTCAATCCATATTTGGAGAGAGAAATTATTTTCCTTGATAGTGCTATCTCTTTTATGTTAGAGTTCCTTTCTCAAATCCTGGCACCTTTTCTCATTTTACCAGAACATGCTTCATATTTTAGATAAAGCATTTTTTATGGTTGCTCCTGATTTTTTCTTTAGTGAGGAACTTCTCTTCTTTGTTCATATAAGAAGGCTTGAGAAAAGTTTTCGGAAAATGGTATGCAGTGCCACAGTCTGAAGCCGATATAAAAGTAGCTTCAACTTGTCCTGAAGTGTTGAAATTGTTGGTTTTCTTCTCTGCTTGGTGCCAATTTCTTGTTTAGTTGGTTTATTTTTAATGCTTTTCTGGTTTTCTCTATCACCACTCACCATGGGTTCCCTAATCTGTTATTGATACTGGCTTTTATTAATCCATTTATTTTCTGCTCGCACTTTTATCCTCCTTGTATTTGAAAATTTTCAATTTTTTTTGCTTTCAGTGTTTTGCAGTACTGATTTATCTGTAGTCAGATTTGAAATTTTCAATGGGGCATTGCTTTGGTGAGTGCTCTTAGGCTGCTTTTCCTGGAACTGAAGCATCTATCTCACAATCTGGATATGGGAAATCTTCAAAGGAGTTTGTCACCTTCCTCCCTTTCCACCTCTTCCTCCTCTTCACATGGTCCACACCCATTGCAAATTGATCCAGAACTCTGGCTAATGGCTGAAAAAAGGACCCAAGAGATACTATATACCATTCAACCTACTTTTGCTTCTGAGCATAAAAGGATGGAAGTCATCGATTATATTCAGAGTTTAATTAAATATTATTTTACAGTTGAGGTGAGAATCGTCCACTACCTTTTCTAGATGTTTCTCTTTTTGGCAGAAACATTGAACAAAGCAGTCTGTTTTTTTAATTTTTTAATTTTTTTTATCCCAACATTTAATGTAAAAGCATAGAAGTATAAATTTGTGGTTCCTTTTCTGGTTAGTTTGCACAGTCATGTGCCTGTCAGAAGTTTCTTTTTGATGTTTTCCTTTCGGAATAGGAAATAAACTAATTTTGACGTGGGCATCCTCATTAGGGACTACTCTCTGCTTTTAGTGTTGGAACCATGAAAATTTGAACTGCAATAGTTGATTGCTGGGCTCATCTCAAGTTATGCATCTGTATGATGAATTTGCTGGTTTCTCCTAGATTTGTTTGGTTTCTTTATGAAGAGAAACTTCTGTATTTTCCTAAAATCAGAGATCTCTTGCTGGTTAATTTGCCTTTTCTTCTTCATGGAAAAACTAGCAATGTCCACACATATCATCATATAGCATGCTGTTGTAGCCTGTCAGGATGTTGTAATGAATGTTTAGCCTGAAAATCTCAGAGTTATTTATACAAGTCCGCCTTTTAATATTCAGTTTAACTAGCTTGCAGCAGTGTTCCATGTAGAATTGCTTAATCTTCTCGGCACTGCCACCTAGTTGGATGTTTATTCTTTGAATCTGAAAGTTGATGCTTTCATGTACACTTGCTTGATCCTTCATGTGGATCTGAAATTTTAATGCATCAACATGTGCAGATATACAAAATTCACGTTTATGACTGCTTTTTCTTGATTTGGACTCTTGGCAGCAATCTTTCCCTGAAGTTAAATTAACATCAACTTATCTTGCATTGGCTTGCCATTTTTACAGGTCTTTGCATTTGGTTCGGTCCCTCTGAAAACCTATCTTCCAGATGGAGATATTGATCTGATGGTCCTCAGTCACCAAAACATGGAGGAAGAATTAGCCAGGGGTGTCTGCACTCTCCTCCAACGTGAAGAGCTTGACCCTGAATTCCAAGTAAATGATGTCCAATATATTCACGCTCAGGTTAACCTTTTCAACTCCGATACTTTAAAAGTGATGACTATGTGCTCTAGTCAAATATTGAGATGATACTTAGACCCATAAACATATCCCTCAGCACATTAGTTGTCTTTCATTGCCTATTCTTTCAGTTACTCCACAGTGAGCTATTTGTTTATGTATTTATGATTATGATTATGTTGTTGTTGCAATGTGCTTGTGTCCGAAAGCTGAAAAAGATTATTTCTTATCCTGCCTTATCTAACTATTGCGTATAACAAGAGCTTGATTGTGTACTTGCAAGCTGATACTGTTGATTATGACGGTATGAATTTAGGTGGTCAATAAATCCTCTCTTCACAATACTTAGTTTCCAATTACTTCTAGGTACTCCAAGAATATGGGACTTATAGCATGCTTCTCCACACCAAATACTGCGTTGCAATCTTATTCATCATTATTGACAAAATCTGTGTAATAATGTCCAAAAACTCTTGGAAAACTTACAAACAAGAACATTTTTAATTTTCTCCAAGATCATATCAACCAAGCATAATATGTTTTTTTGTTTTGGAATTTTGTGCATGGAATTGTAGCTTTTTTTCAATTGGTTAAGTCTCTAAAACCAACCTTGAAAATTCAGCTTGACAACTGATTTGATCATCATAATAAATTTACCAGCACAATACACACGCACACAAGCACACACACATGTATTCTGTGAGTGTATTAATGTGTGAGCATGCGCATATATGTTTAGTTTTTGGAGTAGATGTCTATGAGGCTGCATGCTTTTGTTACAATGTTAAATGATGATCTGAGGCAGTCAAAAAATCTGCAAAGCAGTTCTTGAATCTTGGCAAATGATGCAGCTTGCTTTCTGCTAACATTAATTATGATACCACAACTATTGACACCGTTACCCTCCACACCCTATTCATCCAATTTTCTTGTATCAACTCATATGTGATAACAGGATGAGCAGAACCTCATCGAATTTCAGAGAGACGAGGGAAGGATGTATATTTGTCAAAAACCTAGTGGATAGTCGGTGTAATTTATAAGAACCATTTTTTGTGTTTGCCAAGGAGTTGGTAGAAGTGAACAAGAAAACTTGAATTCCGCAACCCATTCATTCCAACATGTACAAGATCAAATTTCTCATATGTTTCCTAATTTGGTAGCTGGTAAAATAAGAAAGAATTCATTATAGCCTGAGTTTGGAATCTGGCTTCAATGGAGTTTTAATGTTTCTGCTACTAGTTAATTTCTTGAAAATTCTTGTAAAAGAGCCTCTCAATAGTGTATCTACTGTCTAATTGAAATGTGAATTCTATATTAAGTTGTGGGAAAATCACAGTTACTATAAATCCTCACTCCCAGTGGTTTTCAATTTTAATCTCCGTTCCAACATGTGGGACGTTTTCAATTTGAAATGTTAATTTAACGGAAACAACTATTCTGAAATAAAACACAATTATCTCATCCTTTGATTGCATGTATAAGTAATATTTTAGGCTAGAGTAACCCAGTTTCTAATTTTTTCAGTTGCTAGTATTCATTTTTGAGTTAAGGTGATGTTTGAAAACAAGTTATGGGACTATATTATCTCATTATATGATTTTGAAGTGACTTCTGGTGATCCACATGACTCTGTTACGTTAATCCTTATAACTACACATTTTATACTAGGTTCCATTTTAAGTTTCACAATACACCTGTTTATAATTTTTTTTTCTATTTTTTTCTGTGAATAAAAAAGTAAAGCACTATCCTTTTGTTCCGATAACGACCTTCTCTATTGTCCTCCCTTAATCATAATTGAAGTAATGTTTAATGATTTCCTGAATCAAAATGGAGCTCTTTTCTTGTGTATGTTGCTTCAATGTTGTGAATTTGGATGGCAGGTTAAGCTTGTAAAGTGTTCTGTGAAGAATATCTCCGTTGACATCTCTTTCAATCAAATGGCAGGGCCCTCTGCTCTATGTTTTTTAGAGCAGGTATGATCCTACACTGTCCCTCACTCCCAGAATCGCTCAGAAACTTGCTTTCTTCTATAAATATACTAGCCATGTGGCACACATATAACAATCTGTCATTGTATTGAGCCTTTCACATGTAACATAAACGTGAGTCCATTCTACCGAGTATACCACAATTATATCATAATTCTGCTTTATTTTGATGGTGTTGAAACTCCTATCTCTGCTCGTAAAGGATTCCTTTATTTTATTATTTTTATTTTATTTTTTATTTTTTATCTTCTATCCAGCTTCTTAGAATTGTACTCTTTATTCTGATTATATCTCAAATCAAATAGCTAAGGTCCTGTACCGTTGACCTATCCCTTTTATCCATTGTTTTGTCTTGTAAGCAATCATGCCTATGTAATATAATCTTATTTTGCTTACCAAAGTGGTCTTACTATAAGTAAGATCAAGACTTAAACCTTTTTCTTTTGTGTTGGATTCTCCTCCTCACAATAGTTGTCTTTTGATTCTTGTTTCCTTTTGTTGTTCTTTGCACTTTTCAGTTCTTATTATTATCATCTGGTTGGTAGATTGGGATCTTTCCTTTTTCATTACCAACATTCCTTTTTGTTTCTCTATTTTAATTTTTTTTTTTCTGTATTTGCATAAGAACTCTTCAGCATTTCTGTAAAAATTACCATTTCATTCTTCCTAATTTTTTTTTCTTGGCTTTTATTAACAATCTGATGGTTGAGCTTTTAAAATTAAGTAATTCTTTCCCCCCTTTTTCTGTGCGTGGGTTCTTCCAAATCCTTGCTTCATCCATTAAGTGAGTTCGCTGTCTCTCTCTCTCTCTCTGCACATATGAAATTAGTCTTCAATTGTAACATAAAATCCAGTACATGCTTGACTTCTCTGATGCTAATTGTTTCTCAGGTTGATCAACTTATTGGGCAAGATCATCTTTTCAAACGCAGCATTATCTTGATCAAAGCATGGTGTTTCTATGAGAGCCGAATTCTTGGTGCACACCATGGCTTGATCTCGACATATGCATTACAAATCTTGGTTTTGAATATCATTAATGTTTTCCATTCATCTCTACCTGATCCTTTAGCGGTGAGTACTTTTCATCTCAGCATTTCCTTTTTGCATCAGCAAATTCACAAGTTAGCTAACTTTATGTTATGTTTGCAGGTCCTCTACAAATTTTTGGATTATTATAGCGCCTTTGATTGGGACAATTATTGTGTCAGTATAAATGGCCCCATTCCCATATCATCCTTCCCACAAACTGGTGAGCATCTAAATGTGTTTGATAGCATCCTATTTGTTCACTTGATTACTTGAGTTTCCCCCTTTTTCTTTAACAGATTCAACACATAACAATGGGAACGAGTCACTTATCAGTCAGGAGTTTCTGAGGAACTTTAGAGACAAGTTCGCATTTCTGATGAAAGAACTTGAGAATGGTGCCCATGAATTTCCCATTAAGCATCTCAACATAGTGGATCCTCTTAAGAGCAGCAACAACTTAGGACGTAGTGTTAACAAAGGTATGTTTAACAGTATAGAAGCAGCTGTTTTTGGATATTGTTCTATAAATCTAGAGCTTAAGGGATTGAATATGGTATCTGTAAAATTTGGAGGCTCTGATTTTTGGGAATTTTTTCTCTACTCCATGGGGACTTTCCATGGTGACATGGAGTAATCGGTACCATGAATGGGATAGTATTTTACACATTAAATTCTGAAAATAGACAACTAGTTCACACCATGCAGTCATGGGATAAAAATAATTTCGTTTCACAATAAATGTTGGAATATTAATGTCCCTGCTAGTGGAAGTAAGAAAGTCTGATGTTCTATTACATGTTTTCCATCTTAAATAATATATTTACATAGTAATAGTATGTTCATGTATATTCTTTGGGTTATATTGTTTGCTATATTTATATGCACCTAAAAGGTGGAATTAATTTCTGGATTTGTTTACATGTTTGGAGAGTGTAGACACTTTGTCTGTTAAGTACTTAATGTAAATACTTAGCTGATGATGACCTATCTATTTCTTACTAGGAAATTTTCATCGAATAAGAGGTGCCCTTTCTTATGGAGCTCAAAGGCTTGGAGAAATAATTGCGTTACCAGGAGAAGCAATGGGTGGTAGACTTGAGAAGTTCTTTATGAACACTTTGGACAGAAATGGTAGGGGTCAAAGGCCTGATGCTGATGTTCCTGTCCCTGCATTTGGTACTGGAAGATCGGAGGCGTCTGATCTCAATGGAGACTATGACAAGTATTACAGTGGTCTCCTACATGGCCAGTGGTATCACAGTTATGCATTGCCTGTACCTCCTCAGCCCAGTTCGCCATCATCACCTTCACAAATCAAGCAGAAAAGTGCTAGGGATGTGCTGCCTCAGTTGCTGCAAAGCAAGCAGGATATTCTTTCTCAAAGAGGCACAGAGGTGTTCTTCCCAAGGCAAAAATGTCACCCTTATGCTTCACAAGTCCATGTGGCTATTTCTGGTATTGATACAATGAGGAAGTCAAGAGGAACAGGCACATACATCCCTGACATGGTATATCTGTACTCTGCTGTTTTTCTTGCTAATATGACCAAATGACTTAGTTTTGCTGCAGTAAAAACAAAATGAATGATCAGTCACTGAATGAAGATGCTTGAATTTTGCAGTGCCATAATCGTTACAAAGATTTGCTATTATGGATGACAATGAGCAATCCAGATTCTAGTCATAGACCATTGTTGAAATCACCTCGAAAGAGTGACTATGCTGAAGATTCCCCAACGACGGTGAAGAGTAGGAATGGCAACTGCCTTAATATTTCACCAGATCAAATCTCACCAGGGATGGAGAAGAGTGAGAATGGCAGCTGCCTCGATTTTTCACTAGATCAATTCCCACTTCTTCCTTGCAGTGAGAATTCCATGTCATCAGAAATCCATCATTCGTATCAAACCACCACAAAGGCTTGCCAGGCGAAGAATTGTTCTGCCACCTTAGGGAATATTCAGTTTGGATCCTTACCATTACTGCTAGGAATGCCTTCATCAGTGGCGAAGAAGCAAGCAGATTCAGGAGTTTTAACATCTATGGATAGAATGCCAGCTGTCCAGAGAAAAAAAATGCAGAAGCAACAAGGGTTCTTGGAGAGTCCTGAGAAAATGTATGGTATTCTCTATCACGTTAAGGTTTTGATGATATAAAAATTCTCTGCATTTCATTTGTACTGCTTGGTGCACTACAGGGTTCACAGACAACATTTTCAAGTGAAGAATGATACGGACTTTCCCCCTCTCTGACCACCAGGGCACTCACATGTGGAGATTTAAGTAAAAGAGTGGAACTACAGCTCAACAGAAATGCTGATACCTAACCTGACATGGATCCTTGCTTACACAGAAATAACGCTGCCCTGGGAAGGCTTGAAATACAATTTTGTTTTTGTTTTCCTTCTGTCAAACCCCAATAATGGAAGCATTTTTGTTGAGGAGGGTCCTTGGATGGGTTTCTCATCCTTTCCACCTCTTTTGAAAAATCTAAGGTACTCTATAGGAACTTTTGTCAGGAAAAAATGGTTATTTTTCTATCCTCTCTCATCCTCGCTAAAGCTTTCTCCACTGTTTGGTGAGCATTCAGCGAGGAGTTTTTAAAGCTTGTATCAGGGTGCTTTCTGTGATAACACTTTTTTCTTTTTATTAACCTATGTGTTTGCTGCTTTGCTTTGAAGCAAACTCCACTTAAAAGTCAAGTGTTTGGCAAGGGAATTTAGGTTCAATATTTACCATGCACTTCCTCGTATTTTGCTGTATGTTTTTATCAATGCTTTACACTTTGGTTCCTGTACTTTGCTTTGGTTCCTATAGTTTGCGTAGTTTATGATTTAGTTATGAAAACTTGTTTTCTTCATGTTTCAATTCCTAAATTAAAAAAAATAAAAAATAAAAAATAATAATAAAAAAGAAAATCACTAGAAAATGATAAGAAAAGAAAGATTTTTTACATCATATTCCAAGTTTAGTTTCTATCTAACAGTTAGAATTCTTAAAAACATTTATTTTAATTTTTGCAGATTAAATAAAAACAAATTTCAAGAATTTTCTTTTAGCAGCACAAAAGAATCTAGCTAGTAAAATCCTAATAAATTCTGTAATATTTTTATTTATTTTCAACTAATATTAATGTGATCATTTCTCTTTTTTTTTTTTGTATTAACATTAATGATGATGTTCAATTTGCAAAGATTTATATACTCTTACCATTTCTTTACTATTGAATAACAATAAATTCCTATATTATTATTTTCAAAAAAAAAAAAAAAACCTTGCAACTTCTGATTCCCTTAATAATCGTCATTTTATATCAAAAGATCAAAACAGCACAGCACAACAAATCATTGGTCAAATAAGCTCATCTTTCAGAGCTCTCAATCAAATATGAACCTATTTGAACCAGTGAAATGAAAAATATTCCCAGCAGAATTGTTATCGAACAATAGTACTCTAGGGCAGGACAGCAGTTATTTATTTTTGTCCACACAATATTTTACAAAGTTGCAGCCCGAGCTTGTACAGGGTCACGCACTTAATTACTCACAATCCACAAGTACTTTACATATGGGTATAAAAGGACTTTCTTCTATGCGATCAACTTACATTCCTTGCCATGCACGGAAGAGCAAAATCACCCCACCATCTTCAACCACTGTTGTCCATATAGAAACTAATTTTCAGAGTGGTACACTGAATGCGGAGTAAAAATAAATATTAGGCAATCATGAGCATCGACTCGGGCACCAAATGACGCCACTGCATCTCCCACGATATCTTTGCCCTGCAAGCGAAAAGGGATGCCAAGTGAGCATAAAATTAGAAGTTTGAAGGAATACTAGCTCAAGCAAGTCTTAAGAACTCAATAAGAACAATCTAAGACCCCAGACACAAATAACTGAGAAAAATGGACTGTTGAATGCCTGAAACTGGTTTATTTATTTATTTTATAGCAATTCTATAGCGGGACATGTTCATATGGAAATGTTAGAATTCACAGTCACACATGCATATTGCCTAAAGCGCACCAAGTTAAACTACAGGAAATGTATGAACAAAATGGACACCAAGCCGGTGCGGCAGGTGATAGTTGGTGTTTAACTATACAACAGAACAACACCAAAAGTCAATACTCAATAAACAGTACCTAATAAACCCAATAAAGATTAATGTTCTATGTGAAATGTTAAAACTTAAAAACCTTTAAGAATTGCAAAAGTCTTGGCATGGGTTAAAGTCAAGCAAATAAACTCAGATTCCTAAACATGATTGAGGGTGATCATGCAGCAAAGTGGCAGTTGCTACCTGATAAGGCAATATTGAAAATTTTTTAGTTTCTAAAACATCACTGAAGCTATTGTTTAGGTCTTCTAATATCGAAAACCTGTTCCAGATTCAATTTCCTCACCTGCCACAGGTCTCTTACACTGACACTAGTGCTGGATTCGAGCCCAAGTGCACCCCATCCAGCGGTGATAGTTGCAGCTTTTGAACATCGATTCCAGAGAGCAACAACTATGCGATGGCCAGACAAAGGACCTGCCCAGACCTGTAAAACACGATCACAATTATGGTTAAAAACAGGCTTGTTAAGTAGAAATATTGTCAGCAAACTCACTCAGTATGACATTAAATTTTACCATATAAATTTTTGTCAACCAAAAACGTTACAAACTATGATGTCGTTTCTGCTTATTTTTGCAGCAAGCAATCTTTAGTACTTTTATAGATAGCATGAGTGGGTGAAGATTCTTTTCCATTGATGCCCCAAGCAAGAGTGGATACAATTCCTCTTCAATTGGAAAAAATATACAGAATGAAATGTAAATTTGACCCAGAAACGTTCAATTACTTGTCCATAAATCATGTACAATATTGGTTGAATAGGCTATAAATTGGTGTGAGAGAGCAGGACCTGTAGGCAACCATCAGTTCCGGTAGAATAAACCTTCCTTCCCTGAATCCCTAGCGGATCTGTAAAAGAAATCCTTGCTTAATTTTCCAGCAAGAATAATTTCAAGAGAAATGATAGGAAAATAATACCATTACCACCAACAACAAACTGTAACACACCCCCTAGCCCCCAACAAACTAACAGAGAGAGGATGGACTTCACCTTGATTTACAGCAATGATCTCCTTGTTGGTTAGAATTTCAATAGTTTCTGCAGTCATGTTTCTTACATCACAACCAATCAAAAGGGGGGCCTGCACAACCAAGCTCACAATAAGTTTATAAAGGACACAAAGTCAGACCCAGCATACAAATATGACACTATGTTCATGCAAACTCAAAATGAAGCAAAATTCCTCGACATGGAATGCGAAGGAAGTTTGCAGAGCAGCACAGCTGACAAATGCATTTATGACAAAAACATTAACATGTAAACAAGGGTCAAAAGGAAACTTAAGCATATTATAAACAACCACACAACTCACATCCGACTCAAAAAAACATTAACATGAACAACATGGGATGAATTAGATGACTTTTCCAGTTGGTTAGCTCTGTTGATGATATTTTCCATCTGAAGTGCTATCTTGATAAAATTCATGTAACACTTGATGAAAATCAAACAACTTAATAATTGTGGACATTATCTTTCTGGCTTGCAAAAGGGAACATATATTTGAAGCCAGATTAGGATAAAGAAACAGAATTTGGAGGAGAGACCTTCATTAAGGCCCAGATGCTGAAATGAGCACGATACTCATGGTAAGTCATACCACCATTGCCAACTTCCAACATATCAGGATCTGACCAGAGAAAAATAAGATGGCAAATATGTCAAATCTATTGAAGCACCATGCCAAAACTTTCATGTAATCATATTCACAAAGATCTCATTTTTACCATTCCATCCACCAGGTCCAGCATAGGATGCCCATTTATCATTCAGATCGGCTGTGGTAGTCATGCTTAACAACAAGGAACATAACTCAATCAGTCTGACAAACAATATATAGATAAGAAATTCATATATTTCCAACACTTCTATTCTAAAACAGTCTTAGACAGTCATTAACAAAATATGTTCAAGATCTTAGGATGAGATGGGAATTTAGTAACAGCAGGATATGATGCGCGCAGGCATTTAAACTCTGCATTAGTCCACAGAAAAAAGAAACCTTTAAAGGTATGCATTTTGTGAATTCATGTAACTGAAGGCAATACAAAATTGAAAAACATGCAATGAGGCTTGATATCAATGTCTAACCATGTTTTTTGACTTTTTTAATTTGCAATAGTAGATGCTACAGGAACCTCAAGTATTTATTTCAGCATTGAACATCTGCAGTAGACCCTGCTCCAAAAATCTTCTGGTCTTAAATGGTTTATATTATAACTATGGGAGTGAACAATATAACTAAATGTCATATTTTACCCAAAAGATCTTCTGATCTGAAATGGTTTACTATTGAAGATTTCTCAACCAAGTTTCTAAACCAGGGCTCACTCTTTTAAAAGTGTATATTTGACATGATTTAGTGCCAAAGAACTGATGATCCTGGTAAGCCTTTACAATTCATCCTTTAGCAATATGATTTTGTTTTTTTCCACATTGTAATTACAGGGCTGCTGGTAGATGAGCGTGTGACTGTAAAGTTAGGTTTATTTGTTTTTCCTTCATTTAGTGGAAATCAAGCATTTTTCCAGAGTAATTCTAAGATTTCAATAAGAAAGGACCATTCCTTTTTTCGGTCAGGAATGAGGAAGGGACTCGTGCTAAGAAAGCTTAAATAACCAAAAAGTTTAGTTATATATATATATGAAGTACACTTAGCATGATATGTGCTGTACGAATAATATACCAAGCATTGGAGTCAGAAGTTTAACCTTGCCCATGAATCATTGATGTCATCTGTTGTACGCCAACTATTTCCAACTTTACCAGCCCATAATGCAGGGTCATCTACTCCCCTGTCAAAACCAAAACAAGAGGGCTAAAATCACTCAATGCGACAGCGAGCTAGGACAATCACACAAGTAAAGAAAGTACAAGGTTTACCATTCACAAAGTGAATAAAAAACTGTGCGTCCAGTTGAGTTTAGAGCATCACGCATCGGTGGATATCTGGAAAAGATCAGATCACATAAAATCAACCTAGAGGTAATTGATGATGATTATTTAGCAGTTAGATGACCCTGTGAAGGAGATAAAACCTTTCTTTTGGATTGATGCCCAAATTGAAACAGTTGTCATACTTCAAATAATCTACACCCTGAGGAAATAAAATAAATCATTAACTTAAAATAACATTCCCTTGTCAATAATAAAGAAAAGAAAAACCATGTAATAACTAATGAAACCTCACATGTCGTAAGTGACTAGACACAGAATATGTATACTTCAGCAGTAAAGGGGCAATGAAGTGAATGTCCAACTAGTTTTAAAGCCCATTTGTTCCTATGATTCTTGATGAATTTTATAGCAAGTAGAAGATCAATTAAACATTTTAAACAATGAATCATGAGTCAAGATGTTAGCCGATTCCACCATTTATTGTTCTTGAATTAATTATTTTTAATGACGGTTTGACTCCTCATTTACATACAATAGCAAAAAGCAGTTCAACTCCAATGCACAAACAAACACCCCCAAGAAAATTAAGAAGCATTTGATCACAAGGGACACAGAAACTCACCCAAGAAGCAAAAAGTTCTGCATCATCTTTTTCATGGAGAAGCGATCCCGGTCGAACTTGACATGTAAAAGCCCTATAAAAATGAGTTTGGTGAGTCTAGGAGTGAATGGAGACTGAAATAGCAGTAACACACTTTTGGTTTTAGAAAAAGTGCCCATTTATTATGATCTAATTTCAAGGCCTCCAAGCAAGTGCTGAAGAGAGTTCATCCTACCCAGCATCAGAATAAATGCCAAGCTTGAGGCCCTTCTCATGAACATAATCAGCAAGAGCTTTAATTCCCGATGGAAAGGTTTTTGGATCAGGGATCAGTTGACCCTATGAAAGAAAAGAAGTCATAATAAGAAACTTGGCATTATTAGCAACATCAAAACTTCATCAGTTCATTCCTTTCTTGTGCACAAAGTAGGATCATATTGACAGTAAACACATTCCTAGAAAGAAGACAGTACTGATATTAGACTGGGACCAGGGTCTTCTTTTAATTATTAATTTCTGGTACCATTGAAAGCAGAAATTCAAAATCTCACAGAAAAATGAAGGTAAAAGCAAAAAGATCAATAAAACTAGCAAACAGTAGTGAATGTATCTTCTCAGAAAATATACATTTCTTCCCATGAAACATAAGATAGCTCATAGGGATCTCATGGAATTGTTGATCTTGTAGCAGTTGCATAAAATTTCACATAAATCGCCGCAGTGATATTTCTTTATATCTACTTTTTTATTTAATAGATTTTGTTGAAGTGCAGAAGAAGGCTTTATTAAGCTACACAGATAGAACTATAGCTTTCCTTTTGTTGTGGGTCTATTCTGCACAGCACGTGTTTTATCTTCTAAGAAGATAGAGATTTGTTCCCGTGAACCATAAGATAGCTCATAGACAAATTAGACCAATCAAGATTGGAAACAGAAAGAAAGAAAGAAAACAACTGACCTTTGAATCTCGTTTTGTGGAAGACCAGCAATCATCTGCATTGAATGAATTGAGATAAGTATATAACAGAATAAAATAAGAAGTTCAGGAAAATAAGTGAAAATGCTGGATGAATACCTATGTTGACATACACATAACCCAACTCAGCCAAGCCGGTTGAAATAAGTGCATCAGCTGTTAAGCATGGAAGTGAACGTCAGTATTTTTAGTGTAGTTTTCGACCAAAGAAGAAAGAGATGTGCACGATCTTTGGGATCCTTTAAAATCTGATTTTGAAACCCCATGGAGCTGTAATGGATAGCAAGTTCAAATATCTTTTGTACATGTAGGCATCAGTTTACACAAGCAAACTTTCACTAATTCAAGAAAGCAAAAGGAGTTTTACGGCATGATTGGTCTAATCTATTTTATAAAATGCAGGGTAACAGTATTAACACAGATTTCTAATTTTTAACACACCAACCCAGCCAGAGGAACAGTTTTCTATTTTTTCACCAGTTATGCAGCACACGGAAATACTATATTCCAACTTCCTTGGAATTTGCTAGCAATTATCAGCACTCAACTGCAATTTTAGTCCCAACTTCTGATTCAAGTCAATTCTCATTAATAATCTTAACAAAGAAAGAACCATAAATGCAAGTAGTGTATATGAGCAAGCATCAGTATCGACAAAATGGAAAACAAAAGGATGAGAACGGGAAAACAAAAGCACCTGTTTCCTTGATGACGGTTTCATTGATATTGCAGGCAAAGAAATTCCAGCTATTCCATCTGCAAAAACACCCACATCATACAACCATGCAAAATCAAACACAAAATAAAATTTCACAACATGACAGTTTTCCCGCTCGCATCAGTGAAGCAAATTACAGAAAAAAAGTCCCTCCTGATTATAAGCAAAACCCAAGACCTGTACATCCCCAGAAAACTAGATATCCAATAAAATCCAACTCCCAAAATACTAAAAAAAAAAAAGTGAAGGAAAAAGGCGTTAGAGAGAGACCCCATCTGAGGAGTTCTAGCCAATCCATTATTGAGCTGGAAAATCCCATAATTTGAAGTAGAAAAAACGTTATTGAATGATCTGCTATACCCATAACTCCCTTCCTCATATCCCTGCAAAAGAGGCGCTATGCTGCCTGCAAATGCCACCTTAAGTACCCATGATAAACTTGAACCTAATAGAAACAATTCAAAGTAACAAGTAATTTTCTTTCCCATTAATCTCATGTAATCAAACAAAATTCTTTTCTATCAATCTTATGATCTTTTGGTTGTGTAACCAAAACAGAGAGGATGCTTGATTGACTGAATCACTTTCACTCGGACAGGACAAAACACACAAAGTGACGGGGATATAAAGAACCTGCGGGAATAATCTTTTTTATAATAGAAAATGATAACCATGGATAGACTTTGTGTATCGAATTTTTATATTTTATCAATGTGACCTCTCTACGCTTCATATCTATTCAAGAAAAATGCGATATCTCCATCCAGTTTCCGTCCAAAGTCGTGTCAGTACGTGACCTACCATCTCCTGGATGAATGTTAACTTGTAACTTAATTTCTAGTGAATATAGGTAACAATTTCACAAATTAAAATGGAGCTTGGAGTTCTAAACTTAACTTAAACAAGTGAAGAATAAAAGAAGATTAATGCCAAAAACAAAACTAGAAAAAAGAAGAAGATATAGCAGGTAAATAAAGTTGCATGCAAAAACTGTAAAGAAAAAAGAGAGATTGCGATAAGAAAAAGAAAAGAAAAGAAATAGATAGTAAAAAGCTATGAATAAATCATATATATAGGATTAATTATTGTTTTAAACATGATGCTTAGTATTCAAGAGTTGCAATGTTAAGTTATAATTAATTCATAAGTCAACCCTTAATCATTCTAAACAAATCCCTAATTGTTCTCTATAAAAAATTAAAGATTTTCATAAAAAACCCTAAATTTACTTCTTCCTTCAAACACGAAAAATGACATCTTTAAGTTCTACATAACCAAAATCTTCTCTTATCACTCCTTTCTAAAACTATACAAACTTCGTCCTAATGTACATTATTTAATAATTAACAATGTCTTAGAAGGTATGATAGAAGAATGTCTTGTTCTATACCAAAATGTTTTTTTCATAAGAATGAGATAATACATCTGCTTTAAATGTTGAGAGAGAGAAAGGGAAGGAGGGATAAACTTCATCTACAAGATAAGCATGTCAATATTAATATATGAAAAAAGTCATCTCAACATAACCTAGTGTTGCCAATGTTTACATCAACAAACTGAATATAATGCAACAACACTTTGCAAGGAATGAAAGTTTAGAGGATCTTTGAAGTAATTCCACTATTTAAGATACCTACCAAGCCAAACAATAAAGTGTTGGAAGCCTTAATCTTTCTTTTAGTCCACGTTAAACAACATCTTCATATTCAGATAAGGAATATACACCATTAATCTATATGATTTGGTTTTAATAAGAGGTTTATATTTGGGAGGTAATGAACTTTCTACCTTCACATAAATTCTTACAAATTAATTTAAAGACTTGTTAATGGGGACTCTAGATTATAACATTCTAGTAAAGATGTAAAAGAAATAAACCAATTTTCCCACTGAAAAAGAACATGTATCCTTCCTTCTTCTACTAGGTGTGTAGGTCTCTAGGTCTAAAAAAACAATCAATGCCTATTTGAAGATAATAGAACCTTGGTCGAGAGTAGAATTATAACCTTAAGACCTTTCATTCTAAGCCATATATACATGGCATTAAAGAAATGCCAAGCTACGAGTGAGCATCACTCTATCAAGGTGAAGAGAAGTATTATGGTAGGTTTAGGTACAAACAACAACCTATTTCTACGAATCCAATACTATATAATCAATTTTGTACCTATAGTTAGTTTATACAAGATAAATTTTACTAAGAACCCCTTCCATAACTTTCCTTTCAATAAATATATAGATATTTTATAGCTATTGCAAGAGAAGTGATTAAATTATGTTACTCTAATATCTATGAGAATATGCTCATGATGGTTGCTGATTCCTCTGTTCCAAACGATATATGTTGAGAGAGAAACAAATGATATAGATTAAAAGTGCATTATAATTTATAGGGATATATAATTTAGGTTGGTGATAAATCCAATATAAAAGAACAATTTGCCGAAAAACATCATATTATTCCAACACCAAAATTAATTTAAAAAAGCAAGATGAGCTCAAACAACATCAAAGGAGGTTTAAACATTAAGAAAACATGAATAGGCAGGCCAAATGGACCCTTAAACTTTTACATGGTTATACCTTCTCCAAGTTTGCTGGCTATGGACTAATGTTTTCCTTCTCTTTTCTTTCCTTCTTTCCCTTTCACTATCTTTTCCTTCCAAAACTTATTAGACCCTTTATGTTAGGCTCTTGAACTTTCACACCAGGATCTTTTCATAGTGTGTTTCTCCATGTTTTTACTCTCTTTTTTATTTTATTTTTGGGGGTATTTATAGGGTTTTTGATGGGGGTGTTTAGGTAAATTAAGTCTCACTTGGGTTTTCACTAGCTCACAAATTAGTCGAATCAACTTTCAACCTGTTTCGATATAAAACTTAGTTTAAGTCCGGTCCTAAATAGATAGGTCAACCACTCTTTTCAAATGTTGTCCCTTTCAACATATCATTTTGTCCACCTACCCATTTGTTAACCAAAAAACACCCTTTGCTGTCAACTTTCTCTTGAGGTGACTATAAGCCATGAGGTGCCTTTCACAATTAAAATTATACAACTGTTTTATTTGATTTTTGTTCACATGAAATAAATTTAGAAAGGATATTTTATATATAATTCAATATTTTTTTTATGATAATGGATATTCAAGATTTAAAAAATTAAACTCTACTAAAAAACAATCTTACGAGTTATACTACTAAGTCAGCTATGCAATGCTCGAGTTTTGATTTCTTAAGGGACATTCGATTTGTTAGAAGGGTGGTGCTGTTAGGACTTGGTTAACTGAAATGTATCACATAAATTGTAGATAACACAATACTCTTGTTTATTGCTATAAGTAGTAGGAGAAACTTTTCCGCTTCTTTCTTTTTCAGGACCACACAAACTAAACGAGTAATTAGTGATATTTTGCTATTTTTTGCAATAACAAATGGAAGAAGAAGAAAGAATGGGGGAGAGGAGGGAATTAACCCTAACAAATACACTATTTATGAAAAATTTGTTATAATTATTTTTTTTATGAATTAACCCCAAACCTTAAATTGTAAAATTTTAACACAAACATATCAAAACTACCAGCAACAACAATAACAATAACAAACATATAATGTAAAATAAACACAAATTAAATGGATTTTCTTGTATTACATAATTTGTTTTTAGACAAAAAATAAAATAAAAAACAGAGTAGAAGCTATCACAAAGCAACACAAACTTAAAACTCACAAATATAGCAAATAAAACCCAAAGAAAAGAAAAGAAAATGAAAACCCTTACCTTTTTATCCAACTCAGTAAGGCTTGTATAATTTCTTGTAATGATCAAATGAAAACAAGCACATGGGAGCATCATAATGCAAAAAATTAAGCTTTGAAAACCTAAAAGTGACTTGATATTTACCTGGCAAAGTTATGGATGCGTGGTGGGTGAATAATGAAGAAGTTGAGGGGAAGAAAAGGAGAGAGAAAAGAGATTGATATAGAAAGAAGTGATTTTTTGCTAGAGAGGTAGAGAGAAGAAATAAAAAGACATGTTTGATATGAAATCAAAGATTCTGGTATTTTAATTGGGGCTTTATATCGATAGAATTACCGATGAAATATTAAATATTTATATTTTTAATATCCATCGGTAATTCCATTGGCAACTAAAACTTAAATTTTCAATTAAACTTAAAATTTTAAGAAGAACCCCTAAAATTCTCTAATGAATTTTGAGTCTGTCGATAATTTTGTATGTAATGGTTAGTGATAAAGCCATATTATTTTTCTCCAAATCTCTGGAACTCCCCAACCAACTTAATCATTAGGTAATTCCACATGTAATTACATTAAAGTCAATTTCATTACACATTGACATTTTACAATTTAATAAAAAAATGTCTTCTTCTTCTTTAATTTCATCATCTTCATGTCCATCGTAATCCTCTTCATTGAATTGATGCTCGTACATTGAAAACACCATTTAACTCAACGTCAACATCAATAAAAATATTCTCAGCTACATAAAAATTTGAATTTTCTTATACGTCGGTGGACATAGAAACTTGATATGCATCAACTAACTCATCAATTTGAAAGACATAATTTATTGCATTTAATTCATCATTATCTTCTTGAACAACTTGAACATGACCCTTAGGTTTGGTTTTCACTATGGACAACCAATCAACCCTAGAACGATCATTTTTAAACGAAGAAGTGTATGTGTAATAAACTTGTTGGCATTGCTTGGTGAAAACATAGATATCATCGACGATACGAAGTCTAGTTTTTGTATTAATCTTGACCAAATCATAATGAGGATCTATTTTGATTCCTCTATCGATGGTATCATACCAATACCATTTTAATTATAAAACATAACCTTATGATAGATTGACTCAATTATGCAAAGCTATAAAACTGGTTTAGCTCATAATCCAGTCCAAGACCTAGATTATGGGTTGACGGATCAACTCGGGTTGACCTTCATAAATCCGAAATGACATAGTTTTATTTTTTTTTAAAAAATAATGTTGTTTATGAAGGGGGTATTTAGGTAAATTAAGTCTCACTTGGGTTTTCACTAGCTCACAAATTAGCCGAATCAACTTTCAACCTGTTTGATATCAAACTTAGTTTAAGTTAGGTCCTAAATAGATAGGTCAACCATTCTTTTTAAATGTTATCCCTTTCAACATATCATTTTGTTCACCTACATAAGTCCATTTGTTAACCAAAAGACGCTATTTGCTATCAGCTTTCTCTTGAGGTGACTATAAGCTACGAGGTGCCTTCACAATCAAAATTATACAACTGTTTTATTTGATTTTTGTTCACATGAAATAAATTTAGAAAGGATATTTTATATATAATTCAATAATTTTTTTAATGATAATGGATATTCGAGATTTAAAACAATTAAACTCTACTAAAAAAACAATCTTAAGAGTTATACTACTAAGTCGGCTATGCAGTGCTTGAGTTTTGATTTCTTAAGGGACGTTCAATTTGTTAGAAGGGTGGTGCTGTTAGGTCTTGGTTAACTGAAATGTATTACATAAGTTGTAGATAACACAATACTCTTGTTTATTGTTGTGACTAGGCCAAGTAGCAGGAGAAACTTTTTTGTTTATTTTTTTTCAGGACCACACAAACTAATCGAGTAATTTGTGATATTTTGCTATTTTTTGCAATAACAAATGGAAGAAGAAGAAAGAATGGGGGGAGAGGAGGGGTCGATTTTCAGGTTATAACTTAAAAACTACCGATAGATATTAGCGACGAGTTTATTTTTTCGCTAATACTGTTTGTAATAATGACACATCATTTCTTTTTATTCCTTCATTTCTAACTGTAATTCTCTTGGTTTGCACCGATGAAAAAAATCTATCGGTATATACCGAAGCATATAAAGAAAAAATATTTTGTTGGTAAATATCATAAAAAATTCTTCAATATTTCTGTTTAAATCTACCAATTTTATAATAGTGATATAAATATACTATTTCAATCCATAATATTTTGTATCCCCGTAACTTTCGCTAGTGGTTTTTTTTTTTTTCATAAGTTAATGTTTAATCTCTGCCAGTTAATTTGCGAGCTTTCTATTTATTGCAGTGTTAACAATGGCCAGTTAATTTGGACGCATTAGACGCAAGGATGACGCCTGTAAACTGTCAAATGATCCAAAATGCTAGTGCAAACTAAAGTCATAAGACTGGTATGCATGGCAAGTGGAGATCAATTAAGAAAAAGAAGGTTTTTACTTTTCCTGACAAGACACTATGGCGAGGAAGAAATCTTTCAGTGTCACTGGTCTAATTTGCCGCATTACCAAAAGTATATATAAAATATATGGAACCCTAAACTTACTTTCCAACAATTAGAAGAAAGACGAAGACCCACCAATTGTGGGGACAAATGAACATGGCGAATTGGTGATTGATCCCGATATTGACATCTTTACTCTTAGTTTATGTTCTAATCCAGCAGCAAGGCATGAAATAATTTTCTTTTCTTTTTTGGATCAATGAAAAATGTTGCAAATCTCGTCTTACACTTGACTTAAATCATAGTTTTAATTCTATTCTAATTCAAAGCTTCATTCTATTCTAATTCTAACTCTAAAGAGTACTACATGAATATGCATGGAAGGAAAAGATTGCTGAGAGTTGAGCATGGTAAGCAACTCTGGCAAGTCCTGCCATGGTTATCACCATTTACGTCTGGACAATAATGAATGAGTGTTAAATCCTGTCGGGAAAACTAGAAAATTGAAAGCCATAAGAAAGCCTTGTGTACAAGTTTCAACCGATGTCACATGCGCCATGAAAGTTACCAATAGCACTATTATCTTGATAAAGTTCTAACATTTCCAAGGACCCAAATACCAGTTTTAGTATCTCCTCACTTACTCTCAAGCACCTGTGCACCTTACACCTTCTATCAAGGGAGATTTATTATTGTTAATTAA
>Ga0307513_10000435_pt1 | contig 60283 bp, 64 predicted proteins | sample 15_EM_MG_FD_202174 | JGI IMG/M metagenome (GOLD analysis project Ga0307513, IMG submission 202174) | Populus trichocarpa ectomycorrhiza microbial communities from riparian zone in the Pacific Northwest, United States - 15_EM | ecosystem: Host-associated > Plants > Roots > Unclassified | place...
TTTATGTTTATCGCTATACATGTACTATAAGGAGTTTGAGGTCAAACCCCTTTGGTGGGAGCTAATATTACCCTAGCGGGAATAGCTTGCATAATTATGCGCGAGGTATATGCCACCATAGGGGAGAGCATATATCCGAACCCAAGCTTCCTGAGTAGGGACTTCCCGGAGGCATCTGGGAGACTACTCAGGAACCTCAAAGAGTTCACGTTTCAAGATATGACTAACTGATTGGAACGATGATTAGAGAACCAGTTCTCTACTCTTACTAATGCATACGCATTATGCATTGATAGATGAGTATCGGACTTGATCACTCCATACTCATGATACTATTGGTATGTAAGCATTTAGACTGCATATTCCATTATAGTCTATCAGGACGAAGAGATCGAAGACTGGCTACTGGTGGAGTGGGGACACCATCAGAAGAAATAGCAGTCGGGAGATTCTCAGAGTCAAGCTGGGCAAGATTCAGGGTCAAACAATGTTCGCACTTTGTTCTGACGAACTGAATTCTTAGAAAGATAGTTCTTTACTAGAGAAGTCAAAGTAGCGTGAACATTAGTATAAATAGTAGGGCTCTCCCCGATGGTTGAGATTATCATCAAGCAACGGAGAAGAGACCTTAACAATATTATAAGTTATTACGATATTCTTTTATTTACTTTACCGAACAATTCTTCTTGAGCCTTCCTGACGTATATTCCGTTGTCTCGAATATCCTCGGCCTAGATAGCTCGGAATCCTACCGTTTTAGCTACCCCGTAACACTACCACCCTTGGCTAAAGCCCCATCCCTTTATGGGCCTCTCCAAATTCGACGCAGGTCAGCTCCACCAGATGAGATCTGGGAAGAGTTACCTTCGCGCCCACCCGACCTGGGACGACCATGCCCCGACAACCTGGCCCAGCTGTGGACAAGCTCCTGAGAGATTCGAGCACACCATCCTTTTATGCTCGGCTAAGGAGCCCGCCAGGACCCGCCACCTTCAGGGGGTCCCTGAGGTTGGCCCCGACGCTCCTATTTGGTGCTCAGCAGCCCTCTTGGGCTCTCTCACCTGGTTTATTAGCTCTACAGCCACAGCCTTCCCGCCGGGTATGTTTCTTCACCCGTCCTCCTCCCCTAGTTCAATTTCTTCCCGCTCGTCCAATGTGGTTTCCTTTGGCTACTTTATATCGTCTCAGGAAAGCTAGGTTTACTTTGTTGTTTTTCATGCTATCCGCTGTTTGAGGGTCTTTCCTTGCCATACTGGTTTTAATTTCGTGCTCGCATGTGGGCCTGGGACCGGTACGAACACCACATGAAGAGTAGTGCTCCGGATGTTTCCTTTCTTAGTTCCTTTTGGATTGCGGGTTTGTTTTCGCCATAGCTAGCGCTCCATGCGATTTCTTGTACCTTAACAACGAATATATGATATAAAAAAAGAAAAAGAAAAAAAAAACAACCCCTATTTTCTTGATTCTTTACACTACCTGATATTGCTTTCACAACTCTTGTACTTCAGAATATAATGTCTTCTATTCTGATATCCAAGTCCCACGCCAAGAACCCACGAACCCTGACCCTGATCTATCGTTACACGATCAGCCTTGACCTGAGATTGTCATCTCCGAACCCTCACGCTCAACGAGTGGTATCGTTTAGGACCTTACTGTCGTTGTGTGCCTTGGACTAACGTCCAATGCCAAGACCCTGTTACACAAGGTAGCCTCTAACGAGGATCCAACCCACACAACAGCATGTCTCGACGTGTCGAACTTCCAACCGCTGCATTAACTGCCGGGACTGCATTGTCGGCGGTTACCAACGATGTGTTTGATCAACTACCCGAAGATCGAATTAGACAGCAGCTCCACACCGCCCAGGATCCTGCTACTTCACTCAATGGGCTCTCAGCACTCCCTTCCATCTCCCGACAAGGCACCCCTGCACCGCTCGAACAAAACCCCCGCTTCCAACAGTTACAACAATGCGTTCAAAATCTAACGAATGAAAGGGAAACCCGTGCCCAAGAACGAGATGCACTTACCGAAGAACAGGATGCTTTACTTACAGAGGAACCAGGACTAGAGGCACGGTACAGAGCCATCGAGACTGACCTAGAGCGCGACAGAGCCACCATAGTTACCCTTAACACCGCATTGACCAACACAACCACTGCCCTGGCAACTGCAACTGCTGCACTTGGAAACGCAGGGGGACCAGCCCCACCAGCAGGCAAACGACCCCCTAAGCGAGACTCAATCCCCAAGCCACGGGAATGCGACGGATCCCAATACCAACTTCGCCCGTTCATTCCCCAATTATGTACCAAGTTCCTCCGAGATGCTCACAAATTTGTGGATGTTCAACCTCGGTTGGTGTGTGCGGTTGGGTTCCTAAAAGGGAAAGCTTAAGAACAAATCCTTCCACTTATTGATGAAGGAAACATTAACATAGCTAGTGTGGAAGCCCTGATCACCCACCTCGAGAATGTCTTCGGTGACCCGGATCGGGTTCGTACTGCCGAAACGAATCTACAAAGCCTACGTCAAAAGAACCGTAACTTCTCTGACTAGTTAGATGATTTCCAACGATATGCTGCCGAGGTATCTTGGAATGATGCTGCTAAGCGAACTTCATTGTACAAAGGATTAAGCGCCGAACTCAAGGACGCTCTGGTAACTCTGGACAACCAGGACGAACTTGATCAATATATCATATTCCTCAAACGTGTGGATAACAAGATCCGTGCCCGCGCAGCGGAACGAAAGGGGTCATCATCTACATGGAGATCACCTACCACGACCACGACCACGACACCAAAACCGGCTGCTCCACCTATGACGAGCACCACCGCTACTGGTACGCAAGCGGGCCCCATCGACCTTTCGGCTGGACGAGGCCGCCTGTCACAAGCGTAAGGTGAAGAGCACATGCGACATGGCCAATGCTTCTACTCCGGGGGAGCAAATCACATGGCTGGACAATGTCCGAACAGGCAAAGTCACCTCAGAGCCAACGCCGCGGCCATTGGTGCACCTCCGCCGGCGGTTCCTGAAGACTCCCGTCCCGAGTCCGAACACTCGGAAAACTAACTGTCCCATGTACAGTCCAAGGCACTGTCATGGGACAAGAATCGCCTTCTTCGTTACTTTCCTTATCCGGTTTATCTCTTGACAACATGGAGAATGGGGTTGAAGCTAATGATCTGGTAATGGCATGTACGATTATTGACAACCATAACGAGATTAGATCCCATGCTCTAATAGACTCAGGAGCAACTGGATATGCATTGATCGACAAGGCCTTCGCCGACCGCCATAACTTTCCTTTGTTTGAACTTAAAGAAGAACGACCTTTGACGGTCATCGATGGACGGCCTGTGAGTTCCCGGAGCAATTACTCACATCACCAAGATCGGGTTGTCGATTAACAACCACCATGAAATCATTCCTGCTTTTGTTACCACCCTTGGGGGATACCATCTAACACTCGGTATACCCTGGTTAAAACACCATCATGTCAAGATTGACTTCGCTTCTGACTCCCTTACTTTTGAATCCGAATCTAGTTTGAAGAACTGCGTTAACGACGTTACAATGCCCTATGGAATTGAGGACGAGTTACTACATTTCCTACGGGCTTATGCTGCACAATGTGCTCTCTGACATAAGGTACTCGACAAGAACGAAGTACTCCAGATACTTCCCAAACAATACCAGGAATTCCTTCCATTATTCCTCGACAAAAGAGAAGATTAACTACCACCTAAAGGAAAGTTTGATCACGAGATACCACTGCTCCCGGGATTTATCCCTCCTTTTGGACAAATATACGGTCTCAGCCCCCCTGCCTTATCAGCCTTATACAAATGGCTCGACGAAAATCTAGATAACAAATTCATCCGCGAATCATCCTCCCCTGCTGCTTCTCCGATTTTATTTGTTAAGAAAAAGGAAGGTTCTCTACCCTTATGTGTTGACTATAGAGGACTTAATGAGGCAACGATCAAAAATCGTTACTCTTTGCCCTTGGTCAAAGAAACCTGGATGCAACTTTCACGAGCAAAGATATTCACTAAAGTGGATATTCGCGGAGCCTACAACTTAATCCGCATGAGAGCAGGTGACGATTGAAAAACAGCTTTTTGTACACGCTATGGGCTTTTTGAATCCCTCGTGATGCCCTTTGGGTTTACCAATGCCCCCGCTACCTTCCAATCATACATTAATAACACGCTACATCCATTTCTGGATAGATTTTGTACAGCATACCTTGACGATATCTTGATATACTCCGAGAACCAGGAACACCATATCGAACACGTCAAACAAATCCTGGAAGCTTTAACGAAAGCTGGACTCGAGGTAAAGCCTCAGAAATGCGAATTCCACACCAACAATGTTGAGTATCTTGGCTTCACCATCACGACGGAAGGCCTATGAATGGATTCCGCGAAGATCACCACGATCAGTGAGTGGCCCATCCCTAAGAAATTACACGATGTCCGCTCCTTCTTAGGATTTGGAAACTACTGTTCGTTACGGGGCCTCCGGGGCCCCGAAAAAGCGCGGGCCCCCGGCCCACCTCCCCGCCCAGCCCCGCTGAACGCCAGGGGCGGGGCGTGTTTTTTTAGGGTTCCCTGCCCCTGCCCCCGGCCCCACCCGTTCCCCAGACGGGTCCCCGTTAAAACAGGTGGGGAGAAACGAGGCCCCATCCAGGGAATGAGCGGGGACTCGCCCCAGATGGGCGCGGGGCGGGGGTCACCCCCAAAATAACCCCCCCGGCCCGTTGTAAGGGCGGGGCGTGGTGAGTGAAAACCCACCCCGCCCCGCCCTGTAACGAACTCTATTGGAAACTTGTACAGGCGGTTTATTCAAGACTATTGTCATCAGGCCAGGCCACTAAACCAACCAACGAAAAACGGTACGCCATTTGTATGGTCGGATGTTTGTCATGCCAGGTTCGAAAGATTGAAGGAAGCCATTACAACGGCCCCCATGCTGATCTACTTTGATTTTGATAAGGAGATAGTAGTGGAAACCGCTGCTTCCGACATCGCCTCTGCCGGTATACTATCCCAACCTCGATCTGACGGGCTTTTGCATCCCATCGCCTTCATCTCAAAGAAACACACACCAGCCGAATGCAACTACGACATTTACGACAAAGAGTTGATGGCCGTGGTACGGGCCTTTGAAGAACAGAGGGCTTATCTAGTTGAACGAACTGTTACAGTACGGTCAGATCATCAGAACCTGCGATACCTTACCACGACAAGGTCACTCAATCAACGACAAGCCCGATGGTCGGAATTCCTGTCACATTTCAACTATGCGATTGAATTTGTACCTGGTAAAGCACAGGGAAAGGCGGATGCATTGACAAGGATGGCGGGACAAACATAGGAAGAGGTATTGGAGGACAAGATGCATAGGACACAAGTGGTTCTCAAGTCCCAGTCTCTGGGTTTGTTGGCGGATATCCCGCTTCACTTTGGAGCGTCCCCTTTGAATGAACTGTGAACGGAAGCCTATCAAGCGGACCCCCTTCCAAACCAGATACGCACGATGTTGGAACAAGGGGTAAGACATAGCCGCTGATATCCCTAGCCGAATGTACCAAGGATGGTAATCGACTGCGGTATCGAGACCGTCTTTGTGTTCCCGCTCACGAACCTTTGAAACCGGCTATCATTGGGGAAAATCATGACGCCCCTGCGGCTGGTCACCCCGGCAGATCCAAAACACATGAGCTAATCAGGCGACAATACCATTGGCTGAGTATGCGAAAAGAGATCGCAAGATACGTGGCCAATTGTCATATTTGTCAACGAAGTCAAACGACTCGTCATGCTCCGTTTGGTATCCTGCAGCCCCTCTCTATTCCATATCGACCATGGCAAGATATATCAATGGACTTTGTAACCGGCCTGCCTTGGAGTAAGGGTAATGATGCGATTTGGGTAGTGGTAGACCGGCTAACGAAGATGCGTCATCTTGTCCCTTGTCGTACTACTATTGATGCACCCACTCTGGCCGACCTATTCCTGGATAACATCTGGAAACACCACGGGCTACTGTTGACCATTATATCCGATCGAGGACCTCAGTTTGCAGCTGAGTTCTGGGGAACCGTCTGTCGCAGACTAAAGATTGACAGACATCCAGCTACTGCATTCCATCCTGAAACTGAAGGTCAAACAGAACGAGTTGACGGTATTATGGAATAGTACCTACGGTCATAGGTGAACTATAAAGAGCATTACTAGTGTCCATGGTTACCGATGGAGGAGTTTATGGGAAACAATCATGCATCGGAGACTACCGGCACCTCGCCCTTCTGTGCCAACTACGGCTATGATCCTCGTATCGACATTCTTGATGAACAAACCCTCCCGTCTGACGACCAAGAGGCACGATCTTTCGTTGTCACTATGACAGACCTTCATGCACATCTTACAACTGAAATGGGTTATGCTCAAGAAAGGCAACAGGAAAACGCTGACCGACATAGAATCCCAGCTCCCTCCTTCCAAATCGGTGATACAGTGTGGCTGAACGCCAAAAGCATTAGGACACGACGACCTTCACGGAAGTTGGGCAACAAATGTAATGGACCCTACGAGGGCAAAGCCAGGGTCGGAACACGCGCTTACCATCTGGAATTGCCAAATACCATGAAGATACATAACGTCTTCCATGTGTCACTGTTCGACCTGGCAGCCAACGATCCACGCGAAGGACAGATAATCCCACCACCTCCACCTGTGGAAGTCGAAGGAGAAGAAGAGTGGCAGGTTCAGGAGGTTTTAGATTCCAAATTCGTCAGGAACCAATTGCGATAACTGGTGAAATGGGAAGGCTACGACGAAAGGACATGGGAGCCAGCTGAATCGATCAACAAACTAAGAACAGTTGACAAGTTCCACGAACTGTACCCACTTAAGCCTGGACCATTACCTGGGGATCCGGAATATGCCTCAGGGGACTTCGGCCCTCGGGAGGGCCCTGCTCTCAGGTTCCCCTGATGAGATACTTGTTGGGATAACTTTGGTGTTCCTTCCTTTGTTACACGGCTGCTATGAGGGATTTCCTTTGTAAGGTTTACGACAAATAGTATTGTTTCCTTGGTTACTCGGATATGTGACTCATACTGGGGTATGAGTCCGGCGGCAAAGGCCGTGCTAGGATTTCCTTCTATACAAGGGGCCTCCGCCCCCTATTTTGTTGCATCTTTCTCGTCCGCTCCACCTCCTGCGATTGAAATCTCAACACCATGGGAAATCATCGTAAGAGTGTCCTCTGCCTCTGATCTACCCCGTCCGTGGCAGCTGCTCGGGGGTTTATCACGCCTTCATCTCCTTCCGCTCTCTGGGGCCTTTGGCCTCCCCTCCCGGGGGTTATAGATTCCTTTCTCGGTCCGTTTGTCTTCGCTGGCCTTGCGGTTCCTACTGTTTACCGCCCACTTCGCGACGCATCTCGCTTAGCGATTTTCACGGTCGGCAACCCATTTTGCCTCGTCAACACGCTGTCGCTAGTCTCGGGCTATCGGTGAAGTTGTTGCCCTGGTGGCCCTGCTCTCTGGTATTGCACTCTCTCCTGAGTTGCTAGGTCGGTAGGGTCGGCATTCAAAAATCGTGACCCTGTTTCGGTCCTCCGCGTTCATACTTCTCGGTCTGTGGCGAGCTTTCCCTGTCCCACTTCCCACGCGTCAGATCCGCTTGCACCGTACTGCTCCACCCTCTTTAGCTGGCATCCTATCTGCCCCTTCGGGTCGCACCCTACTGCCCCTCCCGATAGCTGGCACCTTCACTGCTGAGTGGCTCCCCTTGCCCTCCTCATCCGCTCCGGCCATTTACTCTACGGTCGCAAACCTCGCAATAGGTCACGCTGTGTCATGGTATAGCACTACCTCCGTAGCCCATGCTAAAGTCCCAAGCGTCGGCGATTTTCCGCCCAGTCGGCCCGTGACTTGGCCTTCCCCCTAAGCGGATAGGTGCGGGGAATTCCCTCTGGCATCCGGCAATAGTAGTTTTATCTGTCCTCTCTGTCGGCACTTAGTGCCGTCAGATTCCTTTCTTTTGTTGTAGGAGGCCCGCCGAATGGTTTGTGTCTTTCCCTAGTTTCTTTTCTATACTTGTCTTTCCTTACGTATCTGGAGGAGGGTATTGCTCCGTCTTGCCTAGAGTTCGTTACGGGGCGGACGGGGCCCCGGAAAATGCGGGCCCCCGGCCCTTTTCCCCGCCCTGCCCCGCTCAACGGCCTGGGGCGGGGTGTCTTTTTCGGCATTCCCTGCCCCTGTCCCCGCTCAGGCCCCCGCTCCACCCATACCCCAGACGGGTCCCCGCTAAAAATGGGTGGTAACAAACGGGCCCCCGTCCAGGGAATCAGTGCAGGTGGGCCCCGGGCGGGGGCGGGGCGGGGATTACCCTAAAAATACCCCCCCCGGCCCCGTGTAAGGGCGGGGCCTGGCGAGTGAAAACCCGCCCCGCCCCGCCCCGTAACGAACACTAGTCTCGCCTTCGTCTTAGGTGCTATAAGGCGGGGGATGGGCTCTGGTTTAGAGGGGTTTGATTGTTCCCCTGAGGGGGTGAAGCGGGTTGTTGGATTGTTTATAGGTTTTGTTTAGGTCATAGCTAGTGCTCCATACTGTTTCTTGTACGTTAATCAATGAATACATGATATAACAAAAAAAAGGAAAAAAAAAAAAGAAAAAAAAAAGAAGCTCTCTATTTTCTTGATGCTTTACGCTACCTGGTATTTCTTTCACCACTCTTGTACTTCAGAATATAACGCCTTCTATTCTGATATCCAAGTTCCACGCCAAGAACCCACGAACCCTGACCCTGATCTATCGTTACACACTCAGCCTTGACCTGAGATTGTCATCTCCGAACCCTCACGCTAAACGAGTGTTATGGTTTAGGACCTTCCTGTCGTTGTATGCCTTGGACTAACGTCCAGTGCCAAGACCCCGTTAGAATCAATCTCCCCGGACCAGAAGATATGCCCGTGCAAATCCAACGGATCCCCCAATGGGTATTCTCGGGCGGCCAATGGGGATGCGACATCCTCCGGCGGATATCCTTCAAGCCGCAGCACCGAACGTGGAGGATCCGTTGGTTCAATCCTTTGATGTGACGGGGAGGGTGCGTCGCGCAGTGTCAGGTCTGTCCCAAATTAGAGAGTTTTTTTGGCAATAATCCGGACGTGTTTTTTTTGAACTTACTCACTTAGGAGATATAGATTGGAGTGCTCTGCTTGGGCGTCCACGTGCAGTACGTATTGTCTGGGTCAGCCAACCCACTTATAGCAGCGCACCATGACCAAATTATCGCCTTCTGCATTGGCGTAAGCCTCATATCAAATGGGTACGTTTTGCAGAGTTAAATTCCTATGACATACCCGGTCGGTCGCCCATTATTTCGAGAACTGTGCCACACAATATCATTTGCCACATACTTGGCGCCAGTGGTGAAGGCGAGCAACAGCTGCGTCTGCATCCCGGTGCCCAATTATCTTATATAGATTACGTCTTCATCGAGAATAATGAGGACATAAGGGCCTCGCTGTTGTCAAATCTGGTTCCCCACGATCCGTTGGATCTGTTGGTCTATTGTCATCGCCCAGAGACTCGGGGCAGGTTGCCCACACCCCCCTTCAGAGGGCCCAATTCCCTTCGCGAAAATGCGATTGCCAATTGGGCTAGTACCACGGCGCCAGGTAATCGCATCCAGGCAGCCCGATCAGACACGAGAACTTACCCTGGACCGTCCAATGCCGGAGGTGAACAGGAACAGCGACATGACTCTCCCTTGTTTCTTCCTGGATTGAGTAGTTCATCATGAGATGTTTTTGACGCCGAAGAGGGATACCAAGCAAGCATTGGAGCATGACCATCCCCTGTTGCAGATCGCAGTAAAAGACAAAAACATTCCAAAATAAATATTCAGAAGGTGTCGAAACTTAGTGCAAGCGGGGGTGATACTAAGTACCATAATGTACGGAAGCGTGGAGCGCCATCCCATGAGGAACATTTGGAGTATTTGTCCAAGAAAGCCCGGCAGGCTTCCTATGCCCTTGCGTAGTTGAAAGGTAAGGCGGACCGTAATGTTCGGGCAGAACTCGAAGAGGAAAAGGGTCATGAGGAAGAGAGAGGGATTGAGATTGTCGGAGGAGTTTGATCAATCTGACAGCGGGTTGAATGCCTGAGTCTGCCAAGCGATATTAGTGATTTAGGTTCTTAGAGTATTAGAATAGATTTCTTATAGACTGCAGATTCGCTCATGAGGCTAGGTATTCGGGGTTAGGTCGTATTGAGGATACTAGTATGATAGTAGGCTGAGTCTGACGCCAAGAGACATTACAGTACACGATGACGCTTGGCGTATGCTTTAAAGTGAGGCTTAAAACCATATGTTAGGGGGTTCACGTATCACCTGTGACAATCATGACTTTTCACGATCTTTCAATAGTCTTTGTTTTATGTAAGTGCTAAATTATTATCCACCAGCATTTGGCGAATTGCCTGCGTTATCAATCCCAAGATACTACAACGTCGCGCCCAACATCACAACATCACGCTACATTCTAAGTCGCATTCCCTGCCTCTACAGCCCGTAGGACTCACAGTCGTCAAAATGTACACTGTCGGCAAAATCTATATAAGGACCCCTCCGACCCCTCCGACCCCCAGAGACCCCCCTCAAAGAACAGGGCCCACCTCCCCCTGGACGCCCTCCCCCACTCGATGCTCTTCCTCCTTGGCTCCGACGGCCACGCTCCCCTCCCGGTCACTTCCCAGCACCTGCTCGGCGAAACCTATCCTGCGCCCCCCCCGGGCCGCACCTACCCTCAACTCACGCTCCTGTGTAAGCACCTCCTCATGAGAGAATGGGAGGAGCGGGCGCCGGACCCACCCAGGAACGAGTACCGCCCCTCGCTGAAGCCCCATCCGTTCATGGGCCTCCCCAAATTCCACGCAGGTCGCCTCCACCAGAGGAGGTCTGGCAAGAGCTACCTCCGAGCCCACCCAGCCTGGGACGACGACGGCCCAACCACCTGCCCCAGCAGCACCGAGGCCCCCGAGACCTTCGAGCACTGCATCCTCCACTGCCTAGCGAAAGAGGCTGCCAGGACCCACCACCTTCAGAGGGTCACTGAGCTTGGCCCCGACGCTCCCGTCTGGTCCTCGCCGGCCCTGCTAGGGGCTCTCACTCGTTTTATTAGGTCTACAGCCACAGTTTTCCCACCGGGCATGTTTTCTCGCCCATCTTCTTCCACTGGTTCAGTTTCCTCCCGCTCATCTAATGTGGTTTCCTTTGGGTACTTTATGTCGCCTCAGGAAAGCTAGATTTACTTTGTTGTTTTTCATGCTATCCGCTGGCTGAGGAAGGGTTTTCTTACCATCCTTGTTTTAATTTCGCGCCCGGATGTGAGCCTGGGACCGTTACGGACCCCAGATGAAGAGTAGTATTCCGGATGTTTCCTTTGTTAGTTCGTTTTGCATTTTGGGTTTTGTTTTCGCCATAGCTAGCGCTCCATGCGATTTCTTGTACCTTAACAATGAATATATGATATAAAAAAAAAAAGAAAAAGACCCCTCCGACCCCCCATGCTCCGCGCCCTCTACCCCTCCAGTCATTGAAATTACAACTCCATGTCGGTCAGTGCACGATCCCCCCTCCCCCCCTACCTCCTCTCGCTTGTCAGGCTTCACGTCCCTGATTCCCCGTCTCCGTTATGGAAGACCTTCCCCCCCTCCCCGCCTCGCGTGCCTCGTCGAGAGCCTCCTCAAGGCAGTCCTCTACCCCAGACCTCTCAGAGTCCCACCTCTACATCGGTGACTTTGTTCGCGAGACCGGCCAATCTCTTAACTTTTCATCTGTTCAACTCCCGATCCTCGACGACAACCAACTCTCGGGCCTTTCAGACGGCGAGACCATCCTCGTCCCCCTCTCCTGCTCTGCTCTCAATGCCTTCGCGTCCATGACGCGTCAGCTGGACACCATAATAACCCAATTGGGCACCATGCAGTGCATCGTGGCAACCCTTCCCACCTCCTCGGCTCTAGACACCAGACTTGCCCCCATCAACGCCTCCCTACATGACCTGTCACAAAGGGTGTTGGCTACCCCCCCCCCTCCTGTACAGGCCCCCACTCGGGCTCCTGTTCCTCCGACCAGTGTTACAACACGCCCCACACCCCTCCCAGCACGGCCCAGGGCAAAGGTCCGTGCTCCCCCCCCGCCATGGCTCCATCCTCCTCCTTCGATCCTGACATCCGCCGTTATGACCGGGGGACACGAGCCTTCTATGGCGACCCTCGCGGTTACGCGGACCAGTTCCCGGATTCGTGGGAGGCTAATGCGTTCCATGAGGGAAAGTACCCCGACCCCACCCCCTTCATTTCAGGCCACCTCGCCCCAGACGACACCAAACCCCAACCCTCGTACGCCCAGGCCGCCTCCAAAGCGCCCTCGAAGGGCAAGAAGAATAAGAGCTCCCTCACGGGCGCCAAAGTCGCGTCGGCAAGTGTCCTCGTCCCTGCGACCCAGGCACCAAAGTCACTCCCTACGGCCAAAAGGAGATTTTACGCTCCCCGTTCTTCCCCCAGTGAGCACCCTCAGGCTTCCCTAATTGCTGCCACTTTTCCCGACATCGCTGCCCATGTCCTCAGGGATGCGAACTGTAACCTCCCCCTCGCAGTCACCACCAAGGTCACCGACCGAGGTTCAGTCACCACCAAGGTCACCGACCGAGGTTCAGTCACCCTTCTCATCACCGACCCTGCCACCCCTGGTGCAGCTTTTGCACCATACTTCGATGCCATTTCCTGCCAGCTCAATAAGTCGTTCCCAGTGGGAGATTCTCCCTGGTTGCCCTTCCGCCGCGCCCCCAACGAAGCACAGCTTGCCATCAACTCCCTTCCCCTCCCCTTCCTCCCAGAAGACCCAGAGGAGCTCTTCCCGTGCCTCGGGGAGTCAATCCTCAACTCCAAAAACGTTCGGATCCTCGCCGCCAGATACCTCAACCCTGACACACGATCCAGAGAGGGCAAGACAGCCACCTCCGTCATGGTCTCCGTCCACCCTGGAGACGTACCCACGATAGGCTCCTCGATTCGACTCTTCTCCCCATCGCGAACGCTTGAACGCGCCTACTCTTGCAATCGGTACACGCAGTGTAAGAACTGCTCGGGATACGGCCATGTCGCCCCTAGATGCCCCTCAACGGATCCCGTTTGCCCCATTTGCTCTCTTAACCACACCCGCGCCATGCACCGATGTCCCAACCCCACATGCCCTGGAAACGGCAACGTTAAGGCTGTTCCTGCCTGTTGCTCTTCCTTGCCCCCCCGCTCCGTTAACTGCGGGGCGGACCACACTGCCACCAATAGGGATTGCCAAAGCCGCCCGTGACCACCCCCTCTCAGGCGTTCCACCGTTGCCACCGAGGTGGTTCCACAGCCGCCAATTGGCGACGAGATGGACACAGCCACCAACGACAGAGATATCTCGCCCCGCCCTTCACACACCCGCTCTCTCCAGTCGGTGTTCGAGATGGCTACTCCAAGGGCCAGACGGACAACAATACTTCCGGCCTCTGTGACGCCCGCACCCGGCTTTCGACAACTGCCCCCGTGGAGCCTCAGAGCCCTTGACCTATGAGCAGAAGCAATTCGGGCCTAGCACGCTAATGCAGTACAACCAACCCTCATGGGGTGGTGAGCAGGCCTCGCCCCCCCCTCCGAAAACCTTCACCCTAGTTCAGCACAAGTTCCTCGGGAGCTGGGATGTGTTCCTTTCTCTGTTCGGGTCTTTCACGCAACTGGCCCACCCTCCTTCCATTGTCGCCCTGCAAGACCCTCCGGTCTACAGGGGCAAAGTCCACTCGTTTAATTTGTTTTCTGCTTTATCCCCCCCCACGACCGGTAGCTGTAAGCCCCGGGTTGCCTTTTACGTTTATAGTTCTTTTTTAGCGACTGTTTCTCTTTTACCGCGGTTTTTCGGAAGGGGTGATGTCATGGCACTTGACCTCTTTCACCCCTGATGGTTTCTTCAACCCCTCCACTACCGGCCTCACGATAATCAACTCCTACAGCACCAAAGGGCTCTCCAACAACACTCGCTCGGTCCCACCGGACCTCATCTTCCCCTCCAGCCCCCTTCCCACCCTCACCCTGGGTGACCTAAATATCCATTACCCCACATCTGACCCCCTCAGGACCTTTAATGAGGACGAGATCACCACCTCGGCCCGCTACTTCGAGAGGGCGACGGACTTAGGTTTCTCCCTCCTCAATACCCCGGGTGTATTTACTTGGTTCTCCATGTCATTTATCGGGCGCCCAGGCGTCCTGGATCTCGCTTTCGCCTGCCCCCTCCTCGAACCATACTTCTCCCAGTGGTCCAACCCTCTTCACTCCACTGGATCTGACCATATCCCAATCCTCCTCAGCTTTGAGGCTCCCTTGTTTCGAGCCCCCCCCCCAACCCCACACTGGGCCCTGACCGACTGGGCCTCCTTGGAATCCTCCCTGAAATCCACAATTGTCTCACCTGCTCCCCCCCTCCCTACCTCGCGCTCCCTAAAGGTCTGGTTAAGTACCAACCTGGGCAGAGTGACGTCCCAATTCGTACCACACACCCGTCTGAAAAGGGTGACCTTTCGATCTAAGCCCTCGTGGTCTGAGCTCTTGTCAATGCTTAGGAAAGCCTACGCCTCGGGTCTCTACTCTTCGAAACGTGACCGTTTCGATGCCGCCCTCCTCGCTTCCACAAGGGCGGCTAGGTCCGTCTATTTCAAGGCCATCATGAAGGCGAAGAGAGATCGCTCGTCCTCCTTCTTGGCCTCAGCGACACCCCAGACAGTGTGGACTGCCAAGAGGCTAGCCGTCGGCCGACCTCCACCCCGCTTCCCGGAGCTCCCAGGTGCCTCCATACCGCCAGAAATTAACCAGGCTCTCCTGGATCACCTTTTCCTGACGAACCAACCAGTTTTCTTGACACCATCCTCCTCCCCTTCAGAGAGTGCCCCCCGTGTCACTTGACGAGGTCGGCAGGGCCCTCGCCCGTTCCTCCCCGTCGTCGGCCCCTGGGCCTGACATGACCCCCAACTCGGTATTGAAAAGGGTGTACCGTGTGGCCCCTCACCTGATCCACGACTTGCTTGCCCCTGTGGTGACGTACGGTTCCCACCCCCTCACACTCAAGAGAGCCGACGGCATCGTATTAGATAAGCCTGGGAAGACCTCTTATGACTCCCCCTCATCCTTCCGCCTTATAGTTTTGCTCCAGACCTTTTCAAATATCCTGGAGAGGATAATGAACTCTAGACTCTCCTGCGTGGCCTGGGCAACAGGCCTCATCAACCCAATCAATGTGGTTCGTTGGCTGGTCTCTCGGTCTCAGACACGGTCACCACCCTCACCCACGAGGTGAAGACCCTCCAGATGGCTGGAAGAAAGGTCTCCAAGCTCTTTCTCGACATAAAAGGCGGCTTCGACAATGTCAACCCCTCCACCCTCTGCGGCATGCTTAGAGCCAAAGGGGTCAGCCCGTATGTTGTGTCATGGACCAGGTCCTTTCTTTCTGGCAGGTTATGCGGGTTCCTGTACCAGGGGTCCCGCAAAGTGTTCACCCCGGTTTCGGTCGGTACTCCCCAACGGTCCCCTGTCTCACCACTGTTGTTTGTTATTTACGTTTCCCGCCTCCACTGCGAGATACCCTATGGCCTTTCCCTCTCCTACGTCGAAGACTTAGTTCTGACCTTCTCTTCCACGTCCTATCGGCGGAACATCCAGATTCTACAGAAGCAGTATGGCAGGCTGAAGACCAGAGGGTCCAGGCTGGGCGCTGGCTTCTCGATCCCCAATACAGAGCTCATTCACTGGCGCACAAACAGGGACAGAGCCGGCATCTGCAACGCCCCGGTCCACCTTGACAGGTCAGTCTTCGCCCCCAAGTGCGAGGTCAAGTGGCTGGGCTACTGGTTCACCCCCTCGATCTCTACTACCCCCCATTTCGTTAAAAGGCTGGCCAAGGCCCAGGCAGCCTTCGTAGCTGTTAAGCGTCTCTCCCCTCCAGGAATTGGCCTCCCCCCTTTCCTCTATCACAGACTAGCCTCCTCCCGCCTCTTCCCCATCCTCACCTATGGCGCAGACGCCTTTGTACCTACTGTCTACATGGTTAGGAAACTCTCCGTTTTCTGGCACAACGTCCAGAGGTGGACAACTAACTGCTTCATGACTACCCCCACGGATATCCTGGCCAGCGAGGCCTGCCTCCCACCGCTCGAGCTTCTCCTGGTATACATGCGACGCCTGTCAAACCTTAGGATTATGTGTTCCCCCCCGATGATCAACCCCAGCGACCGCAAGGATCCCCCCCTCCCTGCCAACTCCGTCCCTTTACCGCGACACACCAGACCACAGGGCCCTTAGTGCAAGGAACGGGGGAAGCCGCCTTCCCCTCCCGTGGACCCAACGGAGACCTCCCTCGAAGAACAGGGCCCACCTCCCCCTCGACGCCCTGCCACACTCCAGGATGTTTTTCCTGGGCCCTGGCGGGCTCGACCCCCTCCCGGTCGCATCCCAGAACCTCCTCATCCACCATTACCCTGGGCCTCCCCTGGGCCGCTCCTACCCCCAGCTAAAGCTCCAGTGGAGGAATCTCCTCGTGAAAGATTGGAAGGAAGCCGAGCCAGACCGGGCCAGATACCCGTACCCCCATTCGCTCAAACCTCAGCCGTTTATCGGCCTCGACCAGTTCTCTGCGGGCCGCCTACACCAGATGCCATCCGGAAAGAGCTACCTCCGTGCCCACCCCTCTTGGGACAGCGACGCCCCAGGCACCTGCCCTAGTTGCCTGGATGCCCCCGAGACATTCAAGTACGCCATCCTCCACTGCTCAGCCAAGGGACCAAGCAGGACTCGCCCCCTTCAGGGAGTACTCGACATAGGCCCCGACGCCCCCATCTGTTCTTCAACCGCCCTCCAGGGCGCCCTCGCCCGCTTCATTAAAGTTACGACTACAGCCTTCCCGCCGGGCATGTTCTCACGCCCGTCCTCCTCAGTTTCGAGTATTTCTTCCCGCTCCCCTAATGTAGTTTCTTTTGGTTACTTCATGTTGTCTCAGGAAAGCTAGGTTTAAAGCTTTGTTTTTCATGCTGTCCACTTGTGTAAGGAGGGTTTCCTTTGATTTACTTTTTCAAATATTTCGCGCCGGTATGAGGGCCTGGGACCGGTACGGACCCCGGTTGAAGAGTTTTTGGTGCCTGATATTTCTTTTGTTAGTTTGTTTTGGATTTTTGGTTTTGTTTTCGCCATAGCTAGCGCTCCATGCGATTTCTTGTACCTTAACAACAAATATGTAATATAAAAAAAAAGAAAAAAAGAAAAAAAAAGCTCCCTCCGACCCTTCCATCTTTCTTTCCTCCAGCCTCAGAACACCCCCACCTGCGTTCCTCCTCTCCAGCGTCCGAACATCTGGCGTCTTGAAACATACGAAGGTCAACCGGCATGCAAGTGGGTATCAAGAGACCCCCGCGATTTTATTTTGATCACCCTGAATATTAGATTGCAAAATCGCCGACGAACCAATGGCCCCTCCAGGCATAGCGAGACGTTACTTGCCGAAGGGAAAGTAAGCAAACTCCATCTCCCAGTGTTTGTAACCGAGGCTAATAGCTCTCTGCCACTTAGACTCCTCGCGGCGCCACCTCCCCAGCCAGAGGTTCCGGGCGGCAGACGAAGAAGAACTCTGACACGTTCGGCCGCCCGTCGCACGGCGGAAGAGCGAGCGTAAGCCATGCTGGAATTCTCTTTATATTCATCAGCAAAAATAATACCTTGCGTTCGGTGCATTCCGTGCGTCTGCCTCACCTGACGCCGGAACGCTAACCGCGAATCAAGACGGAACGTCAGATCGACGTTGCGTCCTGACTTTACTTTAGTTGGCGGCATCCGTCCTGCCGTCATCCGGACTCGGACCACTACGTCCTGTGCGTCCTGACTGCGTCTGGTGCTCCGCTACTCCGGCCTGACGCCGCCTCATTCAGGACTCTCCGGTCCTGATGTCGCCTGATCTACCACTGTCCCGCCCTGACGACGTCTGATCTACGACTCTCCCGCTTTGACGACGTCTGATCCAAGACCCTGGTGCCCAGATGCCGGTTCCTTCTCACCGAACGTCAGGGCTTCGTCGATCTTACCACCTCTCGTCCCGCGTGTTTCTGCTCCTGCCTCCCTCCTCCGGATCCCACGATCCTGATCTCTCCCTTCCTGACGTCTGGTCTGTTCTTCCTGATCTTACCCCCTGTACATGCCGCCTCCTGATCCAATCGTGACTCTATCAGACGTCCCCTTGTGATCTCTGCCGCATTGTGAACTAAGTCTAATGCTCTCATGGTCCTAAGCCTAGAGGTTTTTCCTAACGCTGTCACCATGAGTTTGACCGTATCCTGATCGTTTGTCACTAATTCTACTCTGAATCCTTGATTTTGCTTGATGTCCTCATATTAATACTAAGCTCCTCCGGGTACCCTTCCCACATGTGAGAGCGACAACCGCATCCAAATATTTATTACGGCTACGCTACACTTTCTCAATCTCCTGACTGCACACATCATTACTCCCACCTTGCCCCTGCTCCATATCCGACGGCTCGCTATGCACAACAGCCTCCGCTTGCGACTCTAGATCTTCAATACTGAGCGGGAGTTGTCACAAAGTAGTAGGAGTCACGGTATTGTCCAAAGTTAGCCCCATGGCCACCGCCTGTGAGCCGTCTGGGGTCTGTGGATCGGAATCGAGAAAGCTCAGGAGTGGCGTTGCTGTCTGGCAGAAATCGAAAGACGAGACCGCTTCTTCTGAATCGAATGGGTTACCCGGGGGGCCGCCAGGGCCCGATTCCCAGTTTGCTGCGAGTTTGACTCTGAATCCGTTGAGTAGAGCATGTGGTGGCGAGTCGGGCCGCCTGGCTGAAATTGAAAGACGGGACAGTTTCTTGTGAATCAAATTGGTTACCGAGGGGGGCCGCCAGGGCCCCGATTCCCAGGTTGCCCGGAGTTTGACTCTGAATTCGTGGTGTTGCCCGTGTGGGGGCACGACTCGAAATCTGACTCTGTACCTCTGCAGCGACTGCAGCCCAATCGTCAGTAAACCCTTCACGGCGATCTTCCCCGACCCTATGCTCCTGCTGCCTCCTGGCTTTGATGGTCTCACCAATGTTCTTGAGAATCATAGTCTGTACCCAGTCTGGGCAAGAGGCCCACGTCTGGCGCTGGCGGCCAAAGGGATCTTCCAAGCTCAACGTCATGTTAGCATCTGAGCCAGAACGAGAGGACACCGGGTTCCGGGTTAGGCTCACCTGCTACGGCCTCCTGCTTGAAGTTGCATGTTTCAAGATACAGCCCCGTCTGCCATGCTCGCAGAGTATGGCACAGTATGGCACAGGTTAAGCAAACCATGATGCCATTGATGCGACCAAGAAAATCAGGTTCGGAAATCCCAAACATTTTCTTGCCCTTGAAGTACTTTCCTCATATTGCGTCGTAGGGATCTGGGGCGTGAGGAATCGATTCGTTATTTGCTGGGTCATGATCATACGTATTAGTTGTGGCCGGGCTCACTACCTAGCGCACACTTACCTCATACCCCCTCGGGGAGCACATAAATCTATCCCTTTCAAGCAGGTAGTCCACTCTTCGCGCAATCGCCGTCGGGTCTTCTGCGTGATCGTACAAATTTCCAATTCGATCCTTTACCTGGAAAACAAACTGGGATCTAACTGCTGAGTGTCTCGCGCGTATCTGTCACATTTAGTAAGCACCCCTCGCGGCGTGCGTAATGTTTCAGTATCAGCGTCGACGTACTAATTTTAATCTTGCATCCGATGCTTCAATATTTCCTGCGTCGGATATGTCATCGAGAGCCTTCAGCCAAGATCAGTGGACCTCAGACATCAAAGTAGCAGGTGCTGGAATAGAATTAACAAATACGGTGTACCGGGGAATGAGAGTCTTGGCCCGCGTTATTACGTCTGCCTCGGCTCCAATCACTATATTTCGCCGTGATTTAGTGCCCGGCAAGATGTGCTCATGTCGTGGCGTACTCCGATCGGCGGGAGGACTCGAGCTTCGGCCTGCCGACGTAGTGGCACTGTGGGTGGCCAGCGGCGATGAATACGGTGGTACACTGGAAGATATGAACATCGGTGGAGTGTACGCACTACCTTGGATTATGCGTCGTGGAGCACCTGGGGTGTGCCTGACTGGCGCTGCCCCCTGCGATCGGGAGATGGTGGAAACTCGCACAGTCGAAACCCGGCTCTTTGCTTGTTGTCTTTCCGCAGTTCGTCAGCGCCGACGAGTCCCTGGTGCACTGTCGTCATCTGGAATATCAGTGTCTTCTGCGCCTGGTTCTGTGTCTAATTCAGTTTGATCAGATCTGCGCGAGTTCTGGTACTCATCGCTGCTATCATCGCTAAGACGAACTGTCTCAATTTGTCGTGGTCCGTCAGTCTCCCCCAAATGTTCAGTATACGCCGTTGTCTGTAATGTACTCCTTCTAGGGCGCTTCGTAGGACGTGATGGAAGCTGCCTTATGATTTGTGGTGGGGAAGAACTCCGACCTGACGACTGTGTACCGTGCGAGCTGCCTGATTCGGCCGCCAGTATTCCTGTACTATGGGAGCTGCACGGTTCGGTCCGCTGTGTTCCTGATCCGGATGCCCTATCCACGGGTACGGCGTTGCGTCTATGCCCGTACATATTGCCTACTCCTGGAGCCGGCTGGCTGAGTGAATATCCTTGAGGTTCTCTAGACATAGTGTAATACTGGATGATTGACGAAGGTTTGTTCGGAGAGGATAGGAATTAGGATGTTGAAAATGGTAATGTCTCCCGCGTGTTGTGAAAACTAGGTGTTTATTGTTGTTCAATGGAACGTGTCAGGTCTTATACGCTATGTCTTGTGGGGGGGGGGGGGGATCATGTCCTATCTCTCGGTATTGAAAGAATCGATTCAACTGCAAAAAGGGGTTTTCTACTTGTTCAACATTATGTTCGAACTCTGGACGAGCTCAGGTATGATGTTCGTCTGGAGTCTGGTATGAAAAGGTTGGACCGAATACAAGGTGTCGCTAATGTAGGAGGCCTCGCTAATGTCGCTGGAGCCTAAGCCAAAACTAGCCACAAGGAGTATCGATTAGCGATACTAATTCTAGCAAGACACCCACCACACTCTAAGCGGATTAGATATATCGAACCTCATCTCCCCACGTCCAATCATCCAGTGAATCAAAACCATCTCAGTTTTCACTTCATGCATCCCCTAGTGCGGTTGGCGAACGCCATCCTAGTTATGGACAGAGGATGCGAGGCATGCCTAATCCGGAAAAAGATATCAGACGTTAGCATAAGGGGATGTAAGGATGAGAGAAGCTGAAGCAAGGGTGCGCAATGGTATCATTACTCGAGTCCTGACACATACTAGCTACGATTCCCCATCAGATAATGCAGGACTCCAAAAAGATAACTAGATCTAGTATTCAGTAAGGTATTTGGCTATTTGGGGTAAAAATAAAAAAAGAATTAAACTCGAATCTAGGAAATCTCAAATTGTTTTCCACCCGGGCGACGTCTTCCAGAACCGCGTCTTTCGGGGGTGGATGGTGGGTTTTCTTGGGCGCACTCACGACTCAGAGTTGAAGATCCGCGGGCCTGGGGAGTCACGCATGCTGGTAGCTGAGTTGTGGCCACATTGGTGGGGGATGGAGGCAGTTGAGAGGGAGAGGGATCAGGAATCGATCTCTCAGGAGTCGAGACATGGAGGTTGGAGACCGGAGCAGCCGGAGGTGAGACCGGGTGTTCGTCGCCATTCATAGGTCCAGCAGGTGGGGTGTCCACAGCGCCATCATGCCCTTGAGGTCTCACAGCTACAAGGCTGGGATTTGCCATGAATTTGGTTGCCCAGGGGTTCACCTGGGCAAATTACGGGAATCTTTGGAGCATCCCAGACTCGGAAGGCCCAGATGTACCCTAGGCTTCCACCCCTGGCACCCGCACAAATTGATTAGATCTCGCCGGCTCCTCCATTTCCGATGGCATGTTCCTCCGGCGTATTGCGGGGCCCGGGACTCCCGGTGACTGGTCCTACATCCGCAATTAGCTATCCTGTCTTGACCTGTGTGCCGGTTCTGTTTCGATAGTTACGTCGCCGTCGGCCACAATGATAACGCCAGCACAAGAAGGCGCACGAGTTGCTCCCTCCGGCTCAGCCTGTACCCATTCATCCTCGTCAATCCACTCCTCCTCCTCCTGCATCTCCGGCGTCCCATATTCTGCACCTACCGAGTCAACCCAGACCTCGCGGTCAAAGAAGGGGTGCCTCCCATCGTGAGGCTCTGGGGTCTCATCCGGGCCGTCTCCATCTTCCGGACGTGACTCAAGAACCATGAGGTCCAGGGGATCATGGCCATTGTTTGCGAGGAACCACCCACGAATGTCGTCATCTCTATTCAGGAATATGAGCTGGCGTAGTGGGAGAGGTTCTTCGGGGTCCTGATGTAGTCTGGTAGCACCATCACCCGTCACGCCGATCAGATACCGGGGGCATTTGATTTCCTCTTTGGCGCCTTGCGCTCTTACCAAATGGAGCAGATCCGCCATTCTCGGTGCATTCAGGATACCCCAGGGGATTCCCAGATCCGAGTCTCTTACACACCAGGGATGGCCGAGGAATGGATGCTGGGCTGCCGGCGCTCCCGTTCGACGAAGGATAGGGATTCTCACAGCCCGCGGGGAATACGGGAAATCCCAATCGGAATGAGCCACTGCCAACACCTGTTAGTGCGGGGCTACGGGAACAAAGATGGATAACACTTACTCGGAGGTTCCGTAACGTCGCCACGACCATCGCGCTCCGCCCTCTGACCCTTGTTGGACGTCTGCAGTTTCTTGGCCGAATCTTTGACTAGGATCTTCAGATGCCGGATGAGTTCCCAAACGTCGTCTGCGTCGTGATGGTGTTTGATGAACTCAATACGCTCCTTGACTGGCGAAAGGCCTCGAGCAAACGATATAATTAAATCGACTTGCCATTCTCTTACGCGACCAGGGTCCTGGGGGCGAGCTACAATATAGGCCTTTATTTGCCCACGCCATATTGCATAGACACAGGATGGGCCACGCGGATGTTTGAATCCACACCACGATTTCGCATACCCAATGTCGCCATATACGGTCCTTGTTTGAGTGAGATTGTCAGCACGCCAGAATCTTCTTACTGGGAAGTTTGGTTTGGGTTTATATACTCTGCATCTCCCACGGCCGGTTTAACGTGTCCGCGCTCCTCAGGCTCCAGTTCTCTGTTCATTAAAGGAGGATTGTCAGTTCGATATCCTATCATTCCATATAATGAGCATTTCATGATTGCTTACGCTCCCTCTTCTGAGGGGCGACGGGCGGCCGCACGTGTCAGAGTCCGTCTTCGTATACAGCTCTGAATTTCTTGTGACTGTGGCAGCACGGCGGGACGTCTAAGGGCCAGAGAGGTATTAACATTTGTTACTAATATACTAGTAGGAGAGGTGTTTTGCATATGTTCCCTTCTCGAACTGACGACTCGCTATTCCCGGAGGCGCCATTGGTCCGTTGGCGATCCTTGAATCTGATATCGAGGGCAAAAAAAAGGGGGGTCGAGTGATACCGACTTGGACGGTGTTTGATGTTCGTATATCTCAAGATACCGGACATGGGGACGCAGGGTCAAAACGAAGGTGGACGTCTCGTAGGTGGGGAGGTAAGAGCGAGGGAGGGCTCTTTTTTTTTTTTCTTTTTTTTTTTCTTTTTTTTTTTTCTTTCTTTTTTTTTTATATTCATGTATTCATTGATTAAGGTATGAGAAACAGTATCGAGCGCTAGCTATGACAGAAACAAAACCCGTAAACAATCCACCGACCCGCTTCACCCCTTCATGAGAAAAATCAAACCCCTCTAAACCAGAGCCCATCTACCCCCCTAATAGCACCTAAGACGAAAGCAAGATGGAGGAATACCTTCCTCCAGACACGTAAGGACAGACAAGTATAGAAAAGAACCATGGGAAAGACACAAACCATTCGGCGGGCCCCCCAAAACAAAAGAAAAGAATCTTACGGCACCCAGTGCCGACAGAGAGGAAAGATAAAACTACTGTTGCCGGATGCCTAAGGGAACTCCCCGAACCTATCGGCTTAGGGGAGGGCCTTGTCCCGGGCGGACAGCCCGGAAAATCGGCGACGTTTCGGACTTTAGCATGGGCCAAGGAGGTAGTGCTATACCATGACACAGCATAACCTATTTCGAGGTCTGCGACCGTAGAGTAAATCGCGGGAGCGGATGAGGAGGGCGAGGGGAGCCACCTGGCGAGGAGAGCCACTCCGCACTGAAGGTGCCAGCTATCGTGAGGGGCAGTAGGGTGCCAGCCGAGAGGGCAGAATAAGATGCATGCTAAAGAGTGCGGAGCAGTATGGTGCAAGCGCATCTGCCCCGTGGGAAGCGGGAGAGGGAAGGCTCGGCAAAGAACGAGAAGTACGAACGCGGAGCACCGAAACAGGGGCACGATTTTTCGAATGCCCACTGTACTGACCCAGCAACTCAGGAGCGAGTGCAATACCAGAGAGCAGGGCCACCAGGACAACTACTTCACTGATAGCCTGAGACTAGCAACCGCGTGTTGACGAGGAAAAAAGGGTTGCCGACCATGCATTTCGCTAGGCGAGACGCGTCGCGAGGTGTGGGGTAAAGGGTAGGAATGTCAACGCGAGCGAAGACGAACGGAACCAGAAAGGAATCCATAACCCCTGGGATGCGAGGCCAAATGCCCCAGAGAGAGGAAAGAGATGAAGGCGTGATAAACTCCCGAGCAGTAGCCACGGGCGGGGAAGACCTGAGCCAGAGGACACTCCTACGATGATTTCCCATGGTGTTGAGATTTCAATCTCCGGAGGTGGAGCGGCCGAGAAAGATAGAGCGAGGGAGGGGTCTTGTTTTTATTTCTTTTTTTTTATATCATATATTGGTTGTTAAGGTACAAGAAATCGCAGGGAGCGGTAGCTATGGCGAAAACAAAACCCAAAATCCAAAACGAACTAACAAAAGAAATATCCGGAACAATTCACTTCAGCTGGGGTCCGTACCGGTCCCAGGCCCACATATGGGCGCGAAATTAAATCAAGTATGCCAAGAAAAACCCTTTCTCAAAACCGCGGATAGCATGAAAAACAAACAAAATAAACCTAGCTTTCCTGAGACGACATAAAGTACCCAAAGGAAACCACATTAGACGAGCCGGAAGAAATTGAACCAGTGGATGAGGACGGGCGAGAAAACATGCCGGGGTGAATGCCATAGCCGTAAACCTAATATACCTGGTGAGAGCGCCCAGGAGGGCTGCCCAGGACCAGACGGGAGCGTCGGGGCCAAGGCCAGTGACCCCCTGAAGGTGGCGGGTCCTGGCAGGCTCCTGCGCTGGGCAGTGGAGGATGGCGTGCTCGAAGGTCTCGGCGGCCTCGGCGCAGCCGGGGCAGGTGGTTGGTCCGTCGTCGTCCTAGGCCGGGTGGGGGCGGAGGTAGCTCTTACCAGACCTCATCTGGTGAAGGCGACCTGCGTCGCATCTGGGGAGGCCCATGAACGGATGAGGCTTCGGCGAGGGGCGGTACTCGTACCTGGGTGGGTCCGGCGCCCCCTCCTCACATTCTCTCATGAGGAGGTGCTTACACAGGAGCTTGAGTTGAGGGTATGTGCGGCCCGGGGGGGGCGCAGGATAGGATTCGCCAAGCAAGTGTTGGGAGGTGACCGGGAGGGGAGCGTGGCAGTCGGGGCCAAGGAGGAAGAGCATCGAGTGGGGTAGGGCGTCCAGGGGGAGGTGGGCCCTGTTCTTCGAGGGGGGTCTCACTTGGAGCCAAGCTAGCCGTAGGCGGCTGCCTGCGCTTTTGCGCAAGAGGACCCTATTGTCAGGGGTATGGCGGCTTAGTGATGGCGTCTGGAGGGAGGCTGGGAGTCTGGCCGCTGCCGGGTTGATCTCCAGTGGGGAGCACATTACCCTAAGGTTGGCAAGGCGGCGCTAGTATTCGAGGAGGAGGTCAAGTGGGGGGAGGCAGGCTTCAACGGCCAGGATGTCGATAGGGGTACACGCGAAGCAGTTTGTTGACCACCTCTGGACCTTGTGCCAGAAGGCTGAGAGCTTCCTCGTCATGTGAGTCGTGGGCTTGAAAACATCAGCGCCATAGCTGAGGATGGGCAAAAGGAGCGCCGATGCCAACCGATGGCATAGGAAAGGGGGTAGACCCATCCCCGGGGGGGAGAGGCTCTTGACGGCCACGAAAGCAGCTTGGGCTTTGGCCAGCCTCTTGGTGAAGTGTGTGGTAGTCGAGATCGAGGGTGTGAACCAATATCAAAGCCACCGAACCACGTCTTTGGGGGGGAAGATTGAGCCGTCGAGGTGTACTGGGGATCGGGAGATAGGACCTCTGTCTCTATTCGTCCTCCAGTGGATGAGTTCCGTTTGAGGGATGGAGAAGCCAACGCCCAGCCGGGACCCTCTGGCCTTCAGCACCGCGAATTGCCTCTGCAGGTACTGGATGTGACGCCGATAAGAGGTAGAGGAAACCGTCAGGCCGAAGTCGTCGACGTAGGAGAGGGTGAGACCCTGGGTGATCTCGCAGTGGAGTCTGGACACATAAATGACAAACAAAAGCGGGGAGACGGGGAGCCCGGCGGAGTGCCCACAGCAACCGGGGCAAATTCTCTAGGCGAGCGTTCATAGCGGAGTTGGCATGTGCTACCAGTCAGGAAGGACCTGCTCGAGGAGATGAGGTACGGGTTTACAGCCTTCGGGCTCAGCATGCTGCACAGGGTTGAGGGGTTCACGTTGTCGAAACCTCCTTTAATGTCCAGGAACAGCGTTGAATCTTTCCTCCCTGCCATCTGGAGCGTTCTTACCTCGTGGGTCAGTGTGGTGATCGCGTCGGAGGTCGATAGGCCGGCCAGCGATCCGCATTGGGGGGGGTTGAGGAGACCTGCGACCCGGGCCACGCACCAAAGTCTTGAGTTCATGATCCTTTTCGGGATTTCGGAGAATGTTTGTAGCAGCACGATTACGCAAAAGGAGGAGGGTGAGTTGTAGGAGGGCTTTTCCGGTTTGTCAAGCACGATACCATAGGCCATTTTTAGGGCTGGAGGGTCGAAGCCGTGGGCAACCAAAGGGGCGAGGAGGTCCTGAATCAGGTGAGGGGCAACCCGGTGTACCCTTTTCCGCACTGAGTTGGGGGTCATGTCAGGCCCGGGAGCGGAGGATGGTGAGGAACGGGCCAGGGCTCTACCGATCTCTTCTGCTGCCAGCGCCGGGCAGTCTCTAAACAGGAGCAGGACGGAATTGAAGGACCCGACTGGATCGCCGGGGAAGAAGTGGTTGAGAAGGGCTCTATTGAGTTCCGGCGGCGTTGTAGCACCTGGCCGCTCAGGAAACCTAGGGGGGGGTCATCCCACAGAGAACTTCTTCACTGTCTAAACCGTCTGCGGGGTTGCTGTGGCCAAGAACGTGGACCAGTGGTCCCTCTTGGCTTTCTTGATTGCTTTGAAGTAGGCTGTCCTAGCAGCTCTTGCGGACGCAAGGAGTGCCGCATCGAATCTGTCTGCCTTCGAGGAGCGGAGGGCGGAATTGTAAGCTTTCCTGAGTTGGGAGAGGAGGTCAGACCACCAGGGTTTCGACTGAAACGTTACCCGCTTTACCGGGGTGTGGAGGGCCAACTCTGCCATTATCCTGTCCAGGTTTGTCCTGAATCAGATGTCCATCGAAAGGGTGGTCGGGATGGGAGGCGCAGGCGAGATACGGGTTGCTTTGAGTGAGGATTCCAGTGTAGGCCAGTCGGTCAGGGCCCAGTTGGGGGTGGGGGGGGGTGCACGAAAGAGTCGGGCTTCGAAAGGGCGGAGTATCGGGATATGTTCGGAGCCAGTGGAGGGGAGGGGGTCAGTCCATTCCGTAAAGTACGGAGTGAGGAGGGGGCAAGCAAAAGCAAGGTCTATAACGCCGGGGCGCCCAATGAGAGACATGGAAACCGAGTAAAAACGCCTGGGACGTTAAGGAGGCTAAATCCCAGTTCTGTGGCCCTGTCAAAGTAGGGAGACGAGGTGGCAATCTCATCCTCTTTGAAGACCCTGTGGGGGTCTGCCGTGGGGTGGTCAATATTCAGGTCACCCAGTGTAAGGGTGGGGAGGGGGGACACGGGAAAGACAGTATCGGGGGGAACAGACCGGGTGTTGTTGAGACGACCTTTTGTGCTGTACAAATTGATGATGGTGAAGCCTGTTGTGGATGGGTTGAAGAAACCGTTCGGGGTGAAGAGATCCAGTGCCATAACATCACCCCTTCCGAAGAAGCGGGGCTGGAGGGAAACTGAGTCCAGAAAGGACCTATAAACATAAAAGGCGACACAGGGTTTGCAGCCCCGGTCGGTGGGCGGTGAAAACACCGTAAATAAATCAAAGGAGGGGAGCTTGCACCTGTAAACAGGAGGATCCCGTAGGGCAACAATGGAAGGAGAGAGGGCCAGTTGTGAAAACAACCCGAAAAGCGAAAGGAACACATCACAGCTCCCGAGGCAGTTGTGTTGAACGAGTGTGAAAGGCTTCGGTGGGGGAGGGGAGGCCGGCTCCCCATCTCCAGGCGCCTGGTTGTACTGCATTAGCGGGCCAGGCCCGATGGGTTTCTGCTCATGGGTGAGGGTCTAACTGGCTCTGCGGGAGGGAGCGGCCGGTTGCCTTGGGTGGGCCCTAGTGGGGCCGGAAGAATCGTTGTGCTTCTGGCTCTTGGAGTAGGCATCTCGAACGCCGACTGGAGAGAGCGGGTGGGTGAAGTGGGGGGTGAGAGGTCGTTGACGTCGGTGGCCGTGTCCATTTCGTCACCAGCGGGCGGCGGGAGAACGATCGTTTCGGCAGCCGCGAAACGCACGAGATTGGCCGGAGACGGGCGGGACTCACAATCCCAGCGAGTCGCAGTATGGGGACTGCCGCAGTTGACGGACCGCGGTGGTGAGGAAGAGCAACAGCCAGGAGTAGCCTTAAGGTTGGCACCTCCAGGGCAGGTGGGGTTTGGGCAACGGTGCGACGCACGGGTGTGGGTGAGGGAGCAGATGGGGCAGACTGGGCCGGCGGTGGAGCACCTAGGGGCGACATGGCCGAAGCCGCAGCAGTTCTTACCCTGAGTGTACCTATTGGAGCGGTATGCGCGCTCAATCGTTCCCCGGCGGCAGAATAGTAGGATAGAGGAGCCCATTGCTGGGAGATCTTCGGGGTGGACGGAGACGATGACAGATGTGGCGGACTTGCCTTCTCTGGATTGTGCGTTGGGGTTGAGGTATCTGGCGGTGAGGATTCAAATGTGCTTAGAGTTAAGGATCGATTCCGCAAGGCAGGCGATGAGTTCGTCCAGGTGCTCAGGGAGGAAGGCAATGGGGACGGAGTGAATGGCGAGCTGGACTTCGTTGTGGGCGAGGCGGAAGGCCAGCCACGGAGACTCCCCCACAGGGAAGGATTTGTTAAGCTGGGAGGTGAGAGCGTCGAAACAGGGTGCGAAGGCGGCAGCCGGGGTGGTAGGGTCGGTGACAAGGAGGGTGACAGATCCGCGATCATTGACCTTGGTCGTGACCGCGAGGGGAAGGGCGCAGATCGCATCCCTAAGGAAGCCGGCAGCAATGTCGGGAAGGTGGCTGCGATCAGGGACGCTTATTGGTGCTCGGAGGGGGGAGAACGTGGAGCGTAGAATCTTCTTTCGGCCGTGGCGAGCGACTTTGCTGGCTGGAAGGCAGGCCCACTGTTGCTAGCTGACGCGACTTTGGCGGCTGTGAGGGAACTCTTATTCTTTTTGCTCTTCGAGCGCCGTTCAGGGCGACCTTAGCATACCTCTGTTGAGGTTTGGGGCAGTCAGGGGCGAGGTGCGCGGAGATGAAGGTGGTGGGGTCAGGGTACTTCCCCTCTCGGAACGTGTTCGCTTCCCATGAGTGAGGGAACTTATCCGCGTAGGCCCGGGGGTTGCCGTAAAAGGACTGGGTGTCCACATCATACCTGGGTATGTCGGGATCGAAGGCGGATGAGGAGCCTTTGCTGGGGGGGAGAGGACGCGCTTTGGGTCTAGGGGGAGGATGTGTGGTTGTACCTGTCGGGGGAAAGGGAGGCCGAGTTTGGGCGGGGGCTTGACGTGTTGTCACACCAGCAGGGGGGACTTGGGGCTGTGTGGGGGCAGGCGGTTGAGGCGGGAGGGCTGCCACCCTATGTGACAGGTCACGTATGGCTGCATTGATGGGAGCGAGGGTGCCTTCGAGTGCTGTCCACGTCGGCATCGTGTGGACTGCTTGTTGGATGTTGCCTAATTGGGTTGTTATGGTGTCAAGCTGAGGCGTCATGGACGCAAGCGCGTTGTGGGCGGAGCAGGAAAGGGGGACGAGGATCGTTTCGCCGTCCGAATGGCCAGAGAGCTGGTGATCGTCGAGGATTGGGAGTTGGACAGGGGTGAAGTTCAGTCTTTGACGCGTTTCACGAACGAAGTCGCGTATGTATAGGTGGGACTTGCGGAGTTCAGGGGATGAAGACTGTGCCGAGGGGGCTCTTGATGAGGTCCTCGAGGAGGGGAGGGGAGGGGAGTCTTCTATCTTGACGATGGGGGATCAGGGACGCGAAGCCTGAAAGGCAGGAGCAGTTAGGGGGCGAGGGGGGATCGTGCACTGAACGACGTGGAGTTGTGATTTCAATGACTGGAGGTGTAGAGGGCGCTGAGTGTGGGGGCGAGGGAGGGCTCTTTTTTTTTTTTCTCCTTTTTTCTTTTTTTTATATCATATATTCGTTGTTAAGGTACAAGAAATCGCATGGAGCGCTAGCTATGGCGAAAACAAAACCCAGAATCCAAAACGAACAAACAAAGGAAACATCAGGCACCAAAACTCTTCAGCTGGGGTCCGTTCCGGTCCCAGGCCCACATACGGGCGCGAAATTAAACCAAGTAAATCAAGGAAAACCCTTCCTACAACCAGCGGATAGCATGAAAAACAAAAATATAAACCTAGCTTTCCTGAGACGACATAAAGTACCCAAAGGAAACTACATTAGAAGAACGGGAGGAGATAGAAAAAGCAGCGGACGTCAGGCGCGAAAACATACCCGGGAGGAAGCCTCTAGCCGTAGACTTAATGAAGCGGGCGAGGGCGCCCCAGAGGGCGGCCGAGGACCAGACCGGCGCCTCAGGACCAATGTCAAGAACTCCCTGAAGGTGGCGAGTCCTGCTAGGTTCTTTGGCTGAGCAGTGGAGGACGGCATGCACGAATGTCTCGCGGGCACTCTGGCAGCTGGGGCAGGTGGTGGGAGCGACACTGTCCCAGGAAGGGTGTGCTCGGAGGTAGCTCTTTCAAGATCTCATCTGATACAGCCGGCCCGCGGAAGACTTGTTTAGACTCATAAATGGGTGAGGTTTGAGCGAGGGGCGATATGGGTACCTAGCCGGGTGAGGCGCAGCCTCCTCCCATTCTTTCGTGAGGAGAGTTCTGCATTGAAGCTTAAGCTGGGGGTAGGAGCGGCCCGGGGCGGGCTCGGGCCAGTGATCGATGAGTAGATGCTGGGAGGTAACCTGGAGGGGACTGAGCCCGTCAGGGCCCAGGAGGAACAACATGGAGTGTGGGAGGGCGTCTAGGGGGAGGTGGGCCCTGTTCTTCGAGGGCGGTCTTGCTTGGAGCCACGGGAGGGGGAGGTGGCTTCCCGCGTTCCTCGCGCTCAGGACCCGGTGGTCCGGCGAGTGGAGGTGAAGGGACGGAGTCTGCAGGGAGAGTGGGAGCTTTGCGGTCGCAGGTTTGATCTCAGGGGGGGAGCACATGATTCTAAGGTTCGCCAGGCGCTGCTTGTACGCGAGGAGGAGCCCGAGTAGTGGGAGGCAGGCCTCGATGGCCAGGATATCCGTAGGGGTACACATGAAGCAATTGGTTATCCATCTCTGGACCTTGTGCCAGAACACGGAGAGCTTCCTAATCATGTGGGCGGTGGGCATGAAGACATCCGCGCCATAGCTGAGGATAGGAAAGAGGAGGGAGGAGGACAACCTATGGCAGAGGAAGACTGGGAGGCCGATCCCCGGGGGCGAGACTCACTTAACCACCACGAAGGCCGCCTGGGCCTTGGCCAGCCTTTTGACGAAATGGGGGGTCGTGGAGACTGAGGGAGAGAACCAGTAGCCTAGCCACCTGACCTCGCTCTTGGGCATGAAGACCGATCCGTCAAGGTGGACCGGAGCATAGGAGATGGGGTCTCTGTCCCTAGGCGTACGCCAGTGGATGAGTTCTCTCTTGGGGACTGAGAAGCCGACGCCCAGCCTAGACCCTCTGGCCTTCAGTCTCGCATACTGCTTCTGCAATATCTGGATGTTGCGCCGATAGGACGCAGAGAAGACGGTTAGGCCGAAGTCGTCCACATAGGGGCGAGGGAGGGGTCAGAGGGGTCTTTATTTAGATTTCACCGACGCTGTACATTTCGCCGGCGGTGAGCCCTAGGGGACGTACAAGTAGGGAATGCGACTTAGGGTGTACCGCGACGTTGTGATGTAGATCTGGATCTGTATGGCTTGGATACTGTATCGTGGGATAGATAAAGTAGGCACTTTGCCAAGTACGGCGGATAAAGATATGGATCTTAGGTTGTCGAAAGCTCATGAAAAGTACTGAGTCTGGATTGTCACGGCTGATTTGCAGCACCCCCTGCCATAGTGTTTTAAGCCTCACAAGCATGCATGCGCCAAGCCCCTAGCTCCTGGCCTGAACCTGAACACAATACCACAAGCTATCATACTACGCCATGTGCGAACCCACACGAAGGAACTCATCGAAGCAAGATCTAAAAGCTATTCCAAAACTCTGAAGTACTACTCTATGAAATCTATCGAACAGAAATTGAAATCACTAATATATGTCTTAGTAGACTTGGCATTCTAACGACGCGCCGTCAGATCGACCACACTCCGATCCACCACACTCTGCGGACAATGTCAAACGCAATCTCTTCACTGGACTGGCGTCTTCGTCACCATTTTCGTCATCGAACTGTGCCAGACCCTTCTGGTCCTCCTTTGCTTTCAACCACTCGCGAACATTTGAAGCTTGACTCAATTTCTTATTCAAATGCTCCCAATCTTTCGCGGATGGAGCTCCGCGCTTCCCTACATTGACATCCGGAGTCGCACCCCCGCCGCCCCCCAGGTCCCACCCATAGTGGGTATGCATTGTGGATGGCGATTGAATAGCCAGGGGTATACGAAAATGGGGGGATTCTGTGGGATCTGCAATGGGGGATGGTGATGTTCCGATGATTGGTTCACATCCCTCGCCGGCGTCGGAGACATCAGATGATGACCTGCTAGATACCGGGAGAAAAAGGGGAGAGTCATTTGCCTGGTTACCTCCAGCATTGGCTGGGCCGGGGTCAGGTCTCACGTCCTTTCGTGGAGCTTGAATGCCAGTACGTGCCCCTGCTTGGCGTGCCCAATCGGCGATGGCATTTTCAGGAAGATAGTTGTGCCTTCTCAAGGGAGGAGTGGGTACCCTGCCCGGAGTATATCGGCGATGACAATAGGCCAACAGATCCAATGGATCCTCAAGAACTGGATTCGACAGGAGCCAGGCCCTTACATCTTCATGATTCTCGATGAAGACATAATTTATATAAGATAACGCAAACACGGGATGAAGACACAGCTCTTTGCGGCCTTCACCTGTCGTGCCAAGTATGTAGCGAATCGCGTTGTGTGGCACAGTTCTCGAAATAATCGCGGACAGTCCGCGTATGTCATAGGCATTTAACTCAGCAAAACCTACCCCATTTATATGAGGATTGCGCAAATGGAGAAGGTGATAATTTGGTTGTGGTGCGTCGATATTGGCCGAATTACGGACTCCAACAATACGAACAGCACGTGGACGTCCAAGCATAGCACTTCAATCTATATATCCTAAGTCAGTAAGTTAAACAAAACCACATCCAAATTGTTGCGAAAATACCCCCTAAATTGGGACAGTTCCGACAGTGCGCGATGTACTCGTCGTGCCATGCCAAGGTATTCAAACCCCGGATCCTCCACGATCAGTGCCGCCGCTCCTGGGATATCTGCTGGAGGAGCATCTTGCATCCCTAGTATGGTACCTAGAATGCCCATTGGGGGAACCGGTTGGATTCGCGCAGGAATAACTACCTGGATGGCAGGATTGTTCGGAGCTGGGGGATTACCTGCTGCGGCAGGATTGTTCGGAGCTTGGAGATTCGCTGCGCCGGCAGGATTATTCGGAGCTTGGAGATCCGCTGCGCCGAGCAGGATTGTTCGGAGCTTGCACATTTACCGGAGCATGTTGGACCCGCACTGGCGTACCAGGGATAAACATTGGGACAGCCAGATGGTTTATTGCAGAACTATTCGCCGGTGGGTGCAGATATTTTGGCGCCAAGCGCAAAACATTCCGAGCTCCGGGATTCGCCGGGCCTGGGGGTGGAGGATTGTGCTGAGCTTGGAGATTCGCCGGCCTTGCTGGTGGGGGGTTGTTCTGCGCTTGGGGATTGGCTGCGCCGGCAGGATTGTTCTGAGCTTGGGGGATCGCCGAGCCTGGGGGTGGGGGATTGTTCTCACCTTGGAGATTCGGCGGCCCAGCGGGTGGCGGGATATTTTCCGCTTGGGAATTCGCTGCGCCGGGATGAGTGTTCTGAGCTTGCGGGATCGCAGGGCCTGGGGGTATGGGATTGTTCTGCGCTTGGGGATTCGCCGGGGGAGCATGTTGCATGCCCAGTGGCGTACCGTGAATGCCCGTTGGGGGAGCCGCTTGGATTTGCGCAGGAATAATTACCGGCCCGGGACCAGTGTTCTGAGCTTGGGGGATCACCGGGCCTGGGGGTGGGGGATTGTTCTGCGCTTGGGGATTCGCCGGGGGAGCAGGTACATTTTGGGCTGGCCCAGGAGCATTGGCCTGCGGAGCATTTTGGACAACTTGGCCAGAGTTCGGTACAGCTGTTGCAATACTCCACTGGCACTGAGGTGGTGCATTGAGAGGTAGTAATATTGGGTTCAGAATGACTTGCGCAGGGGGACGCCCGGGCCAGGTGGAGGCACGTGGTTATTGGGCTCAATGGTCTTGGTCAACTTCTTCCCACAGTCCTTAACCAATTGAAGAACTGCCTCATCGATCTCCTGCATACTAGCCATGTTATTGGCTGCTGACGCAGTCGCGAGTTCATTGCACACAGGTTTCAATCTCCTCATGCCTGCGACGATTTGCTGGAATTCGGCGTCTGGGAAGTGCCAATTATGTGAAATATAGCCCCTTGCTAACATCTGATCTTTGACAGCATCCCGACAACAAACGTATACGGGGGGTTTGTTTTTGGGGTGATGGGGGATGCCCATGCTCAACTTATGATCGTTAATCAATCGACGATTGCGCCGTCGATGAGAATACTCCCCAACTAGCATAAAGGGCGGCAGGTGATAGGTCTGACCCGCGGGCGGCCCCTGCTGCGCACCTCCGGCTGGCATGAGGGCGTACCCTACAATGTTGTTATTCTGTGCCATATCCGTGCACTCTTGGTGTATATAAATGGCAGTATTTAGGGATACTTGTGATGTGATGACGGTGGCTGTTGTCCAGGTTCTGTGTGTGAGATGATACTTGGTATGAAGCCCATCTAGTATCGTGATCAATTCACTTTATATATCAAACTCCCAGATCCTCTAGGTGATTTGAAAGAATGATGAATTCGTTTCATGATTTGATAAGAAAACGCGAATCTGAAGTTCTATGACAGGACTCTTCCATTGTCTGATTCAACTTGAATAAATGAAACATGATAAACGCATTCGGGCGGGAACATAAAATTTGTCGTCTCATTTGTTGAAAGAAACCACAGCTGATACCACCTGATGCCTAGGCTAACTCTATCAACGACTCGATCATCATTATCGCATGTGCGCCCCTTGGCCCTGTATGGGATCAATACGCGTTGGTGTCAACACTCGACATAGGTGCACCCTCGAATCTACACTGAGCCCGAGGGATCAACGGAGCAATGTCCAACTTGAACCATGCCTAGCAAATGTCCATTCTGCCGCTGAAAATACACCCGGTCTGGTGCATATGAGAAGCACCTGCGAACTGCGGACACAGGTCTGGACATTGTCCTCGCGTCAACCGTACAATATATCAATATGGAATCAAGCGTATCGCACAACCCAGATGTGAGCGATCGCCAGGATTGCGACTGTGAATCCGATCCAGGCCCTGCCGGATCGGAGCCTGATATCTTTTGTCGAGACATTGCATACGAGTCTGATACTGAAGTATTCAATGACGCTACGTCAACCTCCTCTGACAAACAAATTCATTATGAAGGCGCCGGGCAAGTAATCGCAGAGGTTGACGGTTTTCAGCATAAATACAGCAACCTGTTCGACGACCCATGGGGAGCATTCAATAGCGAACAAGGTTTCAAACTGGCATCCTGGATCATTGAGGGAAAAGTATCCAAATCAAGAATCAATCAATACTTCTCCAGTGGCCTAGGAGATGCTGAATCAGTCGGGTATAGCTCCATGCACACGCTGGAGAACCATCTCCGGTTACTGGATCCGTACAGTCAATATCCGCAATGGTTCGAAGGACAGGTTGAGGATGGCCAAAGAACTTTGCCATTTGTTTACCGCAACGTACTAGGTTGTATTGGATATCTCCTTCGCCATATCGCATACCGAGACGACTTGGTCTACGCGCCACAGCATGAATACGACTCCACCGGGCAGAGAATATATGCAGAAATGCATACGGCTGATGGGTGGTGGGACGTCCAGGTCTAGCAACCCATCCGCTTCTGCTGGGACGTTCGCTGACTGATTATAGGAGACGCTTCCCCCTGGTGCTACTGTTATTCCAATAATTGGGATGTCGGATCAGACGAACATCACCAACTTCTCGCATGAAAAGAAAGCCTGGCCTGTCTATATTACGATCGGAAATCTTCTATCCGCCAGGCGCAACGGCCCAGGTTCAATGGCTATTCTGCTTCTCGCCTTATTGCCCATTCCTCCCGGACTCTCAGGGGCCACCAAAGCCGACCAACGTCAGAGGAAAATCAACACTGACACCCTAGAAGATGTATTCGAACTTATCTTCGCACGGCTACAGGACGTGGCGCATAGCGGCATCGCCATTGACTTCGCCGATCGCAAGGTTCGACAGTGCTTTCTCATTCTCTCCGCGTGGATCGCCGACGATATGGAAAACGTGGCACTACACGGGTCAAAGACGAACGCCTGTCCTAAATGCCAGGTGCCTACCCACGAATTAGGAATAAATGCCAGAAGCCATCGAACTAGAGATTACGCAAGATACCAACCATACAAACCTGCAAATCAGAACTCAGGCTCGGAGTCCGACGACGGCTACATCATGTGTGACAATCTTGGTATCGGCCAAAATATTTTTCACCGCCTCGACCGGGTTTCGGTGTCTGATCTGTACAAGCCAGACATGCTCCATACCAGTTATCTCGGGCTATTCAAGCACATGATGGACTGGATCGAAGGCTTTCTGAAGATACATGGGCGACAGCAGGCTTTCGACGAGGTTTGGAAGGCATTACCGCCACACCTGGGATTCTTGGTCCCCAAAAAGGCCTACAGTGGAGTTACGCCGTGGCAAGGGAAAGAGATGAGGAATCTGGGGCGCTGTATTTTGGGAGTTGTCGCCTTGGCACTCTGCCAGCCTGGAGGTGCACAAGTAATCCCTTTCAAATGTGCTCTCGGATGCGTCACGGCACTGGTTGACTTCAATATGATGGCGCAACACCGAAGCCACACCTCTGACAGCAAAGCCTACAGGGAACATTATCTGGACCAGTTTCATAAGCTAAAGGATCTCTTCTTAGAATTTCGAGTAACAAAACGCACACAGGACAAGGCTGACAAGCAACGAAAGGAGATTCGACGTCAGTGAGCCCTGGTGATTGAGTGACTGGCCCCATCACTACGGCGCCAGATGAGCGACGACAATCGTCAAGAAGAAAACGACCTCTCTCTGGACTTGTTCCGTGGCGAATCGCATTTCAACTTTATCAAGATGCATCTACTAAGCCACCTTTGACCATATAGGCCAGTTTGGCAACATTCTGATGTATTCCACGGATATCGGAGAGCTCGCTCAAAAGACGCAAATCAAAGACGGAGGGCGCCAATCGAACAACAATGATGCAGCGCGCCAGATTGTCCACAGCCCTGGTTGTCAACATGCCATCAGAATGTGACTGTTGAACCTTGAATCTCTAAAATGTCACGACACCAATCTCTCAGGTGACGTCTTGCATCATTTAGACAGGACGGCCAGCACTGTGACCCCAGCAGCGCCCGTTGTCCGGAGGAGGGTCCTGAAGGGACGTCGAGAAGATGTGTCCAACGTCGTGGATTTTAGCCGGATCTCGGGAGTCTCACTGGAGATTATATATTCGCAATTGATCCGATATAGGAGACATAACCTGCCCGCAGCGGACCGTCTTCCCGAGGACCATGTGAGGCTTCGATCACTCCCCGGTGAGCTACTCACACAACTTGAAATCCCGGTTCTTGCGTTCCAAGACGCCAATGTTTACGAGATCCACCGAGCACGATCCTCCTGCGATCTACACTTTAGAAACCAGGGCAGTCGCAATGATTGAGTTTGGGTACCAGCGGGTATGGAAGAAATGTATGGTGCGCGGAGGGGTCGTCTGCCGGCAAAGCTAGTTGCCCTCTTAAAAATTAGGGACTACAGATCCGACAATACTGTGCGTCGGGTCGCCGGTGTTCAGATGCTGATGCTTACCCCAGTCAACTCAGGGCGCCTATCGGATCACCATGGCTTTGTTACAGTGCAGATGAGGGAAGCCGCACGAGGGTTTACAATAGTAGATATAGGGACAATCCTCGGTCTGGCGCATCTCCTCTTGGAGGAGGACCGGCTCTGGCTCCTAAGTAGCCGGATTGATTTGCGAACATTTAATGAGGTTTATTAAAGAATCTGGATGAGAGAATCAGGACTCGGCTATGCGGGAGAATCAGACATGATCTTGATACTGTATATAGAAGATATAGAAGCGACTTTAAACCCACATCATGAGTTGGCCAGACCAGTGAGGTTTGATACGTGATACGTGACATGTCAGATGTGAAAACAAAAGTGCTGCTGCCCCAGACGCCAGCAGACCGACGTCTGAGGAAGCAGCGAATTAATTCAGGTTGGGAGTACTCGAGCGGGCATGAGGGGTGGGATACGTCAGGACAGAGAGAAGAAGCAACGCGGAGCGAGCATGATCAGGAGGAAGAGGCGACGAGCGGGAGAATCTGGGGTAGTCTGGAAGTCGGGAGAACGCGAGGTTGCGTCCGGACGTAAGAAACATTGCGACGTTGCGTCAGGAGGTAAGAAACATTGCGAAGTTGCGTCAGGACGTAAGAAACATTGCGACGTTGCGTCAGGACGTAAGGAGCGTTGCAACGCAAGTCAGGACGCACAGCACACAGTGGACGCAGAATATCCGGCGCTTGCGTCAGGACGCAACGCCGGCTGATCAGGCGCTCGATCCGTTTTTGCTGATGTGGAATCTTACGATATCAAACTCACTACCCTTTTTTAATCAACAGAGGACTAGTGTTTGTTACAGGGCGGGGCGGGGCGGGTTTTCACTCGGCAGGCCCCGCCCTTACACGGGTCTGGGGGGGTATTTTTCCGGTAAGCCCCGCCCCGCACCAACCCGGGGCCCACCCACACTCATTCCCTAGACAGGGCCCCGTTTGTTACCACCCATTTTTAACGGGGACCCGTCCGGGGTATGGGTAGGGCTGGGGCCTGAGCGGGCACAGGGGCCGGGAATGCCGAAAGAGACACCCCGCCCCAGGCCGTTGAGCCGGGCAGGGCGGGGACAAGGGCCGGGGGCCCCCGTTTTTCGGGGCCCCGTCCACCCCTTAACGAACTCTACAGAGGACCCGAGCCTGAGGAACGCGCTGACTTCCAACCTGCCACAGGAAATTCGGTGTATAAAGCCAAAATATCCCACAATAATCAAAATCTCGTATACTGACAATCTAAGAAACAGGACTGTGTATGGCCACATTGCGTACACCCAATCGTGGTGTAGATTCAAGCATCCGTGTGGCCAATCTTCTATCTATGCGACATGGTGCGAGCAAATAAAGGCCTACATGATTGCTCGCCACCTGGACCCCGGTCGCCTAACCGAAACGCCAGTGGATTCAATTTTATTGTTCGCCGGTAGTCTATCACCAGTTAAGGAGCGAATTGAGCTCATCAAATGCCAGCACCACACCGACGAGCTTATGGAACTGCACCGGCATCTGAAGATCCTTGTCAGGGATTCTGGAAAGAAACTGCAAACGAGCAAGGAGCATCAAAGGGCTGGTCGTGATGGTGGCGGCGACGTTACAGAACCCCTGAGTCAGTACTAGCTATCTTGATTCCGTGAGGCCCACCCTGAGATCAACTGCTAGTGGCTCTTGCGGATTGGGAGTCGCCATTTTCGCCGCGAGCTGTCAGAATCCATATTGTTCGTCGGTCTGGAGCACCGGGGGCCCCGCATCCCATCCTCGGACACCCCTGGTGTGAAAGAGATTCGGACCGCAGAATCACCTGGGGGGTCCTCGCTAGACCAAGCATCACGTATCTGCTACAGGTCATCAGAGAGTAAGACGTCGAAGACGAAATCCGATGGCCCCTGTATCTGATCGGTGCGACAGGCGCGGGTGCTGCCAGACTACGTCAGGACCCCGAAGATCCTGTCCCCCTACGCACACTTATATTCCTGAACCGAGATGAGGACATTCGTGTCTGGTTTGTCACCAACAGGGGCCAGGATCAGCTGGACCTCGAGGTTATCGAGTCACGACCCAAAGACGGCAAGGACCTGGACGAGACTCCCGAGCCTCCCAATTGGAGGTACCCGTTTTTGGACCGCCCCATCTGGGAAGAGTCAGCCGGCGCAGAAGATGCGGCACGGGCAATGCAGGAGGTGGAGGAGTGGTTTGACAAGGACGAATGGCTACAGGCCGAGGCAGAGGGGGCGCCTCGGGCACCTCCTGGTGCTGGTGTTATCGTTGTGGACCACCGCGGCGGAGGTATGTACACTGAATAGGGACTTAGATCAAAATTGAATAGCTAATTGCTGATGTAGGACCAGTCACCGGGAGTGCTGGGCCCCTCAAGACGCCAGAGGAATATTCCATCGCAGATGGAGGAGCCAGCCCGCTCTCAACCATTAGCGCCGGTGTCGGGGGTGCCCTCCTCTTGCCCGTCTGGGCCTTCTGAGTCTCACATGCCCTGTAAACTGCGCGAATTTGCCCAGGAGAACCCCTGGGCAACCAGATTGTTGGTGAATCCTGACCTCGTAGCGGAGAAGCTTCACGGGTATGATGGCGCGGAGGACACACCACCTGCGTCATATATAAATCGCGACGAACACTCTCTCTCAGCTCCCCCTGCTTCAGCTGCCGGCCACCATCTCTCGACTCCGGAAAGAACAATAGAACATCCCTCTCCCACAACTGATCTCCCGCCATCGACTGCCAATGTGGCCCCGACCCAGCCACCAGCATCCGTGACACCCCAGGCACACCGATCTTCCGTTCAGAGTTCTGTGCACGCCTCAGAAAACTCCCCATCTGTACCCGAAATACGTCGTTCTGGAAGACCTCGCTCTGGTCAAAAATGAGATTTCTAGGTTTCGGGATGAATTCTTTTTTCATTTTTACCCCTACTACTGCCTTACACGCGCTGTGCGATTTCCTTTGAGACACAGTGTCATGTAATTTATTTTCTCCTTATGATTCCTGGCTAGGATAGTAATGATACGATTGCGCGCCCCTTGCTTCTGCTTCTCTCATCCTTACGTCCCCTTATGCTGATGTCTTATAACCTTTTCCGCTTTGGGCTGGACTCGCATTCTCTGTCCATAACGAGGCTGGCCTTAGCCAAAAAGACAGGGGTATGCACTCTGTGAAAACTAAGACCTCGAGATTTAGTGGTGCTGATTGGAGGTCGGGAGATGAGGTTTCAGATATCTAATCTGCATTAGTCGTGGTGTTTGTCTTGCTAGACCTAGTGTCGCTAACGGGTACTGGTTGTGGCTAGTTTTTGCATAGCCACTACTGATATTAGCGACGCCTCCTACTTTGATGACACCTTGAACCTTTTCATGCCAGAGCATAGACGAACATCATACCTGAGCTCGTCCAGAGTACGAACACAATGTTGAACAAGCAGAAAACACCTTGTTGCTGTGGAATAGATTCTTTCAATACCGAGTGATAGTACGTGAATCTCATACCCCTACCCCCCCAAAAGACGTACCGTATAAGACCTGACGCGTTCCATTGCACAACAACTACAAACTACAAATATCCACATCGCGTAGGATATATTACACTCACACATTCTAATCCCTATTCTCTGTGAAAAATCTTCATCAGTCTCCGGTATTCTACCATGTCTAGACAACCTCAAGGCAAATCACTCAGTCAGCCAACTTCACGAGTAGGCAATCTGGAGGGGCGTAGACGCGATGCCATACCAGTACAGAGGGAATCTGGATCAGGAACACAGCAGACCGAATCTGGCAGCTCCCATAGTACAAGAACACCGCCTGCCGAATCAATCAGCCCTCACGGTACACAGTCGTCCGGTCATATTGCTTCCCCACCACAAACCACAAGACGCCCCACATCACGACCCGTGAAGCGCGCCAGAAGGAGGACCTTACAGACCACGGCGTATAGTGAACCTGAGGGGGAACCAGGTGCACAACAACAAATAGCGTCAGTTCGTCTTAGCGATGAGAGCAGCGATGAGTACCAGAACTCCCGCAGATCTGATGAAACTGAATCGGACACAGAACCAAACGCAGAAGACAATGATGTCCCGGATGACGACACTGGATCAGGCTCTCGTCACCGATCCCGAACTGCAGACAGACGACAAGCAAATACCCGGGTTTCAACTGTGCGAGTTTCGACCATCTCCGGATCTCTCTGAGCAGCGCAAGTTGGGCAAAACCCAACCTGCTCGACCACGAATAATTCAGGGTGGTGCGTATTCTGCACCGCCGTCCACCTCTTCCACTATACCACCATATTCGTCGCCGCTGGCCATAGATAGTCCCACTACATCCGGAGTCCGGAGCTCAAAGCCTCCCAGCCATCCGAATAATCAACAACACGAGCATCACATCTGGCCGGATACTAACTCACGGCAAAATACGGCCACCGCGGCCGAGGCTGCTGTAATAGTGTGGGACAAGACTCTTATTTTATAGTACACCCTGTTTGTGACTCCTCTCCCAGCACCCGCTGTATTGATGTCCGAGGTCTACCGTGTTTGGCTGAAGGCTCTCGAGGACATATCCCACGTTGGAAATATTGAACCATTGGTGGCAAGCATAAAAATAGTAAGTCGACGCTGATACTCAAACTTGGCGCACTTGTCGTGGGTGTTTACTAAATGAGTCAGATATGCGCCAGCCACTCTGCAGTAAGATCCCAGTTTGTGTTCCACATAAAGGAACCGATTGGAAGATATTATGATCTCCCCCGAGACCCGACGGTGATTGCGCGTAGGGTGGACTACCTCCTCGAGAGGGATAAATTCATGTGTTCCCCTAGAGCATAAGAGGTAAGTTTGCGCTTTGTGATAGCCCGACCACAACTAATGGGTATGGACTTGACCCAGCAAGTCACGAATCGATTCCACGCACCCCAGATCCCCGAGGCAATATGTGAAAGTACTTCAAGGGCCGGAAAATGCGTGGGATTGCCGAACCTGATTTTCTTGGTCGCATCAATGGCACCACGGTATCTTTAACCTGTGCCATACTCTGCCATACTCTGCGAGCATGGCAAACCGGAATCTATCTTGAAACATGTGTCTTCAAGCCAGACGCAGTAGCAGGTGAACGTGATCCTGAACCTGGTGTTCTCTAGTTACAGCTAGGATGCTAACCTCCTGATGAGCTCGGAAGACCTCTTTGCCTGCCAGCGCCAGACGTGGGCCACGTGCCCAGACTGGGTACAGACAATGATCCACAAGAACATTCGCGAGACCATCAAAGCGAAAATCGACAAGGCGCATGGGATACAGGAAGACCGTCGTGAAGGGTTTACTGACGATTGGGAAGCAGTGGCGTCAGAGGTGCAGAGTCAGATGTCTAGACGGCCCCCCCACGGACCACTCCTCGGATTCCGGCACGCCCACCTCCACTCATTCAGACACGTCCAACTTCACAGATTGAGAGTCAAACTCCCAGCAACCTGCGTATTGGAGCCCTGGCTGGAGCCCCGGATAACCGAAACAATTTACAGGAAACTCTCACGTCTTTTGATTTGACCAAGGTGTCGGCAACCCGGCTACGCAACCTCCTTGATTCGGACCTACAGACTCTGAACGGCTCACAGAAGGTGGCCGGGGTGCTAACTTTGGACACTACTGTGACTCCGACTACATTGCGACAGCTCGTACTCAGCCTTTATGATCTAGAGCAGGAGGAGGAGACTACTGATCCGTGGGATATGGAGCAGGGGGAATGTGCGACAAGAGAGCCGCTGAGTTAGAATGCTGAGCATGTGTAGTGTAGTGGTTTTGGGATGGGTTCTCACATATAGGAAAGTGTGCGAGTAGCATAGTCATATTAAGATGAGGGCGTCTAGCAAGCTCAAGGAATTCAGAATAGAATTAATAGAACCAACGCTTAACAGGTACATCTTGGCGATCAGGATAGTAAAACACATCATGACAGCGTTTGAAAGAAGAGAAGTGCCTAAGCGTAGGATCAGGATGGCATTACACTAAGTACACGATGCGTCAGGGTGAAAAGGCCGCGTCAGATAGAGTCACGATCAGATCAGGACGCGGCATATATAGGGCGTAAGATCAGGAAGAAGTGAGCAGGCGTCAGGAAGAGAGAGATGCGGATCGTGGGATCCAGACGAGGTCGGCCGGGGGGGGAAAACGTTAGGACGCGAGATCTGAAGATGAGTGGAGCCCTGACGTTCCCTGAGAAGGAACCGGCATCAGGGCGGAAGAGTCCTTGATCCAACAAAATCAGAACGCAATAGCGGAGGAATGGACGGAGTAGGAATGGAAGAGTCGTAGATCAGGGGGAGTCATGAGGTCATAGAGAGCACCAGACCCAGTCAGGACGCACAGGACGTAGGGGTCCGTGTCCGGATCGCGTCAGGCCGGATGGCGCTAGGTGACGCAAAGTCACGATATGACGTCGATCCGACCTTACGTCCTGATTCGCGATTAGCATTCCGGCGTCCCGAGGGTCAGACGCACGGGGCGGACATGGTATTATCTTTGCTGATGATGGTCATATTCAAGATTACAGTTTCTATGGAATAGCAGTTTCGATCTGATGGACTAATGCGGCTAGTTGAGTGGTTTAGTGAGAGAAGCCTGATGGTGCGAGTTGTCTTTATTGTCGCAGAGGAGAATTCTGACTACTATTCAAAGTCTCAACCTCTCCGTGATTCAGGTACCCTGTGCAGAAACCTGGAATTCCACTAGTTTTGTCTTGTATTGGAAAATTGTGATATTTAAGGAGTCAATAGCCATGGAAGGTGCAGAATAACAAGCAGTGAGGCATGAAGCAGATGCAAATCACGAGTCTATTATCAGATACTATACTCCATGTATTATGAACTTGGTTCATGCCTTCTGTATTACTATACGATGCAAAACCCTTCTCTTACCAGCGATGATTGAAAAATGAGAGAAAACATGACCCTGTAGTAAATCCAGCCCATAAGGTACTGATAACTGGATTACCCATACTATCAGATGTTAGCCAGTGTTGACAACTATGGCTGGAGGCCAGCAGTGTCTTGCAAATTTCCCGGGCTGAGATACCTCTTGTGCTCACCCCTCTCTCGCACACTCTGTGCGTTTTGCATCAAAATTAGGTATTACAGGGTAGTTTTGATGCCCACTGGTCTGAGAACAAGAGGCCTTGATCGATAAGGCCAAGGGAGGTGTGATGAAATCAAGTCCAATAATAAATAAATAAAGGAAAGAATAATACTCTATATACAGAAGATACAGTGAGGAGAAAAGTGAATATGATGGATAATCAAAATAACTAACTATGAGAAAACAGGAGTTCATTTATCCTTCTCGAAGCACAAGCCCCCATCTTGATGTGGCACATGAATATTCAAATTCTCAACTCCGTTTTGGTTCAAGACTGATCATTCCCCAATCTTGACTTTTTTATACAAGCGATAAAATCTAGTTTACCGCAGGTTGTGAAAGAGGCCGGGCTGTCGGTATTATGTACACAGAGGAATATTGTGTTTTGTCGATATCAACCACTGCGTGAGTTGTCACGACGAGGCTGGTTTTCTCAATTGTTGTACCTTTTGCTTAGGTTATAATGTCGTTCTTACTGTGTGATGAACAACGTATGGAGAGTTGTATGAGATCTGTATGAGGCTAAGATTGGTACAGTATATCTCAAACAATAGTACTCTGGGAGTACTGTGTTCTAGTAACATTATGAGAAGCGCTCATACTTATTGTAGTAGTTTTCCCTCACTTAATCTAAATATAGTGAGTAGCAAGATTCCAATATTCCTCACACCCACGAAAATACCCGGCCAACATGCCGATGCCTCAAGGTGGCTGTGGGCTTAAGATATACTACCCCGGACGACTCACTATTTTGTTATTATGGGGCAAATATCTCCCGTGATCTGAACATTTCAGTCAATCTCTTTAGGTTGGGCACCTGATGACCTAACTTCAGCCAAACAATCACTCTAATTGTGAGAAGGACTAAATCTCAGTTTGTACGTGGTCAAGGGAGGCTATGCAACAGCAGAATGACCTGTTGGAACCAAAATAAAGCGCAAAGAGTAAACCACGAGTTATGAGGTCTATCATGTTTGAACAGTCAAGAGGGCCACTTGGTGTCATTCGGCTAAATGCTCTTACCCTCACTACTTATAATACATAACTACTCCACCCATAAGTGGCATAATCAGTCTAGATCACCAACGAGTTATCCTTCTATCTTTCCTCATTTTGCTAAACGTGTCTTCTCCATTCCACCGATGACCACCATTCCCACAACCTCCTCGGCTAGCACATCTAAATGAATCATGACATAATCTTCTCCTCTTTATGCCATCTGCATTTATTTTCATATATAATAAATTTCACGTGCATATCTAAATGCTTCACCTCAATGATATAGGACTAGTCTGACCATATGCTATATGTAATAGGAAGAACCAAAGACATACAAGAGAAAACTGTAATTGTGGCAGGGATTTCTCTGCTGTGTTCAGGAATCCTAGTGGGGATTGTCCCCACTATTCTGGTTACTCCAACTGAAAGCTTTTCCTGAGAAGTCGTCTTAATTATATCTGTTGATAATCACTTATTATTATATGAAACTCTGTCCATATTTGAAGTCCAGCCATTGGCAGGTTTGAGAAGATATGCCGTTATAGTAACACTGTAGCCTACAGTCTAGACAGGCCACTGGTGAACAAACTTTAGGCTGGATCCTATGCATTACCACAGAGGCTTATTGCAAACAGTCATCAGTAAAAATAATGGCTTGCATTCTGAGGGTTCTGTGCATCAGACGCACAGGAGGCCATAACAGAAATAACAAATCAGGACGAAACCCGAGTACCACACCGCTGCCGGGATGCAACGAGATACCGCACATAATACTCAGGATCTACCGGACGTAGCACCTAATACTCAGGACACACCTGAGGCAGCACCAAATAGTCAGAATGCAGCAGACGTAGCACATACTATAGCCAAGGGTCCCCCCTTTACCTGTTTCTGACCCTGGTCCTCTTGGTCACGATCGATTTCATACTATCAAATAATTAAATTCACTACTATTCTACTATAGTTCTAATATCCACCATAATCGACATAGCAACACCTATATGCATAGACAGCCTTCTGACAAAATACGCGGTAAAGTTCACCCCTCCACCTGTGACCTCCTGCCACTCCTCCCAAGCCGGTACCCTAGAACATCATGAATAAAAATCCCGCATGGATGAATCTTATATCCCTGTGAAGCCAGTGGGGAGCCCAAGAACATCATGCAAACAGAATCAAAATCCCTCACACCGTTGTCATGTGTTCTGCCGTCGAGTAAAAGCTCACCAGTGTTACTATAAAGATCCTCTCCATAGAAGATAGCGACATGCTGTGTTCTGATGCGACCCAGATGTACCTTATACTATTGGATCGCTGGCGTCGAGCCCAAAAACCACCCGCAAACAGAACCAAATCAGTGAAGCCGTTGTGGAGTAATCTGCTGTCAAGTAAAAGATTACCAGGGTTACTATAAAAATCCTCCCCACAGAAGATAGCGATCTCCTGAGCTTTGATGCGATAGAGACAGCCCTTATACCATTGGATAGCTGGCATCGAGCCCAACCACCTCCTGCAAACAGAACCAAAATCGGTCCCCCAGTTGGGCTGGAATCAGCCTTCTAATCCAGAAATCGCCAGCTCTCAGGCTGTAACCTCATCAATAATAGCCCTGCAGGGATGAATCCTATACCAGCATGAGGCCGGCAGCGAAGCCTGTAACTTCACGGTATCACATTTAGGATTAGTTTACTGGTTGGGGTGGCGTAAGGCAGCTTGTACTCGGGAATATGGGTGCTGAGTGTGTTGATCCAGAGTCTGAGTGTGTCACACCGCGTTGGGGGCTAAGTCTCGAGAAGCCCCCATGAACAGCCTCTCTGCTAGACCAGACAGTGTTCTGGCTATCACTCGCTTTCACAATGGCGTGAGCTGGCATTTTCGCTTCGAGAAAGATGAAGTTCTGAAAATAGTACTCTGTCTGGATCTTTAGAGCAATGTTAAGATTAAGGGTACGATGGCTTTCTCACCTACCGCCACCACTATCCATATTGGATTTGCGAAGATATACCACTGCCCCAACTTGAACCCTGGAGTTGGCCTAGGGGATACTCAGCGGTAGTGGTCAATCCTGATGTCCGATGGTGGTGAGATTGGAGTCAGGATGCATGGGAGGCATAGATGGTGAGTTGCCTGTGCCTAGACAGAACACAGGGTTGCCGGATTCACCAGACGCAATGAGACGTGGTGCAGCATTTCAACCTAGGTCAGGACACACAGGACCGACAGGACGCAGAAAATGTGTCACTTGCGTCAGGATGCAACACTCAGTCATGACAGCCAGGATCTGTTCTTGCTGATGGTGCACGGCCACATTCAAGTCACTTGTAATAATCATTGTCGGCGCCAAAAGGAAAGAGGTTTGACATAGTTGTTACAACCTGTATCGCACCCAGGATTTACTAAACTCCAGGGCAAGGCATCTGTATATAATTAGATAAAATAACAAGTTATCAAATATAATCCCCCCTTGTGAATCCTCAGTCTAGGTCTATAACACTTGTAGCATATGTTGACAAATTAACTACCTACAGACAATTGATTATAACAGACTCTTCCCCATCACTGATGTCTTGCAACACCACGACAAGAAATCGTTGTATAATCAAGTTCTACCAGCAATTGTACATGTAAGGAACCGACAGATAGGTAGCTACAGTGGACTAGACTCAAGTTGATACGGTATACGCAGACATAACTAGATCGAGGATAGACAAGTATACTTGGTAGACTACTGGTAGGTATGAGTTTGTACAAGTGTCTACAAAGTGACTTGGTAGCATAGGGTTAGACAGGGTAACCTTGTAAGAGCATGTTCGAATAAAGTGAAAGTCAGATATTGATCACGGCATGGGTCGCCAGAGGAATATTATATATGGGCGCATGGACTCCTGAAGGGAATAAAGGCATGAAGGGCTAAACTTACCCTACCTCAGAAATATGATTACCCGACCATGGGGACCCAGTTACCCTACTGAGGTACTCCAGTATGCTACCTTTGCCGACAACGTCATCTGGGAACTTGGGAGAAAGTTATCCAACTATGGTGGGGCTTGTAGATGTTCAGAGTTCCGGTTCATATAGCACGAAACGGGCTCCTGACGGAGCAGGAGTGGTCTGAACCTCCTGTCACTCTGCAGCAATATTCCTAACACCCCCTCCAGCCCCAGCGGTTGTACGGCGCGACATCACTGAATGGCTGCGTAGTTGTGTGCTTTCCAGTAAAGTGATATCCATCAGAACACTGCCATAACTCTGTATGAATAGTGGCTATCCAACCCAGCAGAAGCTGCTTGAACAATATATAAGGGGTGTGCGGGTGACCGCCTCTGGCGGCGCCACCTGGATAATGCCTCGGAACCACCAACGGGCATACTTTCACTGGTGGGTAGTAGTATGGTCAACTGTAGAGGGCTTGGGGCTAACCGCGGAAGCTGTGAGCCTTGCCGGACAACCACCCCAGCTTCAGTTCCGGGCTACCCTGTGAACTGTAGCATTACCATGGGTTACTAGTGGACTCTACAGGTGTTAGTCTTGTCTCAATTGAAGAGTGTCATGCAGGGTTGGCTGTGTGTAGGGCCCATGCCCTCAATCAGCAGGAGATTTCTTATCCAGGAAGCATGCAGTAAGGTTTAGAAGCTTAGTCACCCCAAGTACATATGCCGATGGACTGTGTAGCTTGTATAGACGAAGCCACAGCTGGGCCCGTCAGTCCCATGAGATATTATCCCACGGGTGGGCATGTCAGTTGACCACCAACATGCTACTCATAGGAAAGGGGTTTGGCTCATGCTGATGAAGCGGGAGAGACATCACCGGGAACACTTCCTATTTGTGGAGATAGTTAATATCCGAGCGGTCCAACTACCTCCCAGTGTTTGCTCACCTTGGTCAGGTTAGTTGGACAGCGCTGAGCTGAGCAGGGTGCTCGCAAAAGGTCACAATAGTTGATAGGTATCCTCTTGCTTTACATTATTCTTTGTAACTAAAGCGGGAGACACCCTATTCTGATAAGCAACCATTCTCAACCCAACTTATTGCGTGAAACTTTCAGGCTTAACGATCTTAAGTTTTACAGCTTGCTTCTACTTTGAATTATCTTTATCTTTATTGTGATCCTTACTTCTACTATGTTTCTTCGGTGTGGTCACGTTCTTAGAATCCGTCCTCCTACAGAATCCCCCGAGCCAGTAGTCTGAATTAAGATTCTTAATTTGCAATGATAAATTTTATGGGTACAGAATTGTGGAGTTCATCAGCAAAAAAAAAAAGGTTACACCAGGACGCACCCTGTGCTCCCTGTGCATCCGGCGGTCCAGGCGCACAGAACGTAAACTCACGTTCTGGCTGTGCGGTCTTTTGTTGGGTGCTTGTGGACCGGGGTCCATACCGCCCGGATGCACCAGACGCAACCAAGGACTGAGAAGGTACCCGACGCGGAAAGGTTCTCCAGACGCAAAAAGGTTCTCCAGACGCAACCCGATAGGATAGTAGAATAGTGGAAGTACTCAGTTGTAACTGGCTATCATCGGATACCTCCTAAGGCAACAACTCTACCTTCAAGGACTTTGAATGCCTTAGTGAAAACTGTGGAGAATATCCAAATTGTCCGGAAAGATCCATCCAGTATTACTCATGTTTACTTATTTGAGTCATTTAGATACTAAAATATGAATATATTTATTAAAGCTAGACTAGAAAACAGTAGCACTCGGTAGCTAACAATTTGAAAGTACTTGTCCGGAGGACTAAAGTACAAAGATATGGATAACCCTTAAGCCAGCGGTCGGTCAGTGTCCGGAAAGAGTGCGTTGGATTCCCCTCGGCGAGGGGAATCGAATGGTATAGGCCTCGAAGCGTCCGCATGCCTGTAGCACCCAGTAGCCAACAATTTGAAAGTACTTGCCCGAGGAACTCAAGTACAAAAGTATGCATAGCCATTCAGCCAGTGGTCGGACAGCATCGGGACAGTGTGCGTTGCAATCCGCCGGCCATAGGGAATCGAATGGTTTAGGTTTCGAAGCGTCGGAATGGCGATAGAGATCAGCAGGATGAAAAGGGCAGATACCTCAGCGGGCAGATGTCCGCCAGACTCGGGAAGGGTCTCATTAGAGTCCGCTCGCCGAGGGGAATCGAATGGTATAGGTCTCTAATTGTCCGCATGCCTATAGCACCCAGTAGCCGGCAATTTGAAAGTACTTGCCCTGGGAACTCAAGTACAAAGGTTTGGATAACATTTCAGCCAGGGGTCGGACAGCGTCGGGACAGGGTGCGTTGGTATTCGCCGGCCGACGGGAATCGAATGGTATAGGTTTCGAAGCGTCTACATTGCTATACAGGTCAGCAGGATGAAAAAGGCAGATACCTCAGGGGGCAGATGTCCGCCAGAGTCGGGAAGGGTCTCATTAGAGTCCGCTCGCCGAGGGGAATCGAATGGTATAGGTCTCTAAGTGTCCGCATGCCTATGGCACCCAGTAGCCGGCAATTTAAAAGTACTTGCCAGAGGAACTCAAGTACAAAGGTATGCATAGCCATTCAGCCAGTGGTTGGACAGAATGAGGACAGGGTGCGTTGGAATACGCCGGACGAGGGGAATCGAATGATATAGGTTTCGAAGCCTCCAGATGGCTATAGAGGTCAGCAGGATGAAAAGGGCAGATACCTTAGCGGGCAGATGGCCGCTAGACTCGGGAAGGGTCTCATTGGAGTCCGCCCGCCGAGGGGAATCGAATGGTATAGGTCTCTAAGTGTCCGCATGCCTATGGCACCCAGTAGCCGGCAATTTGAAAGTACTTGCCCGGAGAACTCAAGTACAAAGGTTTGGATACCATTTCAACCAGCGGTCAGGCAGCGTTGAGACAGGGTGCGTTGGAATCCGCCGGCCGAGGGGAATCGAATGCTATAGGTTTCGAAGCGTCCTCATCGCTAGAGAGGTCAGCAGGGTGAAAAAGGCAGATATCTCAGAGGGTAGATGTCCGCCCGTGTCAGGAAGGGTCTCATTGGAGTCCGCTCGCCCAGGGGAATCGAATGGTATCGGTCTCCAAGTGTCCGCATGCCTATAGCACCCAGCGGCCCCCAATTTGAAAGTACTTGCCTGGGGAACTCAAGTACCAAGGTTTGGATATCATTGCAACCAGCAGTCGGACAGCGTCGGGACAGAGTGCGTTGGAATCCGCCGGTCGAGGGGAATCGAATGGGCTAGGCTTCGAAGCGTCCGCATGGCTATAAAGGTCAGCAGGATGAAAAGGGCAGATACCTCACCGGGCCCTGGCCGATGTCTGCTAGAGTCTGGCAGGGCCTCATTGCAATCCGCAACAGTCAGGAAGGGCCTCATTGGAATCCGCTCGCTTAGGACTAATCAATAGTGTCAACCTGGATGGAAGAGCATGCCTCTCTCCGTAGGTTGATAATATTCAATAGTTCCACTGATCCGATCATGAAGCCTGATACGAGGTGGGAAGAACTCAGCAACATTTTGCGAGACTTGTTAGCAGTGATCAAATAAGGGGTATGTTTTGGTTCGTTACCAGGACAATAGCTGGTTAGTCATCCTATGTTTAGATCCTTTTTCGTCTGAACAGCCTTTACCTGGTGATAAAGTAGTCTGTTGTAAGTAGAGGCCATCAGGGGCAGGGAGAGTTCCCCAATGCAGAGCCGTAGGGGTGACTTTCATTGGGTTTCTTGGGGAGATTAGAGTGTGAAATGGACCATCCAGGTGCACTGGGCGGACAGGATGCGGGTTGTATTGCACCCAACGGACTGGGATGCAACCATTGTGCTGGGGCCATCTGAGGGCGGGCTGGGCGGACAGGATGCTCTAGACGGATTTCCTCCGTCCGGACGCAATTCCTATACGTCTGGAGTAAAGGCTTTTTTTGCTGATGTTGGAGGAATGTGCCCCTATCATGGTCGAAGGTTCCTGTGTGGCTGGTTCGCCCATTGGCTTTACTCACCAATAATACTATTGCTAGATATTTGCACAAATATAGACAAATATAGTGTATTAACTACATCCGAATATAATATCTCTCCCAGCATAATTTATATTAGCTACTGGCTTCTTACAATATCACTTGGATAATTTTACCCTCAATTCGGAAGATAAGTAATCTTTGGTGACTAGTGAAAGATATGATAGAAACCTGATACATATTTTATACCAAAATTAGGATAATAAACAACTCTATAAAATTGGAGAACAGGGTGAATGATCAATAAGGAGGGGTCACAAGTGTAGTGGTAATCATTTACTTACCGACAAATATGCTGGCACGTCTAACGCAGTTATGAGTCTCAGCTGTAGCGCAACAGTGTGTCTTACCTGAGTAAGACTGGTGTGGAAACGGATTACTGAAGGGCTCTCCACTTTTCCACTTATCTGTAACACACCTATCTGACCTGCCATGCTTGCTGGTTAACTCAATTCCTTCCCTGTTGGCTGTAGAGCTTTCATGACACCTACAGCGACTACTCATTATCTGTAGCAACCAGGAATCCTTCAGCAACTCCAACACCTCCACTTCCTGCGAGTGCATCCCAGGCTGTAATGTGGACAGTCGCCAAGAAAGCTGTACATATAGAGCATACTTTCACTTACAGCTGTCAATCCTCTCTAAACCTAGAGCCAGAATGACGGGATCCTGGCCAAAATTGTTACCAATATATGTTGCACTCGCTTGAGATACCTTTGAGCTTCATTTTTAGCAGAACGGTCTGGAGAGGTTCACCCTCAGGCTACCCCCGGAATTTCATATACAGATGTATAAAACATTTTGAAAGATCCTTAATGTCTAAATAGTGTAGGAAATAAGGTACAGGTTAACGTATTTCACCTAGTAATGGGACACTTACTCCATATGGGACACTTGGCAATTACAGTGTCCCATATACTAAAATAGGCATACCTTAACCAAAACTAACTCTATTGATCTGTAAATCTATCTATAGATAGCTAATATATCTTTAAATCTGGTCTAGTAATATCACTCTCCTATTGGCAAAAATGATTAAGCAATAGTACAAAGTGTACAGAAATAACCAATTAGCTATATAGTGAGTAATGTATTTCATATGAAAATTGATAAAAGATGGTAAAATTATTCTAACTGCTGGAGAAGGTAGAGGCACATCTTCTCCTCAGCCAGCATGTTGTAAAAAGTTGATTGAATATCTACAAAGTGCAAGTCGTTGATTTCAATTAGTATAATATTTGACAGACACAAAAGTATAATATATCTACTCTGTATATAACCTAATACATATTTTAAGTATTCTACTAGTTTCAGAATGACATTATACATTTATTTCTGTAATTCTAGTCACGTTTAAATAACTGAAACTGCTAACTACATATTGTAAATCTTGTGTAAAATACAAATATTATACTTGAAGTCACCCAACTTGTAATTTATATTGTACAATAATAGGTAATATGAAAAGATATACGTTCCTAGCAGTCTGTAGTAAATAGTATAAGTTTATGATTTTCTATCAATTGTATCAAATATAAAATAGTCAATATGTTGTAAATTAGGACATTTCCTACAGGTGTTTGCAAATATTATCTTTAAAGCCTAAATGCCTATTTTTCATTATAGAGCATTATTATAGGCTTATCAGGCATTTATGAAACATTTTTCATCTGTTTTAATTAAGTATTAATGGAGGTCTTAATAGTTTTATGATAAAAACTGAAAAGTATTGTGATTTTGAAAGGTTGAACTGATCGAAATCAACGACTTGGACTTTGTAGATATTCAATCAACCTTTTACAACATGCAGGCTCAGGAGAAGATGTGCCTCTACCTTCTGCAGCAGTTAGAATAATTTTACCATTTTTCATCAATTTTATATAAAATACATTACTCACTATATAGCTCATTGGTTACCTCTCTACATCATGTACTATTGCTTAATCATTTCTGCCAATGGGAGAGTGATATTGCTAGAACATATTTAAAGATACATCAACTATCTATCGATTGATTTACAGATTAATATATATTGCTTTGGTTGGGATATTCCTATTTTATTATGTGGGAAACTGTAATTGCCAAGTGTCCCATATCTCGTGAGTGTCCTATTACTAGGTCAAATACGTTATGTATTGCGATTGTGATAGACGAGGCCCTAACTCTATTGTTTACACAATCAGACCCTAGTTTTTGTCTATCTTTGGTCCCAAGACTGTTTCAACAGAAAGGCCTTCCAACCAATTCTTCCTGTTCTGCTTGTTTCTCACACAAGCTCTTCCGTTACTACACCAATCTATCATCCTCTTTTTACACCCCAATAGTTTCTCCAAATCCAGGTTTCAGTTCCCATACCTTCCAACCCTTTTACAGAATTTCCTCTTCCTTGGCCCTAGCAGTAAGACACTATACCTTTCACAGTTTGTACTTCTACTCTGGTAACTCTGCCCAAGATAAATTAACAGCATCAGATAATTTTACCTCAGTTGCAAAGCTGCATCCCACTACCTATGCTAACAAGCTTCGGCAACCTGAACAGCCATCAGCAAGACGCATCTTGCCTTTACAATACTCATGATGCAAGAGCTGTATCATGAATTATGGGGAAAACAACTTCCAGTTTGTCATGAATTCAAAGTTGAGGTCACTCAGGCTCTATATTGTCACTAACGAGAACATACAATTACTCTGATTGAAGCAGCAAGCACCACGCTATACCCGGATGTAGAATCAACCATCTCAGAACACATATATAACATAGTGCGATATATAGAACATCTACAAGATGGGGTTCAAAGGCTCCTTGCCCTGCCTGAGTATGCGAATATACACAGTGGGCTTATATGAGTCTATAGTGGAGAATGGCCAGACTAGATTGTTGGACAAACAGGAAGACGCTAGAGGGTGGACTTTGAAGTGTCGGGACAACCTGTGACTTGTATGTGCTCTAAATCTGCCGCCGCGGTTTTCGCCTACCATATATCCAGGGAAAATCATTTGTCTCCCAGATCTTGATGTAGAGACACTGCCTAAGTGTCAACAGAGTTTACTATTATCATGATCCCCTCTGCTACCGGTTCTATGAAGATACACCTACAGAGAAAATTAGTCTTTTATCTGTATTTTGATTACCAAAATATGGAGAACAGATGCTATCCATCTAGACCAATTGGACACTCCTGCATCCATGCTAGTGTAGTCCAACTAAGGAGTGGTTTGTAGTACTTGCTGTTCGCTCAGCGACGATGACGCTTTCTAGGAAATGGGAGACAGAAAGAAGAATTGGCCAACATTTTACAACTACTTGGAAGTGAAGAGAGATGTTCGCTACATATTTATACTAACTCTGAAATGATTTTGGAAAAAATATTTAATATGTAAATTGACTTATAATAGTATACAAAGGGAGAAAAACCCTCAGGAGAATGAAACAAGGAAAACATATCACTACGTTTACATGCCTTGGTCCTGTGGCTCTAACAGGCTGAGTATTTAAAGATGTGGTATCCAATACAGAATACCACAGTACTCTCACAACTTATTGTAGCAAATGCAATAGCGAAATCAATTTGTTGGTTATGCCAGCAGGGCAGAAACCGATTAGGGGTCAAGTTCATGAGGCGAGATCACATCGAATCGCAATAAAGAGGCCTATCGAGGATCTACTCTCTTATTCAAATCGAAGTCCAACAAGCAGGCTGGCTCATGAGGTTCACAAGAAAGGACTAGATCAGGCCTATGGGGATTGTGGCAATCTATAGAAACACCAGTTCCAGCAGCAAAGGCTTCGCAGTCCGGCAGGCCCAGTCTTTAATAGCAGTTCACATGACTAGTCCTGACTTGGTCCATGCTTTCAGGCATATCCAATGCGTATCATGGACGACCATACTCCATCGTTGCTATTGCCCATAGCAAAGATCAAGTTGTGAAATCTAACCTACTTTATAATGCGTGTGGATATTGCACAAATCTTAGATACCATTATGGTATTGAACTGAGTGCGATCAAGCAATATTTTAGACTATCCAGCCACACTCATATGGCATTTGACGGTTTGCTTGTCAGTAAAATGTCTACCCTGAGTGATTTGCCAATTACAATCTCACCGCAATACAGAATCAAGGGCCATAGTATAAAGTAGCTGATAAAGTCATTGCCCCATACTATAAAGAATACCTCGAAGGTATTATTGTAGTTTTCACAGAGTCTCAAGAACACAATCCTACGACCCAGTATTTGTTTAATATCTTGGACATCCCTGCTGGTTGCAACTATCCCACTAGCCCGCAATTCAAGCTTGGATTCATTAAGGAGCAAAGGCAAAGTGTTGCAATTGATAGGGTGTTCAAGCCACATTGTGAATAAGAACAGGATTGGGGCAGCAATTTGTCGTAATATACTAACGCTGTAGAGAGAGAATTGGTACAGGATAGTTCGAGGATAGATCGTGCATAGATCGGGGATATATCAATAGCTTGATTAGGTAACCTCATCATCGAATCCCATTATAAGGTATTTGTCAATTGGCAAGAAGGCTATAAGTTCATTTGCAGGGAGGTGGCTTACCACAGGGATTCGGCTTACCCATAGCAACCATTGGAAAATCCAATCTACGTTTGATTATCACAACAAATAAATAAGGTACTGCCCTGAGAATCAAACCACAGGTACTGTGAAAGATAGACAATGTGAAAATCAAGTTTCTATTCCTCGTGATAAATTGTTATTCCAATATAGTTGTTTCCAGATTGCCTATTTCATACATAAAGTGTGATTTTACATAATAAAATTGATAGAAGAATCGTATACATTTTAGATATTCAGAATTACAGGCTTATAAGTTTCTTGATATTCTTTCCCAAAAGCTATAGTGATTACAAAAGAGGTAGAAAATAAATGCAAATTATTTACAAATTGGATCAATTTCACCATGTAATATCTACAAACATAGTTGGCCTATGAACTCAATATCTTTGAATAACCTTTTTGATAACATCTGAAGTTAGTATATGAAGTTTGAAGTCAGATAAATATATACTTCTATATTTCATACAAGTTCTTAAAGATGATTGCTATTTAACTAAAAGACGGAATGTTAATCATAAACGACTTGAAATGAAATCATTGGGGAAAGTACAAGTTAAGTACCAATAGGATCAGGTTTAGTGGACTAGAGTAGACAGTATGGGGCATAGGTTAGAGTATATATTAATTATAAGACGTGGTGGAAAGAGTATTATTAATTGAAACTGAAGGCAATCAATATAGAATCTGATCAACAGCTAGTATTGAACCTAGTTCTAAACAGTGCTGGTACACTTCTTAGAACCTATAACTTAATCTAATAACTCCATATTGGTTTAAATAAGGTATTATAGCAACATAAATATAAGATAAGAATTTGTTCTAATACTTTAATAGTTTGATAATGATCAATGTACCAAGTATGTAAAGCCTTTTTATTTATCTTGAAAATTTAACTATCTTAGGATATGATAGTCAAAGGGATTCCATGATATTGAGTTCATTGGCCAACTCCATTTGTAGATATTACATGGTAAAATTGATCCAATTTGTATGTAATTTGCATGTATTTTCTACCTCTTTATTAATCAGTATGGCTTTCAAAAATGATTCTCAAGCAAATTACAACCCATTTATTCTGAATATCTAAGACATATACTATCCTTTTACCTATTTTATTATGTAATTCTTCCAGAGTTTTCAATTTTTTATACTTATGAAAAGTCACACTTGATATATGAAACAGGGAATCTTTAAACCACTATATCAGATTAACAATTTATCACTAGGAAGTAAAAACTTCAGTATCAGATTCTCTATATTTCAAAGTATCTGTGGCTTCATTCTCAAGATAGTGTCTTATTTATTTGTTGTGATAATCAAACATAGATTTGATTTTCCAATGGTTGCTGTAACGTTTCCTTATCGGTTATCGGTACACGGAGAACCTTTAAGAAACCGTCCCGGGTTGTGCACTTGAAATCCTAGCCAAAGAGTGGCCTAGGCCGATTGATCAAGTGGAGGCTCCGAAAGGTTGTTAGATAAAACCTTTTACTATATCGCTAAGGTCTTGAAGTGTTTGGCGGCTTCTCACTATCGTGGCGAACTGAAGAGGTAACTATCCAACCAAGTGTATTGAAAACTCTGTCTGTCGAAGGCTGCTCTTTCTAAGTCCGAAAGATACAGCCTTTAAATACATGGCCGGCTTTTCCTAAAGCCTTACTCCTACGAGCACAGCTCGTATCCTAAAACAACTAT
>Ga0307513_10000436_pt1 | contig 60268 bp, 16 predicted proteins | sample 15_EM_MG_FD_202174 | JGI IMG/M metagenome (GOLD analysis project Ga0307513, IMG submission 202174) | Populus trichocarpa ectomycorrhiza microbial communities from riparian zone in the Pacific Northwest, United States - 15_EM | ecosystem: Host-associated > Plants > Roots > Unclassified | place...
GTTTGTGTAAGATTCGCTTTTGAATGAACTGTTGATTGTATGGATTGTATTTTGATGATGTGAGGATTCAAGTTCTTTGATTACCGGCACCATGTGTATTAAATATATATATATATAAAAAAAAAAAATTTACTATTGTTTTGGGCTTAGAAAGCCGGGTTGTTACAAAAACAATCCACACACGTGGGCTCTTATTTTTTTAAAATTCTAATAAGACAAATAATTACAAAGGTAAATTGGAAAAGATTATGGCATTCAAAATCAAAACAACCCAATGTTTAAGGACCGAATGTAACAAATTAAATTAAAAAAAATAATCCTAAAAAACAACTTGAGTCAACTCAAGCTAACCCGTCATACATGCGGTTTAAGTGATGGCATCGAGATAAATGAATAAAAAGAAAATTGAAGAAAATCATGAAGCCAAATATCAAAAAACTCCACCTCGAGGATTAAAATTGAAAAGAAAAATTAATTCTCAGTCAATTTAATGTTAAAAGATAAAATAAAAAATATATATCAATTTAAAAGATTTGTCCAAGTAAATTCAACAAAGAACCACAAATAAAAAGAACTGGGATAACCCGGATCATTTTCAAAATTAGTGACAAATTCTACATAAAGCAAATAAATAAAAACAACAGAGCTCAATTTTCAATTAAATAAATGTTAAAGTTTGAAACTGAAAAAAAAAATTTATCTTAAAAAAAAAAGAAAAGAAAAAAAACAAAACTCGAACAAACCTCTTAAAATTTAGTTAATCTCTAAAACTCATAACTTGTGAAATTCTAGACCTTCAATCAATTAAGAAACACAATTCCCAACCAAATTATCATTATAGGATGAAATCAGGGAGAAAAACAATTTAAAGAAATTGTCAAAGTGAATAAAATAGCAATAAAAAAGAATGGAGATCAAATTTGATAGGAAAAAAACTTAAAGAAGATGAAATTGTAAAAAAAAATAATTTTAAAACTTATCTCAAATAAAACAAATAGCAATCAAAAAAATAATGATCAAATTTGAAATATAAAAAAATTAAAATGGATGAAATTGAAAAAGAATTATAATATTATAAATTATTCCAAATAAAATAAACAGTAATAAAAAAAACAAAAACCAAATATAATGGAATAAAAAATTGAAGGGATGCTTTGAAACTTTGAAAAGTAATGCGGGAAAATTGAGAAGAAGAGAGAAAAAAAGAAAAAGCATTGATGCCAAACCGACTAGTTGTTAGCCACACACACCGTTTCATCATGGAGGGGACACTAAGACAATTTCAACGTTGTTGTGAATAGTGGTGTTTGGTAATCGAACAACCTCATACACGCCACCTGAAATATGCAAAGGTCGACACACTAAAATGTGCCACATTTGTTTTAATAATATTTATATTTTTAAAATTATAAATTTACTCTTACACCAATATGATAATAACAAAAAAAAACCCAAGCAAAAATACAAAAATACCCCTAGATTTAAGCTAAAGAGAAGTCAACCTTGGAGAGCATTTAAGCTAAAGAAAAGTCAACCTTAAAGGGCATTTAAGTCATTTTATTGTTCCTAAGAAATTGAAAATACAAAATGCCCACGTCAACTTTTTTTTAAAAAAATTAATCCAACGATAGAATAGTCATTTTAAAAGTGAAAATACTTAATTGTCCATTTTAAATTTGACAATGACAAATAAACTCTTGTTAAATTATTGAATTACATCTAATAGTAAGTTAATTGGTTCTATTTTGGAAGGGCAAAATGGGGTTTTTACTATGGATTCCTTCAGTGAAAACCCCACGCCTTTTAGACTTTGTTAATACTAGAAATTTGACTCGTGCTTTGCCATGAGCCAGATAATGTTTTCAACAAAAAACACTCTCTTTCAACATTATTTTATTGTAAATGCAAAAAAGTTAAAATTGAAAATAAAAATATCCAATTTGAAATATGGCAAAAAAAGACATCAGTTAATCGGGGTTAATTTGTTAAACTCTCAATGCGAGTCATGCACCCTATTGGATTTAACATCTTTTTATTTCCAAAATTATTTTTCATTTAATTATACACCAACCATATGTATGAGGCTTTTTTAAAAACAAAAGAAATCAATTTTGAAAGATAAGAGGCAAATCAATAAAACGTAAAAACAAAAATAGAAATAAGAAACATTTTTCATAAGAAGTATTCAATCATTGAGTTTATATGTGTTTTTTAATCTGTTATCACTAAATAAATCAACTATAAAAAACAAAAAGTTTTTCTACCTATCTTTAGTTTTTAGTTAACCTAACATTTATGCATTAATTAGCTCTAATCATATAATAACTTACATTACATGCAAGATTTAATTACATGATAATTAAAACACATGGAGAGTTAATTTAATCAAGCTTATGTTTTTCAAGTAACATTTAATCAAAAATAGTTTTGAAAATTATATACCTCTACTACTTAAGTTAATTAGTCAAACATCTAATATAAACTAATTAACTAGCAATAAACTTAAAACAAAAAACATATAGTGCACATTATATAAAATTCAGGTCATCAATCATTAAGTTTAATCATAGAAAAACATAAAATATTCATGTATCATAATCATATATAGAATATTTTTAACCATAAGTCCTCATGATTATTTAAGATCCAAGAATACTAACCTCTTAAAATAAAATAAAAACTAAGCTTGTTACAAATTCAGAAAAAATAAAAAAAGATAATTTTAAAAACAATAGAATCCCCCATTGTATTCCTAAATGTGATTACTTGAAGAAGTTTCATTATTAACAACTAATTTCTAATCATATTATTTTAAGGTTTTATTATATTAATTTGATCTTAATGACTTATGCATTTACTTTGACATTCTAAAGAGATTTCTTGGTCATGTGGAATCCTTTCAATGCCATGTTATCGTCCCAATATAAAAAGATGGGCTAAACTCATGCTAGTTTGCTTTTATAATTCAAGCATGAATTCAAGGATGTTGTTCTCTCTTATCTAGATGAGTTATCGAGTCTATCATATATAGATAAAAAGTTTGAGATGTCTATTTTTTTCCCCAACTAGAATTGAATGAAAATTCCATTTATATCTTCAGATATGGTCTAAAAAGTACACAGCTCCAATCTGTTAGGTTTGGTCCAATTAATTCTAATCCCACTAAGATTCCTTGTTCAAGTTGGATTTCTAATGCAATTAGGATTTGAATTTTTTTTTAGCTCCAATGGCTTGTTCTAATATGTTCTTTCTAGTTCTTTACTTGAAATTATGCTAAAATATTTTATTTAGCTCATCTTTACACTTTATCTCCATAGCATTATTAAGCATAAAACTAGTTAAATGGGCTCCTATAAAATATTAAATATCTATAAAAGACTAAGAATAAAGTACAAAAAATATAGAATAATATAAGTGTATCAATAAACCTATTTATAGCCTTAAAAACCCAAAATCAATCCGAAATCCAAAAACATTCCAAGCTCAGATATACCATTTTCAGGCAAAGAGAAGGTCAAAAAATACCTAGGATAGACCCCCCTCATCAAAACGAACTCATTGACACCAAAATAAATATTTTTTTATAGCTGGAATCGGTGTCAACCGAGAGCTTCTCTTTATCACTAGAATTCGATCATTTTCTCTTTCATCTCTTAAATTAGAAATTGAAAAATATTAAAAATTATTTTTGGAACCAAACATGAATTTTAGAAATATTTGAGGGTAAAAAATTTATAATTCTAAAAGTACGAGGATCAAACTAAACTTCTTGACCAAATTTTAAAATCACCACCTATTTTCTGTACCCTTTTCACTTTGGTGTCATGCTTTCAATCTTGCCCTTAGTCAACGATTTGAAGCAATTGTCCTTTAATTTGACCACAAAAAAGTGAAATCACTCAAAAAAAAAGTTTTAGGATCAAAATAAAAAAAATTGAACTGTGAGTCCATGGTGATCATGTGAGAGACTCCATAGTGTTTTTAGCTACAACAAAATGCGCACAGGTTTTAGAGTTTCCTAGACACACACACACACGAACACATGCATACAAAAAAAAAATCAATTCTCAATATATACAAGTAAGTAAGATTATTATAGGGCATTCTTCGTATGTAATGAAAATAGATTTCTTGCTTTTCAAAAGTATATAAAAAAATTTGTTTTTCAATGTAATAAAAAATAAATAATGTAGAAAATAAAATGACCATTATAAAATATACTAAAAAATAGGTAAATTACTACAACAATCCACAATATCTATTTTATTTTTAATTTTATCCTCAAACTTAAAAAAAAGGTAGTCCTCTATATAAAATATACTAAAACAAATAGATAAATTACTACAACAATCCATAATATCTATATTTTTTAATTTTGTCCTCAAACTTTTTTTAAAAAAACTGTAGCCTTCAATGTCCAAATTAATGACCAATTTTCTAAAATTTTGTTAAGAAAAAAAAAAAAAAGATGACCAAAGTATAAAATAAAGAGAAATTCTATGATTAATATCATATTTAGAAAAAAGTTTTGTTTAGTCCTCTATAGTCGACGTAATTGTTGGAATTTTAATCTAGGTATGAAAATTCTTTTTCTTAACATTCCAATTCTTGAATTTGAGAGAGGAGAGAGAAAGTCGCTTGAAAATAGTAAAGAGAGAGAATTTTGTCAATTTATCCATATTATAGTGAAAAAAAAACTGGTTTTGATGTCAAAGGGTTTCATTTGAAAAGAGAAGTTTGATGATAATGTTTTTTTACCTATAAAGATGCCTAAAAAGTATACCGAGGTTCTTTTAGATTTTTTTATGTGATTGATTTTTATTTTTTTTAGTGATTTTCTTCTCTTGATTTTCTTACCACCATAATGGTTGATGGATTTTGGAGAGGAGGCTCAAGCGCTGACAAGTCGTTTACCTCCACTATAGAAAATGTCGCCTATTAAAAAAGAGTAGAGGATGAAGAGTCATTTGATTATGAGGAAGAAAAACTAGAACGAGTCTAGGGTGGAAGGTTTATGCGCCATGACTTTTTTTAAAGGCACAAGTCTTTTTTTATTTTTTTTAATAATTTTTTCTTTCAACATTGAGTTTTTATTGAATTTTTTAGCCTGTTTTTTTTTTTCAATTTCATCATTTAACATTTAGTTAATTTGAATTGGTTTTCATAATTTGTTTTGGTTTACTTTTTATGAGGTTATCATAATTTTAAATAAAACATCTTGATATATGGTTGGAGCTTAAGATTTTGAGCATCAATCTTTGTTTTATGAATCAATTAAAAAATAGTTTTAGAAGAAAAAAAACAATTGTATTAAACTTACTAGAGTCCATGACATGAATCACTTGTTTGATGAGTTAAATTAGGTTGAATGTGATGCGAACCTCGTGATCACGCAACTCACGACAAGATTGACAACAAATCTTGGAAAGCCAAAACATGTTTAATAAGAGAGTGACACTATAAAAACATATTCAAAAACACTAACACTATTGGAATAATAACCATCACCCTACAAATATTGATTTGTGAATGAGAAGTATAATGAAGATGTCACGAAGTCAGTTAATTTTTTATATGTCAGTTTAATTCATTAAAGAACAAAAAAAAAAAATACAAGAATCTATTTCACAAGCTAAATAAATTGGACAACACTAGTATTATCAAGTCTGAATATTTTATCTTTACAAAAAGTATTTATACTCTTGAAAATAAAAATTTTTATAGATCTATTATTATAGGTTAAATTGATTCGCTTACAAAACTGATAAAATTCTATACTATTAAACCTGAAAGTAGGGATAATATTAGGCTTTTAGCCCTTCTATTGGTTGCCAATGCCTAAGAATGGTGCCCAAGATGATAATCGGCGGTGTAATATTTGTTGCTGATTCAATTTATAATCCTAGCAGCAACAGGCTACGTTTTGTTACCTCTGGTGCTGGAATCTCGATTGTAAGAATTTGACCACAAAGAATTTCATACTAGTTTGATTTCTTACATGTTCACGGGGGAATTGTTTCCAGCTTTTCTTCCATGGTTTATGAGCAAAATCAGCATGCGGATGTATTCTATTTGTTTTTTCGTTTTAAAAATAATTTAATTTTTTTTTTAATTAATATATATTTTGAATGTTTTTATATTATTTTGATATACTGATATAAAAAATAATTTTTTAAAAATAATAAAACATGATTTTAATATATTTCTTGAAAATCAATGGTAACCCTATAATTTTGGTGGAGAAGTTTCGACACTAGAGTCTAGACTAATGGCCATCAGTTTCCTCAAGGTTAAGAAGTTTTTGTTTCGGCATTCATGGGTTACGGGACTGCATTCATCTTCTACATGGTTGATGCTTGGAATTCGTAAATCTGTGAAGCTTATCTTGAAAAATGGGAGCAAATCTAACCTATAAGAGGCCGGTTAATCTGGTTTGTTCGTGAAAATGAGAGCTCAGATTTGAACCCGCAATTGGGAAGGAGGGGGGGCGCTTAGGCCCTTGTCAGATGGGATTGGGAACAGGGTTTTCATTTCCATGATAAAATTGATGGGAAGCCCAGAGCTCCTAACTGTTATACCACCAATGGGAGGCACGGCAATGCAATCGGATATGATATATAGATCAGGTGGCTCCTCTCCTCTACCAACTCCTTATGGGAGGAACAAGCTTCAGGGTCACCTGTCAAGACTCTCACATTAACAAGCAGAATTGAAAGGATTAGCGGTCTCGAGGTCAACTGGAACCTTTCCAAATCAGCACTCAAGAAACGACTGGGTCCATTTCATTAAGCAACAAAGGCAGACTACAAGGCCAACGTTGGTTAACATCATAATCAATCTTCCACAACGACTTAAAACTTTCATCAATACATAATCTTGAACAGAACAAATCAAACAAAATTATCCCACAATGCCTTCTCAGTTCTAGAAACAGTACACACCTAAAAATTATCCTGAAAGAACAAAATGATGCACTTAGAACAGAGATGTTCCCTTTCCCTTCTTGTCTCCACCAATCTCAAAGTGCTTGCACCTCTGTGGAAATCATTGGCAGTAACAGAAAACATTAGCACAGTTGAAATCAAATGGTACGAAAATCACAACAAGAAAAAGGCTTGCATGGCTAACCTTGATTGGGTGCTGAGACACATGTTTGCATGCCTGGCATTGCAGCCTCAATACAATTTTCTTGGTTGTCTTTGCCTGTTAACAAAAGAGAAATCAATATCAAAATTCAACTAAGCATGAAGACTAGATATCCATGCAAGGTGAAGAACAAAGAGGAGGCCTCAGAGCTAGTTTATATGTCTCTGTCATATGTTAGACAATCAGACAATGTAGGCAAATTCAAATCATCATAGGCCTCTAAAAAAGAGAATTCAGAAATAGCAAACATATAATTTATGGTGGTATAACAAGTACAATGCAAGCGTTTTCCATTTTAATATCAACCATGAGGACAAGGAAAGAAAGGAGGAAGCCTCAGAACTAATTATATGTCTCTGTCATATGTTAGACAATCAGACAATGTAGGCAAATTCAAATCATCACAGGCCTCTAAAAAGAGAATTCAGAAATAGCAAAAATATAATTTATGGTGGTATAACAAGTACAATGCAAGCGCTTTCCATTTTAATATCAACCATGAGGACAAGGAAAGAAAGGAGGAAGCCTCAGAACTAATTATATGTCTCTGTCATTCATTAGATGATCAGACAATGTAGGCAAATTTAATCATCATAGGCCTCCTGAGAGTATATACTCTGAAACCACAAAAGGATGTTCTATGGTAGTGATAACATGTACACTATCAAGACTTCACAATCAAACATTTAGCAGTATTTTTTACAGCCATCGAATACATGCAAATTACAATATAGTGACAAACAAAATTCAAATATTGATCTAAATCCTCGAGGGACTTTTAAGTATACCAAGTTTATGCAAGGAATAAGAAAACAAACCTTCTTGTGAAACACTGGCTTTGTCTGACCCCCATAACCAGATTGCTTGCGATCATAACGACGTTTACCCTGAGCAGCAAGGCTATCCTTCCCCTTTTTGTACTGAGTGACCTTGTGCAAGGTGTGCTTTTTGCACTCCTTGTTCTTGCAGTAGGTCTTCTTTGTCTTAGGAACGTTCACCTGTAATACACGTGTCATTAATCAATCAAAATAACAAAGAAAATAAATAAATTACCTTACAGAAAAATTCTCAAGTACCATAACAAATACAATATGCAACTGAAACATGCTTCCATCAAACAAGCAGGAACTCAAACATTAAATTCATTCTCTCTTACTATATTAAAAGTCAGCTAAAACCACCGGCTATGTCTCTCTCGTCCACCCATTCATCTCAATCACGCAACTCATAATACTCGTAACCTCCAATCCCACAAGCCCTCCATTCCCAAAAGTTTCCATTCATCTTAAAACCAAACCTTCACTAACATCAGAACTTTCATACACACAAATCATTAGATACACAGCTAATCTTCAAGTAAAATGTGTATAAAACCAAATCTCTAACAACACGCACTACTCACTAGACAATAACGATCGAGAAACAAATATTCACAAAACTAAATCTCTAACAAAGAAGATGACATTAAAACCAATGAATCTAAACTTCATAAATCGCAGTTTCAATCATAACAAAACAAAACAAAAGCTTCCATCGTTATACCGTAAACGGCCTCAAAAATGAAAGAAACAGAAAAACCAGATGTAAAAATCGACAAAAAAGATGTTATAGTATAGATAATCAGAGAGAGGGAGCAGGTTACCATTGTTGGCGGAGAAGCGGTAGACTTCGGCTGCAAAGGAAATGGAGGTGAATGAAAAGAGCAGATTAGGGTTTAGAGCTATTTTAAATTGCAACGTATGGGCCAAATCATGGATCCTGAATTGAGAGGGACCATTGGGCCTGGGCCAAATTATTACCAATTCAGTTTTTTTGGTTCCCTTGAAAAAATGGTGTTTTTTTTTTTAAAAAAAAAAGAAAAAAATATGATATTTATATATATATTACCGACAAACTCTTCTCTCTCTCTCTCTCTCACTCTCTCTGTCTGCAAACTGGAACCAGATATATTAGTTTAGGGTATTCGTTTCTTTTACAAGCGATTAATTGAAGACTCTTTCTTCATTTAATTTTTTGCACGTGAAAACTTTTTTTTTTTTCATAGAATTTATTTATTTACAAGAGATGCAAGAGACAAGAGAGTGACTTCAGATAGCACGAGATTAAGAATATTTTTTTAAAAGATCCATCTTAGGTTATATCTTGATCATTATAAGCAAAGAGCACAGAGGTACTTAAGATCCCAGCTAAAGATTAAAAAAAGAAGAAGAAGACTCCACCTGTACGCGCATGTTGCATTTCTTAATTTCATGTCTTAATTTGTTCGTCTCCCTCGTCACGTTGCTTAGCTTTCAAAGGTCAGCAGGCTTTTTTTCTTATCTCTCTGATCATTTGATTTGATTTCTGTATCAAGATGACATGAAAAGGGATAGCGGAGAAGGCATTGCCTCGTGTCTTCTATATATATAATTATCAAAGCTCAAACGCAGTAAAATAATGCAAATATTGAGAAACCTATTCTTTCGTCTCCATATTTTAAACCTTACCATGCAAGTCCTATGCTTTTAAGAATCTCAAGTCTAAGTATATGGATGCGTAAAAGTACTCAGATTTTGTGTTTGTTCTAAGAGCCTGTAAAGAAAAGATGAGGGGAAAACAGGGGCTGATCTCCATGCCCTACGTTTTGTTAACTAATCAATCATAGAGGAACCTGTAAATTAAGGACTAAAATGGAGTCATTCACCGGCAAAAATCATCTTGTAATTGCTTGGCGATAAGAAGAAACAGCAGGAACTGACCGCCATGTATTATTATTAGCCGCGAGCTAGCCACCATGCTCTCCATACGGACAAAAATCATATCACGGGACACCTGTGAAAGCCAATCAGAAAACAGCGAAATGGAGAAACTATCCAGAACTTTGACTGATTATTTGCCAAATCTAGACATATTCTATATATAATTTACACAAAATGCCACCATCAAGAAGAAAAAAATAAAGAAGAAACAACATGGCCATAACTAATAACATTTGAAGAATCTGAAGACTACTGATATGAACAATCATAATTGATGCGGCTATCTAGAATTCGATAATTCGTCGACGACATCAAAATTCATGATATAGAGCGGCGGCTTCGTTCGAGGAATCCATCCATAACTACTTTCTTCTTATATTCCTCCGAATCATAAAATGATTCCGCCGAAATCAAACCATTGCTCACACTGTCTTCACTCCTTAATCGAGGGACGAAGTAGAACCAAGCAGAAGTACAGAGAATGGCACATAATTTACCCCATGCCAGCATTAAAACCAAGGTCATTATAATGATTGACATACCAACGAAGGGGTGGTCACTTTTCTTCCCATTTTGATGATCGTTTTCTTTACGAGGCCTCTTAATCGTGAACCGGGACCGAGCCGCCGTGTTTGGTGTTTTTGTTGCCGGTCTTTCAACTGGCTGTGAGGGGGAGGATTCTGATCGGGTTATTATGGACACAGTTCGAATGGGCTTTTCCTTGACTTCGGGCGAGCCGGGTTGGTTAGTGCCGGTTCTTATAGCGTCTACTTTCCGGCAAAAGGACAATCGTTTCTTACACGTGGCGTCCTTTGTAGTTTCCACGTGATCCGAGAGTTTCCCATTTTCGAGGATGATGTCTTGCTCAGAAGACCTGTACCATGTCTGAAACAGGACGATAATCAGCTACCTTCAAGTGATGCTAACTTACGCCAAAGTTTGCTCAATTATGCTAAAATACGCGAAAGTTTGCTTAATTATGCTAAAATACGCGATATAAACAAAAATGTTAATTTTTGTTAGCAGTATTCTTCACATACCTCTCCAGGCATCTCTTTGGGTGCTCGATCTGAACTGACTCTCGCCGGAGTTTGACGTGGCGTCTCGTGTTTGGTTAAGGGTTTTTGACGCTTTGGCTTCGAGGCACCAGTGGTTCGGTCACTGCCAGGCACGGTAGAGTCTATGGGGACAGTTTTGGCGCCTGAGTTCTTGACGCAAACCCAAGACCAAGAAAACAAACCTGTTTGTTTCTTCTTGGTCGGTTTTTCCGTGGGAGATGGAATGGCTTTCCTGGAAAATCCAAAACAACCGAGAAAACTTGTGAATTTTGTTCTTGTTTTTTTGGGTTTGGGTTGACAGGGGGCGGGCTCCATGGGAGAGACGGAGACAAGATCAAGTCGGCATGTGGAGAGTTTCGAATATTGATTGAATGCTGCTGGAATGGGTGGTTTCTTTCTTGGGTCACTGTTATCTAAATAAGCACCGTATTGTTTAATGGTCAAAATAATTAAATCTACACACTGTTCATTATTTAATTCTTTGTAATCTTAGTCTAGTGTCTAAAAGTTTGCTCGAGGAACAGTATGAATCCTTTTTTTTTTTGTTTATTTCCAAATATTTTCCTTCTTACACACATCAAGATTAATTAGTATATAAAGTTTAAACTCATTGGTTTAATTACATGGAAATCCTTCTCATGTATCCTTATTAATTATACCCAAAATATAATTATATCTGTAAACAGTCAGCGCACCTTGATGATCAAGTAAAGAAACAAATATAATAGTTAAATCCTAGTAGTTAAGGAAATCTTTGATGATTTTTTTTTAATAAAAATGTTTTGTTTGGTATGACTTTAGATTTTAAGGGTTTTTGAGAATAAGATAGTTGTTGTTTTTTAAAGTATTTCTTATTCGGAAATATATTAAAATAATATTTTTATTATTTTTTAAAAAATATTTTTAATTTCAGTTTATCACATTCTAAAAATATAAAAAATTAATTTTAAATATTTCTTTTTTCAAATTTTATCCTATCTGTTTAATGATAACGCAATACCAAATGGGGTTCCGTGCCTGGTGGTTTGGTCTTGCACGTTTTCACCTTCTACGTTGCCTTGCAAAACACTGCACTTGTATAATTTAATGGGCATGGGCATGGGCATAATTTGAGAATTTCTGTTATTTAAATGTGAATAGTTAAAAAAGGAATTAAATTAAATATACTAAAGCTAAGTCCACCGTAATCTACCCATGAAAAATCAACCGATATAGATATAATGAATTTAGGAGTGTGATTGCGGTTGTTTTTCAAAATATTTTTCATTTAGAAATGTATCAAAATAATATTTTTTTATTTTTTAAAAATTATTTTTGACATCAATACATCAAAATGATATGAAAACACTAAAAAATATTAATTTAAAGCAAAGAAAAAAATAAATAAAATTTAAATTTTTTTTAAAACGCTTTTAAAACGCAAAAACAAACAGGTTAGAGTCTAACCTGGTGAATACGATCGCATAATCTTAGCTAGGATACATGATATTATATTAATTACTTACCAATTAAATTTTTAATTTAGCTAGCACTCAAATATTCTACATTTTACACATAATTATTCTTTCTGCGAGGAAAAAAAACACAAACTATATTTTGTCAAAGATAAACCACTAGTCTTTTTTTTTTTCCAAAATAAAAATAAAGCACTATATATTCTGTCTTGTTTATCTTGTCAAACTCTCGACGGAAAAGGATAAAGATATTAATTTGGAAGCTATCATCACATGCCTTCTCACTCTCATTTGATTAGGCTGGTTGATCATTCGTATCTAACAGTTTGAAAGAGCTTTAACTTTAGACATGGCTTCCCTTATCAATTAATTTTTTAAAATATTATTAATTAACTTTAGACAGGAACTATTCTATCTTCCTTTTATTTTTATATATATATATATATATATATATATATATATATATATATATATATATTTTTTGATAAGTTCAAAAACTCATGTAACAAGTTAAGCGAGATAATATTAATTAATTAAAATAATACTATTTTATTTTGTTTTAAAGTAACAATAATATTATTTTGATTTTTTTAAAAATCAAACTAAGTTTCAGCTAAGATAGAAATTGACCCACTGAATTGAATGAGTCAGAACAAGCTAATTTCAAGTTTTTTTAAAAAAAACTTAACTTGACCAGGAGCTTGATCGGCCAGGTCCTAATTAATCTTTCAAGCTGGTCCGAGTTTTATACCTATATGTATCGCAAGTCACATTATGGTAGGAATGATGCTAAAAAAAATCCTCACGGATGAGTTCACAGGATACGTAGAAATCAACAAACCTAGAACCACTGTCCTGACATGAACACAAGCTCACTCGACGAAGTGAACAGACATGATAGTGTCCGACCACCGTTATCGATCGGTGGGCCCATAACGTTTCTTCGAACAAACATCTTAGCTAGATTTTCGTCCTATCTGCCGATCGAGTTACAACTGGGTTATCTTCGAAAAATGGCAGCCTAATATGGCTACTGTGGAGGAAACTGTGCAGCAGCGAGTTCGGATGAAAAAGTCACAGTTGGAAATGGTGATGAAAGAGATGAAATGGTTGGCAAATAAATCAATCACGTGATCATGTAAATAGCATAAGCTAGTTGGATTAATAAGCACGTGTTATAGTTGAGTGATTTATGGTCAGAAGGTAGTTACAACAGTTAGACAATTAGTTAATGGAAAAGCTTGTATGAATAGGCAAAGCATGCAAATTAATATATTATAAGATGGGGTATGGTTTTCACTTAGAAAAGTATTAGAATAATATTTTTTATTTTTAAAAAATTATTTTTAATATCAGCATATCAAAATGATTTAAAACACCAAAAAAATATTAATTTGAAATAAAAAATAAATTTTTTTTAAATTATTTAAAAAACGCTTTTAAAACATAAAAACAAACATGATCTAAATAATTAGATTTAATGGGACAAAAAGAGTTTAAATGGCTATAAATATATATATTATTAGCTAAAGTCTGTATTAATTAATTAAAAAGGTTGCTGATGACCATAGGTTTGTAAGGAAAAAGACATCATCAATTACATCATATGATTAATTAGTTCGTGGTATAATTTCTTGTATTAGCAATTTGTATGCTTGGTCATTTCATTTGGATATTGGCTAGGACTTTGTGGCACAGGACGCGGTTTTGCCAGGTCCATGGCGACTAGTTTCTATGCAAATTGATGCGATCATCAGCTCCAATTATTTATTTTTTCTCTTCAAACTGTTTATGATTTGCTGCATGTTGTCTTTGGAGGGTAGATTTATTTTTAAACAGAACGTGACATCATAGTCCATAGAATATTCAAAAAAATAAGAAGAAAAAAAAAGACCACAAGAAAATGTTATTTAATTAGATTTCTTAGGTTGATCATTTCTTACAACACTAAATTATCTGGGTTTTCTTATGGTGTTTCACTATTTATATAAATAGTGAAACACCTTTTTTTTAAACCTTTTTATTTAAACATTTATCCTTGGGCTTTTTTATTTTATTTTTTGATTTATTATTTTTAGATCTAATTCAATGAGATAAAGTTTTCATCTTAGAAAGTCAAAATTTAAAGTGAGAGGACCAACACATAAAATATGGAGAAAATTCATGACATTTCTCAAAAATTTTAGAATTTTTATTTTGATTCAAAAATTTATTTTATTCATTTATCAGGCTATGAGTTAGAGAGATGAAAGGGAAATTTATCGAAAAACGATTGAGAAGAGAGGAAATTGTTATTTGACCACAATCCAACCATTAAAAAGAAAAGTTTTTGTGTCAATGGGTTTTATTCCATAAAGAAATTTCTTTGTGGTGTTTTTAGACCTTTCACTTGTTTGAAAAGGTAGATTTGTGTCGGAGAGATTTTTTTATGTTTAATTTAGTGTTTTTGGAGCAATTTAGGGTTCTTTTGAATTGAGAGATTGATTTATTTAGATGCTAATAATATTTATTAGGTGTTTTTGATCAAAATATAAAAAAAAAATTAGATTTTTCAGACCCAAGAATTCTAACTTTGATTGTTTACCTTTTTTTTTAGTTTCGAATTAAATTTCATATATCCAAACCAACTCTAATGCTAGACAGATTATTTACATTTGGATTTATATAATTAGGAGAAAATTATTTTTATAACAATCCAAACTTAAAATTCAAATCCTGAATAACAACACAACAGGACAAGCAAAGCCATTTACTAATTTGCTAAAGTCAAGCTTTCGAGAGGAGAGCATGACTAATTTGCTAGTTAATGATTGGTTAGTAATGCTGACATATGTAATTAATTACAAAAACTTAAATTGCATGGAAAAAGCACTGTACATATTCCTCTGTGATTTGCAATGGATATTATGACAATAAAATTACAATCTTGTCTTTAATAAAAAACAATTAAGATGAATTAGCCTTGAGGGGTGGAATAGTCTTTTTAGCCAGGTTAATTTGCAATAGGAGGCAACATTGCTTCTTTTTTTTTTCCAATTTTTTGTAACAATTAAATCAATTGTCTTTAGAAGTTAAAAAATAACCCGATGGATTTTATAGGAACTTCATTTTATTATAATTATTGTAATGACCTTACTATCATTTTTTTTTAACTTTGACTTGAAGGGTTTATTAGTAGTTTCATAATTATTTTTTTTTTGTTATTATCATTTAATCCTAGAGGTATTTTCATGTTTTTAAAAATAAAATTTTAAAAAAAAGCTACGTGAGCCGCTTTGGCTCATTCGAGTAGTATATATGGATGACTCTGGTGGTTAAAGTCATGCTTTTGCTGTATCATTTGATTTGTTTAGACATTTTTTTTTGGAGGTAGCATGTGCATAGCGATTTAGTCTGATTTAGTGTTAATTAAATTTTTTTTCTCTCTCTTTCTTGATTTGTTTGCTGTCTCTTGAAAAAATCATAAAAATTGTTTTAGAAGAATATATTCTCTAACTTGTCACTATTTAAATATTTTAAAAGTATTTTGTCCAATATACACCTAATTTTTTACTTTTTTAACACCTTCATATTTTATAAGGTTAAAAGAAACTTTCTACTGCGAGTAAAAAACTATTTGGATCCAGTTAGGGTTAATCAATAATTAAATGTTGCTGTAAATGAAGGATCTTAATTATTAGCATAGTGGCCTATTGAAACATGACAGATAGTATATAGAAATTTAAGGAGGTATGAATGTATATTTGATGGGCACCACGGGGACTAAAAGATATCCGGAGCACACCAAGTCGCTGATCTAGCTAAAAAATGATTAACAATAACAAATATGATGAATCTTTTCCTTGTCTTTTCATAGCCCACATATTCCAATTATAAATATATAATAATTTTGTGTTTAAGCAGGTTTTTTTTTGTTTGCGTGTAAATCAACTAATACCACGAGTTCTGAAATTAACGATTATATAAATTTTTAATAGCTTAAAAGTTTATAAAATTTAAATTAATGATTTATAAAAAATAAAATTAGAATTTTTCTAGTTATGATGCGTCCTTTCAAGTTAGATATATAATATGCGTGCATGATTAGACATCCAAACCACTGTTGATCACATATTAATTTTGTTGGTTTCTACCTACTCAAACAAGCTCTCTCTTTCTCTGATGATAAAAGAAAAGTATAGAAAAACCTTTCAATTTCCTTTTATTCTGAGTACTGGATAATAGTCTTAGACATCGTCAATCGCCAGATTAGAATGAAAAGGTAGTAGCAACCATGTCAGGTGATGCCACAGAAAAAAAATAATAATAATAATAATCAAAGTGAAACAGAGAAGGGAAGATCTTCAACTTCCTGAATCTCAACCTTTATTTATTTATTCCCAACAAAGACTAGTTCAAGTAGAAATTATCAACAAAACATGGAAGAATAGGCTTCCATAAATTCATACCTGAGCTGAAGGATTTAGCAACATTAATTAATGGATGCGGGCAGTGCTTACTCTGGGTACCATGCATTTTAAATATTGTATCTCAGACAAAAACATGACCATAGCATTTATTTGACGGACCCCATCCTACTGTTTAATTGTGACATGATGGTTGTTGTTATTGGAGCTCTAAATATAAAAAGAAAAAATAAAAAGAAAAGGTACAAAAAAATCAAAAGATATTGAAAGAAAATAAAAAAAATATGTTAGTGAAAAGAATATACCAGAATACCTGGAAAATTGCTTAAAACTAGTCGACGAACATCACATATACAAGATTGAAAGATTTGATAGTATATTTTCGATTGATGAGGACCCTATTGACAACGAAAATTTAATTTGAGAAGGAAAATTCAATTAATTTTTTCAAGGTTTACTTGAATTTATTGAGGGCTTAATTGCAAGAAACATTGATTTTTAAAGTCAATTTAAGCTTTAATTAGAAGAAGTTGAGGTTTGGGGGTCGAATTGTAATTTTTAGGAGTTAATTTGGTCAAATCAGGGGCTTAATTGCATAAATATCAAACTTTTATGGGCAATTGGGGACCTGATTGGAGAAATCCAAAACCAAGGACCAAATTGAAAAAGACGCGTGAATATAAGGGTTTAAATTGACCAAATCAGGGGTCAAATTGAAAAAATTGAAAGTTTGCTGGTCAATTCAGGGTTAAAATGCACGAATTCAAGATCAATGACTAAAATGAAAAAGGCAGCCAACTTAGAGGCTGATAAATGAGTTTGTCATTGGTGAAATTGAATGAAATAAAAAGTTTGGAGGCGATTATGAGTTCAATTAAAAGAAGTTGAAAGAATAGGGGCTCAATTGAAATTTGTCAATCCCAAATCAATAACCTTAAACGACGCGTCATTCATGCTTAAAGAAGAGAAGGTGAGTGACACGTTGTTTAGTTGACCTGCCCTTGTTTTTTTTATAATTTTGACTAATCGAGTTGACAACTTCAAATGCATGAATGTAGAGCTACATAACTTCAAATTGAGCAACGTTGGATTTAAATAAAAGATGTGCATCCCCTCTACCAATTTCAAGTGGTCTCAGGCGACGATGACGTCAGAAGTGCTGTGACGAGACCTCGAAAGTGGGCAACCCAGTTAGCCCTGTCGATGCAATTATTATGTAAAAACCGATCTATTTTGTGCGTGCTAGCCCACAAAGCTGTTTCATTGTGTCCTTATTAAGGGTTTACAACACTTCCCTCAAGATCAAGTAAAAAATTGTGATGTGTATGTGAAAATCAAAGTAATTGGACACTAGATTATTGATCTTTGTATGATTTGCAATATTCATATACCTTCATTTTGACCAAATCTGGTTTGATTTACAACTGACGTTGTTGGGTTCATATTTAGTGTTCTTCGTGTTTTTCATTTTTTTTTTGTATGATCCATTTTATTCAAGAATTTTTGGTTTTTTTTTACTTTGGTTTTGCTTTTGGGTTTTTTTTGGGGTCAAACTAAGATTTTTGGGTTGGTTTATGGTCGAACAAAAACTTTCGGGTCAACCTGGTTAGGTCAACTCGATCGGGTTGACCTAGCAAAAAAAATCTGGGTTCAAGGATTTTAATACCTTGTTTGTTTTGCAATGTTTTTTTTTAAAGGGTCTTTGGTTTAAGGGTGTGTTTAGCAAACACCCATCAGGCTTATTTTGGATAATTTTATTACAAGAAAAAAATGGGATTTTGCCAGACAAATCTTAAAAAATATATATAAAAAATAAAAATTATTTTCTTTCTTCTTGCATATAGTCAGAAATTCCTAAAGTTATTTGAGCATTTTTTTCAAAGAAAATTTAAAATATTTTTGCATATTTTTTAAAAAATTGCATGAATTTTACAACAAATTTATAAAATTTCAAAGAATTGTGGTCTATTTTTTAAAAATTCTAATTTTACCCCCAAAAAATCCTCAACAATAAAAGAAGATATTTTACTTTTCCAGATCAAGTTCTTGACTTATAAAACTAGGGTTTGTTCATCATAAAAAAACCTTTATAATAGGTTAGTAGAAATAAACATAATGGGATCATACCATATAATAAAAAAAACGATGTAACTATATGAAGCAAGGGATATGAAAAATGTTAATATATTTCTTTTATATAACCCATTCTTTGCCTAGATTCTTTGAAGAAAACCAGTACCTTAAATAAAAGAAAAAGCCTTCCAAATCCTGTCCGGAAAAGTCGCCCCGACGTGACGACCAGGGTGACGAGGGTACGACATTCATTATCTGTGAAAGATACGCAGAGCAAGTCTTATGCTGTAAATTATTAACCAAAATCTCTAGTAAATTAAAATAAGCAAGGTCAAAAGAACAGTGGCGGATCCTTGAAGGGACAGCGGAAGACGGTAGCCCCTCTGTGTTTTGAATAACATTGCATTTTGGCCCATAGACTTTTAAAAATTACAATCTTGTTCCTAGCGTTAACCAAATTTATTTAATTAGGTGACTTTATGGAAACATGATAGTCATATATTGCTTAAGAACACTTAATGCACATCAAATATCTTTTCGATCTGATTAAAAAATGATCAATTTGTAAATAAAATACTATGTCTATGAACAATACGATGAATAATACAAATAATAATAATAATAATAATAATACAATATTATTGACATTGCCTTCCTAGATTCTGGTCAGATCCGCCATTGCAAGAGAAAACTAATGCCTTCTGAATTCTCAATTATATGTAACGATGGCTTACTTTTGACCAGATCGGAAAAAAGAATTCTCAAGGTTGTTTGAGTGTTTTAATTGAAATTTTTTTAACTTTTTTTTTTCCAGCGATAAGGATATGGGATGAGTAGGAAGGAATGGGTGTCGTAATCCATAATCCATAATATTCAATTTTGTTAGGAACTGGCTCCCAATTGAGCCATGTTATGCCAACAACCACCGCCATTTAATGCAGCGGCAAACCATGAAATCACCCTTTTTTTGCACCTAATTTCGTCCCTGTGCCAAGTCCGTGAAGCTCTTATTTACAGAGCACTCATTTATTGTTTTGAGCAACTAGTTTTCGTAGAGAAATAAAGAGAAAATCACTAGTGAAAAGGAAAGAAAAACACCAGTGAAAAGTATAAAGTGAACTCTTGTATAGATTCTTGAAATACAAGAGTAATGGTATATTTCTGGGTATTGTTTTGTGATAATGATAGAGAGATTGAGTGATTTGTAATTTCTACTCCTCTATAGTAAAATATCCTTGCCATGTTACCCATAAATATAGTGATGTGAACCATATGGTTATGAAAATTCAGAAACTCATGGTCAAATTAATTTTTTTCAAGAAAGCTAAATTCAGGTTTATAATTGAGTTTGATACAACAAACTTGTATTGAGGCACTGAGACTATAGAAAACAAACCCCCACCCAACATGTATAAAGAGACACGAACGAGAAGTATATAAAATGTCACGAAGCTTAGTTAATTCTTCGATAAGTTAGAGTAGTTCAATGAGAAACCAATAGTACGAGCAAACTCTCTCACACAAGTTTTATTTCTAAATAATCAACCAATCTCTTATTTATTTTTAATTTTATCGCAATTAAGTTCTAGATAATAACAACGATGAAATAACATAAAAACTAAAAGATAAAGGGATGTAATTTGCTTTTAAAGCCTTGCTTTCTGTCGTACCCTTCGTGAGAGCACAACATCGTGACAACCCTTTCTAGGTTGGTTGAGAGGTCTCTGGTTGGATAAGGAGTTGCCATCTAGTATTATGATTACTGGGAATTTTAACTGGTCTTTATAAATTCTAGGCAAGGGACTGGTTAAACTGATCTACCTTTATAATTTAATTGCTAGTTTGTAATATTTTTGTTAAAGTGTCTTTGGTTTAAGGGTGTGTTTAGCAAACACCCATTAGGCTTATTTAAGGTAATTTTATTACAAGAAAAAAAATGGGACTTTGCCAAACAAATCTTAAAAAATATATATAAAAAATAAAATTTTTTTTCTTGCATATGGCAAAAATTCCTGAAGTTATTTGACATATTTTTAAAAAAATTACATGAATTTTACAACAAGTTTGTAAAATTTTAAAGAATTGTGGTCTATTTTTAAAAAATTCTAGTTTTACCCCTAAAAGAATCCTCAACGATAAATGAAGATATTTTACTTTTCTAGATCAAGTTCTTAACTTATAAAACAATGGTTTGTTCATCATAAAAAAACCTATTATAGTAAATTAGTCGAAATAAACATCATCGAATCATACCATATAATAAAAAAAAACAATGTAACCTATATGAAGTAAGGGATATGAAAAATGTTAATATATTTCTTTTATATAACCCATTCTTTACCTAGATTCTTTGAAGAAAACCAGTACCTTAAATAAAGAAAAAGTCTTTGGGGTCTGTTTGGCATTGTGTTTGTAACTGCATTTCATCAAATTTTGAATTTTTTTTTTGCTAAAATTGAGTGCGGTTTGTACTTTTTGGATCGTTTTGATGTGCTGATGTCAAAAATGATTTTTAAAAAATGAAAAAACATCATTGGCATGTATTTCGGCACGAAAAACTATTTAAAAAGTAACCGCTACCACACTGCCAAACACCAAATCCTGTCCGGAAAAGTCGCCCCGACGTGACGACCAGGATGACGAGGGGACGACATTCATTATCTGTGAAAGATACGCATAACAAGGTTTAAATACTTGTCTTATGCTGTAAATTATTAACCAAAATCTCTAGTAAATTAAAATAAGCAAGGTCAAAAGAACTGTGGCGGATCCTTGAAGGGAAAGCGGAAGACGATAGCCCCTCTAAATTTTGAATAACATTACATTTTGGCCCATAGACTTTTAAAAATTACAATCTTGTTCCTAGCGTTGACCACATTTATTTAATTAGGTGACTTTATGTAAACATCAGTTATGCCAACAGCCACCGCCATTTAATGCAGCGACAAACCATGAAATCTACCTTTTTTTTACACCCAACAAATCTGTACATTTATAAATTTCGTCCCTGTGCCAAGTCCGTGAAGCTCTTATTTACAGAGCACTCATTTATTGTTTTGAGCAACAAGTTTTCGTAGAGAGATTAGTTACATGGCCCGCGTGGTGCTGCAGGTTAATTTTTTTTACATAAAAAATATAATAAAAAGTTAAGATTTAAAAGTGTTAAGTCTTTCTGTAAAGTTATACCCAAGAATCTTGGGTTTGACTGCAACACCTGACCTAAAAGTAATATTTATAATATTAATAATAACATTAAACTTGCATGACCCAAGTTTAAGAGGGTTTGGCTGCAATACCAGATCCAATAGCTTTGGATGTGGGTCTGGCTGCAAGGTCGTGTCATAAAAATGTGATAATTAAATAGATTAATTAAAAAAAAAAAAATAAAGAAAAAAAACCAACAGAAAGAAGAAAAACTAATGAAGAAAAAAAATCTGAATTAACTGGTTAACCCTTCAAACCATGTTAACCCATCAAACATTGGATTCGTGTCGTGAAAGTTTGATAACTAAATAGAAAAAATAAATTGACGGGTTACCCAGAATTAATTGGGCTAACCCGTCAAACCAGGTTAACCCGTCAAACCCGGAATCCGTGTCATGAAAGTTTGATAACTAAATAGAAAAAAATTGAACATTAACAAATTAAATTAAACGAAAAAAATTAATTAAAAAGAAAAAAAACCAAAACAAACAAAAAGCATCAGCCTTTTCACTGTGGACTGCACTGTGCAGTCCACAATCAAAGGCATAAAAATGGCAAAAAAGCAAAAACAAAAAAAAAATTCTCTAATTAGCCAAACCTAAGATAACTAAATAGAAAAAAGGCATCAATCAATAACTAAATAGAAAAAAAATTCATATTAATGAACTAAATTAAATAAAAAAAATATTAATTCAAAAGAAAAAATAACAGAAAAAAAAACTTATAAGAAGAAAAAAACTAATGAAGAAAAAGAAAAAATAATCTAAATTAATTGGGTTAACCCGTCAAACCTAAGATCCGTGTCATGAAAGTTTGATAACTAAATAAAAAAACATTTAATATCAACAAACTAAATAAAAAAATTAATTAAAAAGAAAAAAAAGCATCAGCTTTTTCACCGTGGACTGTACTGTGCAGTCCACGGTGAAAGGCATAAAAAGAAAACAAAAGTAAGTAAAAAAATTAAAGACATCAGCCTTTTCACTGTGGACTGCATACACTATTAAAAGATGAAATCGGAAGAAAAAAAACTAATGAGGAAAAAGAAAAAAAAATCTGAATCAACTGGTTTAACCCGCCACATCAGGTTAACCCATCAAATTTGGGATTCGTGTCATGAAAGTGTGATAACTAAATAGAAAAAAGATTTAATATTAATGAACTAAATTAAAAAAAAAAGATTAATTAAAAAACCTACGGGAAGAAAAAAACTAATGAATAAAAAGAAAAAAATCTGAATCAATCGGGTTAAACCATCAAACCTGGGATCCGTGTCATGAAAGCCTGATAATTAAACAGAAAAAATTTAATATTAAGAAACTACAGACAAAAATAAATAAATTAAAGGCATAAGCCTTTTCACTGTGGACTGCACCGTGCAGTCCACAGTAAAAGGCTTAAAAAGGAAAAGGAAAAGGAAAAAAAACAAAGGCACACGCCATGGGTTAATTTTTTTTTCTTGCATAAAAAATATATAAAAAAGGCTAATATCTAAGAGTGTTAGATCTTTCTGCAAAGATATACCCAAAAGCCTTGGGTCTAGCTGCAACGCTTAACCCAAGAGTAATATTTATAATATTAATAATGATATTAAACTTACATGACTTAAGTTTAAGTGAGTTTGGCTGCAACACCGAACCCAAAAGCATTGGATGTGGATTTGACTATAAGGTCGTATCATAAAAGTTTGATAATTAAATAGTTTAATTGAAAAGAAAAAACAAAGAAAAAAACCAATAGGAAGAAAAAAACTAATGAAGAAAAAGAAAAAAAATCTGAATTAACTGGGTTAACCTTTCAAACCAGGTTAACCTATCAAACCTGAGATTCGCGTCATGAAAGTTTGATAACTAAATAGAAAAAAAAAATTGACGGGTTTACCCAGAATTAATTGGGTTAACCCGTTAAACCAAGTTAACCCGTCAAGCCCGGGATACGTGTCATGAAAGTCTGATAATTAAATAGAAAGAAATTTAACATTAACAAACTAAACTAAACGAAAAAAATTAATTAAAAAGAAAAAAATTTCCGGGTTAACTTGTCAAACCAGGTTAACCCATCAAACCCGGGATCCGTGTCATGAAAATTTGATAACTAAATAAAAAAATTAATATTAACAAAATAAATTAAACAAAAAAAATTCATTAAAAGAAAAAAAATGAAAAAGAAAAAAACATTATGGGTTAACTTGTCAAACCAGGTTAACCCATCAAAACCTGGAATCCGTGTCTTGAAAGTCTGATAACTAAATAAAAAAAATTTAACATTAACAAACTAAATTAAACAAAAAAAAATTTATTAAAAGAAAAAAATGAAAAAAATGAAAAATAAATGACAACTCAGCGTTTCATTTACGTTTTAGTATATGTTATAATATAATATAATAATAATAATAATATATTAATAATAGGGAAAGTCTAAAAGGCGTGGGTAAAGCTACAATATTTTCCACACGCCTTTTAGAGTATTGTTAATAAAGAGAAAATCACTAGTGAAAAGGAAAGAAAAACACCAGTGAAAAGTATAAAGAGAACTCTTGTATAGATTCTTGAAATACAAGAGTAATGGTATATTTCTGGGTATTGTTTTGGGATAATGGTAGAGAGATTGAGTGATTTGTAATTTATACTCCTCTATAGTGAAATATCCTTGCCATGTTGCCCATAACTGTAGTGATGTGAACCATATGGATATGAAAATTCAAAAACTCATGGTCAAATCAATCTTTTTCAAGAAAGCTAAATTCAGGCTTATAATTGAGCGTGATACAACAAACTTGTATTAAGGCACCGAGACTATAGAAAATGAACTCCCACCCAACATGTATAAAGAGACACGAACGAGAAGTATATAAAATGTCACGAAACTTAGTTAATTCTTCGATAAGTTAGAGTAGTTCCATGAGAAACCAATAGTAAGAGCAAACTCTCTCACAAGTTTTATTTCTAAATAATCAACCAATCTCTTGTTATTTTTAATTTTATCGCAACTAGGTTCTAGATGATGACAGCGGTGAAATAACATAAAAACTAAAAGATAAAGGGATGTAATTTGCTTTTAAAGCCTTGCTCTGTCGTACTCTTCGCGAGAGCACAACGTCGTGACAACCCTTTCTAGGTTGGTTGAGAGGTCTCTGGTTGGAAAAGAAGTTGCCATCTAATATTATGGTTACTAGAAACTTTAACTGGTCTTTATAAATTCTAGGCAAGGGACTAGTTACGTAAAATGAATGTATTAGCACCTCTAGTACACTTTACATGAGGTAAGTTGCGTTATTTTTCTTTGTTTGTGGTTGCTATAGTCTAATAATGTTTCTATTTCTATCAGTGTAGATGAGATTGCTATGATGAATAAACTCTAGTTTCTTAGGTCGAGAACTTGGTCTGAAAGATGTTTAAAGAAAATAAGTCTATTCATAGCTTATTAACTTCAAATGAAACCATATTTAAAAATCCAAAGAGATTCAATGATTTTTTTATATTTCTTTTGGTATTTTAGATGTCCATAACTCTTGTACTATGAGACACAAGTTCAAGTATCTCCAATTATTGAGGTTTTTTTTTCAGGACAAACTTGAAAATTTTGGCTATTGCGTCATTCCAAATAATATTTCAGATAAAACTCTTTATAATTTTTATCCATATATTAGAAGTGAATGAGTTGTATTACTTCTAATAATATTTTGGATATTAATCTCTATTTATGTTTTTTTTATCTTTATATTAAAAGTGAATAATAAATTATTATTCCTAATAATATATTGTTTATTACCCTTTATAGGTTTTTTTTTGTCCTTATATCAAAAGTGAATATTATATTTCTTTGCCAAAAATAAGTTTTTAATATTTTAAAATATAGGCTAGAATTCTTTGGGATTGTTGTTGAATCCATGCAATACTTTGTGTATTTTTACACATGCAAAAATATTTTTTATTTTTATTTTTTAGACATGCTTAAATATATATTTTGTAGGATTTTTGGTCATATACAAGGAAACCGTTTATTTATATTTTTTATTTATATTTTTTAGACATGCTTAAATATTTGTTTTTTATGATTTTTAGCCATATGCAAGAAAACCGTTTATTTATTTATTTTATAAAGAAATTTTTATAATTATTTTTTAAAGCTTTGTTTGATAAAAAAACCTATTTTTCTTTAAATAAAACTGTCAAAGTAGGCATATGAGTATGTTTGTCAAACACGTCTTTAAGCTAAAAAAATCCTTTATAAAAAAAGTTGAAAGCAAAACAAAGCCTAACCCATTTGACCTGAATTTAACCCAATCAGATTAACTTGAAATCTTTGGTTGGACCATAAACCGAACCAGAACTAAAACCAAAACGCAAAACAAATCAAACTTGCAAAAAACATGAATTTTTTTTTCACAAATGAATCAAAACCCAAAAAACTCAAGAACACGAATAACAGAAGAAGAACATAAAAAACATGCCCAACAACATAAGTCAAAATCCAAACTACGTATGAATAAACTAAAGACATAGACATATTTGAAATCAATAACTGAACAATAATGAAGCATCAAAAATCAACGATTATCACCTAATAATCACGATTTGATCAAATCCAGATTTCGATATAAAAACAAAACCCTAGGATTAAAACTAAAAAATCATGATTATTGAGGCAAACTAACCCTAAATTATTGATTCATGAACTCATGCGAAGATGTTGATGCAAACAAGCAAAGAAAAAATGGTAAAAATCAAGTAGCTAAGGCAATGTTCATACGAAGAACATTGCACAAAATCTGCTTAGAAATGTTGTTCAACCAAGAATTGGCCTTTTAGGCCTCTCAACCTTTGGCTTTTTGTTCCTATAAACCACGTTGCTATAGTTACACATGTTTAAATCAAAATAAACAATAAAAAACAATAAATAATAGAAAACATGTATGGGGTTTCAATTTCTAAAACCATCAAAGCTAAACAACAAGTATATTTAATAATTTAAGATTTAAATTTTCATTTTAACAGTTAATAGAACTTACATAAACCTAGAAAAAACAAGAGCATGCATCAAAATAAATTTCTAAAGCCTATTGCCATTTTTGAAAGATTCCAAAACTACTTCATTCCATAAAAAACAATCAGAAACATATCTTCTTAGCATCTAATAATATAACCATATAAACTTAAAAAAAGATTGAACAAAGAAAAAAATATTTTTTTGCATTAATCAAAATCTAAGCCAAACACAATATAACACCAAAACAAGTCTAAAATATCATTGAAACATACAAAGAAGAGCTGAAGGTATGCCTTATGGACATCACCTTTTAGATTAGAGAAAGTTTATATCTTTAAAGCTCACATATGGCTATTACCCCTTTATGCTTTTGTTTTACAAAGCTTATCTTTACCACACTTAAAGCTTAAAAAATCTTTATGCTAAGCTCTTAAACCTTCACACTTAGCATTCTTATCAAGATTTTCCTTCTCCTTTTTTCCTTTTCTTTCTTTGATTTTTCAGGGGATATTTATAGGGTTTCAAGCTAGGATTTTGATCAAGGTTTGATCATAATTGATCAATGCTTAACCTTCTGATCCAAATAGAAGGGTTTTGGGTATGTTTTAATAGCTAAAAGCTTTGTATCTTGTTGGTTTTTCAATGATGGTTTTGCAACAAACTTGGTTTTTAAGATTTTGGTGGTTTTGCTAAACTTAGAGACCAAACATCCGTTTCTGGCCTTCTGAACTTGAGAGGAAGGTGTTTAGCCCTCGACAAGAACCTATTGAAAGCTTGAGGTGTGAACATATAAAAAATCTAGTGGTTTTGCAAAATAAGTGTCATAGTCAAGGTTGACTGAGTTGACCAATTTCTAGGCTTTGCTGTAGTAACTCTGATGTAAACATTATCAAAGACCATCTGAAGTTGGTAGAGGAGGTTCTCACCTTTTGTTTGGAACTAACCTTACTTATTTTAGAGGTTTGTAGCTTCATATTCATTTGTTTGAAGATGCCAACTCGATTAGCTTAAAATTACCTAAACCAAAAGATGAATACTTGACAAACGACATGTTGTTCGCCCTCTATTCCAAACAGTGTGTTTTGAACATGAACTAGACAATGTTTCATCTAGCTTAACCACCGAGAAATTAGGGTTTAAATTTGAGATTTGTCCAAAATTCAATCTAATCCTCGATCTTTTGATTTCTTTTAATTGCATCCATAATTGCCTTACAAATTTTAATTTCATGCAATTTTACCCATACCAAACTCAATTGACAACCCTAAAGTTTAACACCTTTTCCAATTCAGTATTTGGTTATCAATTTGTGCATTTTAACCATTAATTGATCAACAAACTTCTAAATCTCTTCAATTTAATCCCTGATAAAAACCAATATCAGTTCCTAAAGTCTAGCAACTTTTACGGTTTGATCCTTGGTTTTAAATTTCTTCAATCAAATCCCTAATTTCTCATGAAACTGTAATATTTATGCAATTAAGCCCCTCATTTGACCAACTTAACTTTTTAAATTTGCGATTTAACCCCCAAACTTTAATGTCTTCCAATTAAAGTCTAAATTGAACTAAAAAATCAATGTTCTTGCAATTAAGCCCTTAATAAATTCAATAAAACCTTGAAAAATTCCAATTGAGTCTGTAAACATTTAATTTCGGAATTTCCTTCCCAAATTCAATTTTTTTAATTTAAGGGGCTTTCACCAGTCTATATTGGGCTACGAAGTTTTCCAACCTTGTATATTTTGATCCTTCTCAACTAGTCTTTAACAATTTTATAGGAATTCTTCATGTTCTCTCCACTAATATATTTTTTTATTTTTTCAATTTTTTATTTCCTTTTTATGATTTTATGATTTTTTTCTCCTTTATAATTTTTTTATATATGTTTGTAAAGACTTGTCAAGTGATTTTCTTAGTAAGTTTGTAAAGACAAACAAACTATTCTTCAAACGTGATCTTCTTAAAGCTTTAGTTCGTTTGGCCTGAAACTCTGTCTTCGTAATGATCCCTTTCAACAAGAATTATGATTCAATTATTTTCATTGGGAGATAAATTATGTCATCTTAGTAATTTTTATTTTTAGTTCAATTGACCTGAAATTATAAAGCTCAACAATTCCCTTCAACTAAAACCCTGTTTTCAACTATTCCTATTTAGAAAAGAGTTCTATTGTGTTAGCAACACTTGTTTATAGTTCAGTCGACCTGAAATCATGAATTTCAATGATTTCCTTCAACTAGAACCCTTGTTTTATAGTTATTAGAAGAACCGTATTCTTAGAGCTATTCTCATGTGCAATTGTTTTTAGCAGTCTTGTCGTCTCAACGACTCTTGTTTTCAGCTCAATTGACCTGAAATCCTGCATCTCAGTAATTCTTTTCAACTAGAACTTTGGTTTTATAGTTATTAGGAGAACTGTATTCTCACAACTCTTCTCCTATACAATTGTATTTCTGGCAGAGTCCTGTAATTTAAACGACTCTTGTTTTCAGTTTAGTTGACCTAAAATTCTGTATTTCAGCGATTCAATTCAACTAGAGCTTTAGTTTTGCTATTACTAGGAGAACCATATTCTCACAGCTCTTCTCTTATGTAACTGTTTTTTTGGTGGAGTCTTGTCATCTTAGTGACTCTTGTTTTCAGCTTAGTTGACCTGAAATCTTGTATCTCTGCGATTTCCTTTAACTAAACATCATTCACATAACTGATTTGGATGTATAATGGATGATAGACCCTTCAACATCTCCTTTTGTGCCATCATCTTCAAGCTATCAAAGTTTACATGCCCAAGTCTCATATGCCAAAACCAATCTCATCATTCACACATGCATTTAGGCATTTAAACACAATCGTCTCTATGTTTAACAAGAATATTCTATTCTTTATTATGATTGTCTTTGCAATTATAACTTCTTTAGTGTCAAGTAATGTCAAAGTATGATTTTGCATCTTAATCTCATACTTCTTTTCCAACAATTATTCTAAGCTCAATATGTTGCATTTCATTGTTGGTATATAATAGACATCACCAATAAATTGATGACTTTCATCTTTTAATTTAATCAAAATAGTAACTTTTCCTGATGACAACTTTTGAATAATCCGCAAAGGTGACATTACCTCTAATTGCTTCATCAAGCTCTATGAACCTATTTGTGTCTCCATTTATGTGGTTGCTGGCTCCATTATCTAGATACCACATATTCTCTTTGTCTTGTATTTTCTCACCATGCATTAGTAATAGGGTGGCTTCCTTCTTCTCTTTTATTACTAGATTTGCATCCTCCTCAACCTTTTTGGTTGGACTCCAGCTATCCCTAGTATAATGACTTACCTTTTGAAAATTATAGCATTTAACTTTTAATTTGTCAAACATGGGTTTTGAATTGCCACTGTCAACTAAATCAAGCAACCAATTTGCTTCAAACGGTTAACCAGTTAACCTGTTAAGGCTACTATGACCTTCTTTTTCAAATTTGCTTCTTCTTCCTCTTCCTTTACTTTGCCCACATTCTTTACCCCTTTAGGGATATCTAGAACCATCTTGCTTTGACAAAAGTACTTATGCACCCATATCCTCTTGAATCTTATTGAAAAAACATCCATATTTTATGACTCCTTTATCGCGACCACTATTTAATGGAACTTTTTTTGAAGCGAGCGTAGGATTTTTTCTACCACACGTGTCTCTTTCATCTTTCATTTGATTGTATATGGCTAATACTCTTGTAAAGTATTTTGAAATATTTTCTGATTTAAGCATATGTAACTTTCTAAAGTCACCATGTAGCCTTTGTAGGCATACATTTCTCACATTGTCAGCTCCTTGGTTTGATTGTTGCAAAACTTTTCATGCTTCCTTGACGGTGGTTACATTGGCCACTATTTCAAAAGTGGCATCATCCAGAAATTGACGAATGATTATGAGTGCTTATTGCCTTTTGTATGACCTCCCTTTAGGCTAAAGTCAATGTTGGTCCTTTTATAAGCTCCTCAAAGCCTTTTTCAATCATCTCTCATACATCTTAGAAACTTAGCCAAGCTTTTACTCGAATACACCAAGTTCCATAGTCGTCTTGTCAACCTATGACATTAAAGTGAGAAGTTTGGATTGACCATGTCAAATAATCAAACTTAAACTCTGATATAACTTGTTGGAAGAAGGATAGATGTGGTATGAGATTAAAATAGTAATGCAAAGTAAAAAACTTATGAACAAGAAGAAGATTGAGAGGAAAATATACTTTTATTAAGTGTTTCTCTCTAAGCGCTCTTAGTTATTCTATCTCTCTTTTATGCCACTTAATAATGCTGAATTACAAGCCTTTTATAGGCATAAACTCCTAGACAATCAAGAAATTAAACTAGTACAAGAAAATCCTAATCTGAATAAGAATTATATTCTAGTGACTGAACTGGTCAACCATTTCTCAACCAGCAACTGCTTCAACTTATTTTACCTAATTTTTGTCTCAACTGGTCAACTTATTCCCAACCGATCGACTAGTTTAACTAATTTCCAGAAATTAATATATTTTCAACAATCTTGTCAATTGTTGAACCAAAGATGAGTGGTAAAACGACAAATAAAGTGATGGAAAAATTTAAATTTGAGGCTAGTTTTCGGGTAGAAGCTAATGGTAAATCTCGAGGTCTATGTTTATTATGAAAAAAGAATAGGATAAATGATGGAGGTAGAGTTTTATGGCTGTGTATAGTGGTGTATGTAAACCCTTAGAAGAAACTAAAATGTGAATGCTTTGAAGAGATCAATTTGCTTGCTAATTCCATTTCGACTTCTTGGATTGTAATAAAGGACATTAATGAGATTATTTCAAATTCAGAAAGAATTGGAGGTGCTCTAGTAAATATGATGAGATGCCTTTAATTTGAAAATTAGATTCAAGATTTTGGGTTGATTGATCTTGGAAATATTAGCCCTAGATTCACAGACGATATAGAAAGTTCTATGAGAGATTAGATAAAGGCTCAACAATTAGGCATGAAGATTTTAGTTTTTTGATGGTTGTATAAATTTTTTTCCTTGAGTTAAGTTTGATCACCACCCTATTTCCCTTGAGATAAATAGTTTGGATAACAAGAGACAATTTATGCACCGTCTATTCAGATTTGAGGCTGGTTGGATCTCTCATGATACATTCAGTGATTTCATATAGTTTAATTGGTCGAATAAAGTAAGTTTAATTTCTTCCTTAGTATCCTGCAAGTTAAACTGCTAGAGTGGAATAAATAGGTCTTTGGCAGCATTTTTGCTCTAAGAAAAGGTTTTTGGATAAACTAGGAAGAGTTTAAAGAGCCATAATTAAAGGGAATAATCCTTTTTCATGAGTTATAAAAGACATTGATGAAGGAATACAATCTTCATTTTAACTTAGGAGGAAATGCATTGGCTTTAAAAGTCTAGATGCCAATGGATTATTTTCGGAGATAAAAATTCATCTTACTTTAATACCAAGATAGTGATTAGAAGATATAAGAATAGAATAAAAACACCCAAGGATAACAATGGTCAGTATGTATGGGATGATGACTCCTTGAAACTTATGGTTGTATATTTCTACAAGGTTTTATTCACTAAAGTAACGGATACAATTCAAAGCTTTCCTTTTCAAGATGTTTTCTTGATGCTTGATCAGTGCCATAGAGACCATTTATTATATTCAATGTCAGATAAAGATATTAAAAAAAGCCTTGTTTGATATGAAACCTTTTAAAGCTCTAGGGTCAAATAGGTTTCAGCCATGTTTCTATAAGTCTTAATAAAGCATTGTTAGGAAAGTAGTTTGTAATTTCATAAGGCAGCTGATAGGTGATTCAATCAATGTTATTGATATCAATTAGATATATCTTGTGTTAATCCCCAAAATTCTGAAACCTGATCTCATTTACCAATTTTGCCCTATTGGTTTGTGTAATATTAACTATAAAATCTTCACTAAACTTTTCATTAACAGATTTAAGAGCCTCATGTAGAAGTTGGTCTCGCAGCATCAGAATAGTTTTGTGTCAGAATGATAAATTATAGATAATAAAGTAGTGGCATAAGAAACTATCCACTCTATGAGAAATATGAAAGGTAGGCAAGGTTATATATCCATCAAAATTGATTTAAAGAAAGCATATGATTAGTTAAGATGGGATTTCATTAAAATTTCCTTACAGGATGCAAGTTTCCCTCAGATGATGATGATCTTTATCATGAAATGCATTAAGACAGCTTCTCTTAGAGCTCTGTGGAATGGTAGCCTTTCAGCTAGTTTTACACCTACGGGAGGAATTCGTTAGGGATATCCTTTGTCCCTTTGTATTTTTGTGTCATGTTTTAAAAAACTATATTAACTTTTTTTTAAGATCATAGAGGTAGGAATATAGAAGCCCTTTCAAGTTGCCAATGAAGGTCCTTCTATTTCCCATATTTGTTTAGTTGATGATATATTGTTGTTTGTCGAGGCTAATAAAAGGAAACTTAGTCAAATACTATTCTGTTTGAATATTTTCTATGAGGCTTCTGGTTAGAAAGTGAACAATGTGAATACTAAAATATTTTTCTCAAAGAATGTCTTAGCCAGTTTATCATGACAAATTAATCATGCTAGTGTTTTCTCCAAAACTAATAACCTTAGGAAGTTATTTGGTGTTCCTGTTTTGCATCAAGGAATCATTAAAAAGACCTATAACTATATCATGGAAAACATGCAATAAAAATTTTCCAATTAGAAATGGAAAACCTTATCTCTTGGAGGGAGAATTACTCTTTGCAAATCCGTTCTTACAATTGTTCCTTTATACCTTATGCAGTCCCTTCTCATCCCAAAATCTATTTGCTATGAGATTGAGAAAACTTGTCATAGATTCATATAGAGAACAATGATGGAAATGACTAGATCTATTTTATGAAATGGCAATAAATTTATGAGGCCAAGATAAATGTAGGGTTAGGTATAAGAGTATACATCCCATGAACAAAGCTTTCATCATGAAATTCAGATGAGGAATTATTAATGATAGCAGTAGCCTTTGGGCTAGAGTCTTGCATCGAAAATATATCAAAACAACATATAATATTCCTCGGGTTCAAGCTAGAGGGAAAGATTCTCCTTAATGGAAAGCTATTTACAAGGTTTGCCCCGGAGTTATTAGCAGGATTGACTGGTCAATTGGGAGTTTAAATAAGATGAGTATCTGGATTGATAGTTGTGTAGACGTGTTTGGCCCTTTATTTCAGCATATTATACAAAATGTTCTTGAGAGTGAGAAAGGCTCATTAGTTGCTGACATGGTGCTTTATAATTAGTAATGGAACTGAAAGGCTTTTGCTAGACTTCTGCCTATGCAAGTGACTATGGTGTAAGCAAGCTACCCTCTTTAATCTACTAGTTTAGTTGAAAATTTCATTTATTGGCGTAACTTTGCCTATAGAACATTTTCTCTGAGGTCAACTTATAAATCTCATACAGTTTCTAAAGTTAAACATTCTGAAGTGGATCTACTTTGGAAAATGTTATGGAAATGAAATGGTCTTGAGAGGATTAAGGTATTTATGTGGATTGTTGCACACAATAGCCTTATGAACAATGATAATAGATTTCGACGACATATTGCGGACCATCCTTATTGTCACCACTGTAACATGAATACAGAGACATTGCTTTATGCCTTGCAGGATTGTCCTTTAGCTCAAAATGTTTGGAATAGCTTAGTGAATCATGGGGATAGAAAGGAGTTCTATTCTACAACTTTATTTTTATAGATAATTGATAATTTATCATCCAATAGTTGTAATAATGAAGGACACCCTTGGCTTTTAGTTTTTGAAGCTACATAATGGTATATGTGGAAGTGAAAGAAATATAAAGTGTTTGGAGAGATCATTGATCTTCACTTCAATCCTTTAAATGTGATACAATGCTTTATGACTGATGTTAAAGTAGCTAAATAGATTAATACAACCCCTATAGGAAGAACTAAACATGTTACTTTGGTGGGATGAAAGTATCCCACCAATGCAATGGATAAAGTTGAATGTGAATGGCTGTAACAAAGGCAATCTAGGTAATGTAAGAGCTTGAGGAATTATTTGAGACACTTTTAGCACTTGGATAAAAGGGTTTTACTATTAACACAAGATGGTGCACTTCGGTTTGAGTTGAACTGTAGGAAGTCATTACTGGTCTAGAGCTCGTGTAGTCTTTAGGGATCAAATAATTCATACTTGAATCAAACTTCACTCTCATAGTGGATTTCATAACTATATATCTTATGAAGATGGATGTGAACTATTTTTTGACAAGTAAAGTTAGGGAACTTCTTGTTAGAGGTTGAGTAGTCAAACTTCAGCACATTTACAAGGAGGCCAACTCAACAACGAATTAGTTAACGAACTATAGTTTAACCAGGAATCCGTTTGATCGTGATCTTTTAATACTTAATGAACCCTCGAGAGGTTTATCTCAATATTGTACTATGATCTCGTAGGGTCTGTTAGTACTCATGCTATTTAGTTTTTGTTTTCTTTTGGGCGTTTTAGTACTCTTGCTATTTAGTTTTGTTTTTTTGAGCGTTTTAGCCCCAATTATTAAAAAAAAATTGAGTAATGATAAGGTTGCCTAAATTGATATGACATGTATGAACTAATGAGATTTTTGAATTCTTTTCACCTTTCCATGGGACTTGCTCAAAACAACTTCACCTCTCCATGTACTGGTCTCTTACTGCCTTCTTTGGTGAATATGAATGCACATCTTTTTAGGGGAATAATCACACATTTTTTGTATTGATTTTCCTTCATCGATCAACCACACATTCTCCTGGATTGCCCATATGTTTTTCTAAATTGACCACACATATGCTAAACTGACCTCGTATCTCCTGGAATGATAATGCATCCACTTAACCAGCCATATGTTCTCATAGACCAACTGCACGTCCCCTAAATCAATCACACATCCTCCTAGACCAACCTCTTGTCCATATGAACAAAATCTATACCCCTGAATGCCTTAGATGCACTATCCCTAGTAAAAGAGACAAAGTATATGTATTAAATGCTCATGCGTTCTCTTATCATAATGAAAATCATATAATAACATTATGACGTGCTCATACCCAAGAATGACCTTTGTGATGTGATGTCATCCACTGCGCTCAATAGTAAATTACTATCTCTATCTCCATGCAAGTTAGTGTAGCTCATAGTTATGTAAATGTCCATGAGTCACCAAGTAAAGGATTCGAATCTAGAAACTCACATCTCTTACATATTTTCTATAAACACATATAATACAACCTTCAAGACTTATTTCTTTTATATATGTGCCTTTAAGACTTCTTCCTTTTACATCTGTGCTAATTAAAGCATAGAAATATCTTCTAAACCTAACAAGAGATTTGTTTTGCAGGTGCTTGCGGAGCTCAAGTTCAACAATCTCAATCTTCTAGTCCATCAACTGACCTTAAAAAGACCTTGATCTTTTAAGGTTTTCAAACCTCATCAAGTATATTTGGAAAGTGAAATACCTAATTCATTTAGAAATATATTAATATGACTATTCGATCTTTTAAAGTTATACTTTCATGCAATGTGTTTTTTAACTATGAAGAAGTTGACACGTAAAAATATATTAATACTCTTTAACAAAACACATAATTCATTTAGAAATTATAACCTATGTAAGATTATGTAATAATTGTCCTTTATTAAAAAAAAATATTCAGAATTTAAAAACTATCTTATATATCATTAATTTCAATGATTCATATTTAGTAATTAAACAATCCACAATAGACAAATTTTACTCTCCCTCTTATTTCTTTCCTCTCACTTTTCTTTTGAAAAGAAAGTAAAAAACAAAAAAACAAGTTTTTCCTTGTACCTTTCAATAAGTTGAAGATGTATCCTATGCATTATGTATTCTCTACCAATACTTTTTTTTTTTTTGAGAATTTTCCACTTTCATATACCCTTATACATTTATATTTTTTTTCAATATACCATTTTACCTTCTTTTTTATTTATTTTATGAAAATGCCCTCAAACTCCCAAACAAAAAATTAATTTTCAAAAATAAAAAAACATGAAAAATTTTATTTCAAGAAATAAAAATTATTTATTTATTTTTAAAAAACTTGAAAGCCCTATATAAATAAATCTGAAATAAGTAAAAAATAGAAACTAACTTGTAAAATCTAAAAAAGTGAAAAAAAACTATGTCCATAGAACCTATTGAAATTAAAAAAAAGAGATAGTTGTTTGTTCATGACATTAATTTGTTTTTAAGTTGCTGAGCAATTTTTTCCAAATAAAAGGCAATTATTACACAATCTTACGGAGACTACAATTTCTAAATGAATTATGTGCTTTGTTATAAAAGTATTAGGACATATTTACAAGCAATTATCTTTTTCATAGTTTAAAAACACATTGTATAAAAATAACGTATTAGTTTTTTTCACTTTGGCCAATATACTTGACAAGGTTTGAAAACCTTAAAACATCAAGGTATCTTGTAACTTTTCTATAGGAGAAATTAAAAGAAATTCAATTTAAAAATCTATATATATAAAAAAAAACAACAATAACAAAAATAAGAACTAAATTTAACAAACTAAATAATTAAAAAAGAATCAAATTGAGAAAAAAAATTTAATTTTATAAAACAAATAGAAAAAAAAATAAGGAGCCCATCGAAAGAAAAAACTTGAAGGGTTAATTTATAAATTTAGAAGTCTAGGAGCGGATATTTAGGAGGAGAGAGAAAAAAAAACTATTAACTTGAAATTAAAGTTTTGTTAACTACATGCTTGCCTAAAAAAATTTAACACTAATATTAATTGAATAACATTATAAAATAATAATTTTGATTACTAGAATTAGCTGTGCTGCTTAAAGACAGCAAAGCAATTAGTGTACAATATAAATGTTAACAACTTTTTTTTTATTTATTAAAATACTACATTACCTTTATCACCAAATAATTATTACAAAAAGCCATTATAAATTTACAAATAAGACCTTATAATAAAGTTTTGAGGATTTTAATTTAAATAACAATATAATTATTACATTCTTCAAAAAGTGAAATATCATACAGATCCCTACACCAACGAAAACACGGAATCAATCAAATAATGATGACTGTAACATGTTAAAAAACTCATTTACCCAGTAACAAGTTTAATGATTTTGCAAAGATGTAATTTTACTGTTTCAATCTACCATGAATTACGGCTATCTACATTGGTTTTCCCATGGAATTTAGGTTCTGTCAATTAATTAATTTGACTGCAGTCATGGAAGATTGGAGGTAGGAAAAAAAAAAATATTTTATAACATGAATTTTGCATCACAGAAAAAAACCTCTGAGCTCCGAAGTACAAAAGAAAGAATTGTACTTGAAGACATCAGTTTGTCTCTGCAGAGAAAGAGAGATGGCAAGTATAGTGACAACAGTGAGGAATGCAGAGAAATTAGTGGAAAGAACCATGAAAGGAAACGACGCGTCACACGATGCAGCTCATGTGTGGAGAGTGAGAGACCTTGCTCTCTCTCTTGCTCAAGAAGAAGGCCTCTCTTCTGATTCAATGGAAATAGTAAAGCCCTTTAAACTAAACCTCTCTCTCTACTTTTAGAACTTGTCTGGACCTGTTTTACTTTTGGGTGCTTATAAATTGTGGAACCCAGTTTTTGATTTTTCTTGTGATTGGCATTTCTAGTTTCAAACGAGGCATTTGGCCTTTTTTTTTTTTTATGCTAGTTTTGATTTTGGGTTTTTAGTTTTTTTATGAGGTGGTTCAGTTGAGGGAGTTTTCAGTGAATAAACGATCCTTCAAAGGATGATACTTGTTGTTATGCTCAAGTACTATTTTGCAAAAAGCTAGCTTTTTGTATAAAATGGTGTTTTTTGGTGTGATCCCATTATTAATAATAGCGATGGAACGGGAAAGGAGAGCCATCTTCTTGATTACTAATAATAGAAAACTGAGATTTATCCCATAAAGAATTCAACTTGATTTCATTGACATCGCTTTTTTGTTATGGATTCCTTTCCTGTGATATTGTAAAATTTAATTGTTCTGTATAACGATACAGAAAAATCATATAAGAGGTTGCCACACTGAAAGATGCCCTCAAGTTTTAATCATTGGGGTTGGATTGCATGTCTTGAATGGCTGCGGCTAGTTGGGAGTAAGGCTCTGCTGATTTGTCTTCTGGATATTGAGAATAGATTGTAAATTTTATAGTGAGAAACTAAGAGTTTCTGTTAAAAAGAATGTAATTTGATCCAGTGTCATCATTTTAGTTCTTGATTCCTTTCCTTTGATAATCCCATTTCTGAATACACTTTCGTAATTTTAATTGCAATCTATGACACAATGGAAAATCATTTATCTAGAGACGGGGACATTTAAAGATGTCTCAAGTTTGGGTTAGATGTCTTGAGCAGTTGCAAGTAGTCAGGAGTAGAGTTCTGTTAATTTGTCTTCTGGACATTGAAAATAGTTTAAAAGCTTTTCATTATCGGACATTCACTGGTTTTGTTAGTTGAATAGATTGGGCACTTACTGTTCCCACTATTTTTTTTTCCCTGATCTCTGTGATTCTATTTAAATTTTGTCTTCTATGGCAGGTAGAGCTTGCTGCACTTCTTCATGATATAGGTCATCCTCATTCCAACTCCTACTTTCAGACTTGCAAATCATCTGGCTTCCAATAAGTTCAAAATAATGTAAATGTGAATTTTGAACATGGTTTTGTGTGTTTACATGGATTTAGGATGGTCACCTAGATGTTGGCACATGAACTTGTATGGGATTTCTAGGGGATTGATGGTTTGACACACTCCACATGCATGCCTTTTAGCTCATCTATCTGTCCTTTTAGCAATCTTCAATGCATTTCTCAAGAATTTTAGTTGTGAGGTACTGATTGCATCACTTGCTGATTCTAGTGGTACTGGGATGAGTGTGAGTACTAACCGAAACATATTCATAAATTCTTTATCTTGATGATTTTCATTTCTATCCTCTCTATGTGTTTTACAGTGTCTAGCTGTAATTATTTGTAGATGTCATCCTTTGAAACAATTAATCATTTTGTTTTTTGCCACTTACTGCAGGTGACTACAAATACTTAAGGTTCATAATTCTCCTGGATTCTGTTGCCTTTCGTTCAATATAGTGCCAAAATATTTGTGTTATGCTTTTATGTCTTTTAAATAATTAGATCTTCATCACAGTAGTGTAGCTATTCCTGATGAAGTAATGCTCAGATGTGTCATGTTCTTTATGTTTTGTTCTATTGACTTATGATGCCATTTTTGGGTTTACACAAAATGAACCCACTCTCAATTCTATTCATTCTCTACTGACCTGTATATAGCTGCGTCACATAGGTGCTTATATACACACGACTTATTTTCTTGCCACATATATAGCCATATCACCTGCACTCAACTCTGTTTGTTGATATTAGTTCAGAGTGCAACCCATATCTATGTCCAAGAACTGTCGAACTTAGTGAATATTTAATAGTGGTTTGACTTCGACTCAATTCTGTCTCTTTCAATGTTGTTTTCTGAAAACACTTTTTATATTTGTTTTGCTCTCCAAGTTACCGTTTCTTATTGTTTTTTGATTCCCTGATAGTTTAAGCTTCTATTTGGCCATGTAGGGATCCATCTGAGGAGAAAATTGTTGAGAATTTTCTGGAGGAAGAGGGAGTAGATGAAGTAAAAAAGATGAAGATCCTGGCAATCATTAAGGGGATGGGTAAGTTTGACAGCTATTATCATCGTTCTGAAGCAGTGTTCTTGTTTGAGTTCATTTTATGCTTATATTCTTCTTACCAGTAGTAAAATTCTGTCAGATAACTAATCATTTGCAGCTAAATTCTTTAAAAGTATAATTCAAGATGATTATTTGATATTTCAAAGCTGATTATTGTAAGCTTAAATGACTGTTTGGTTTTTGTCACAAAGTGTTTCAGGTTCTTTTGTGATTGTCTCAACTAAGAGGACTTTGAATTTCAAAGTTAGACATTAAATTTAATGTTAACGACCTGGACTCCAAACACTATTCTTAGAACTCTAGACTTATAGTTCCAAACTTGTAATAACGTATTCAAATCGTTATGGTATTTTAATATGCAAAAAGCAAATTAAAATATAAGGAGTAGTCAAATCATCTGAATGCTTTGAATGTAAAAGATAACTTTACAACTTAAGATTAAGGAATTTACATTCATTAGATGATTTTTCAATTGATTACAAACACGCATTAGAATTCCTTGACAAGAATATATAAATTATGTATTTTCTCGTTTTTTTCAGTAATGAAAATTGCAAGCCTACTGGATTACAATGGAAACTATAAGCTTACTAATTATTGCTTATAAACTATTAGTGTACAAGCTATTTGCCTATAAATTACATGCCTATTGATTATCGCCCACGAGATTACAAGCCTACTGATAAACAGGTTTTGAAGATCTTGAAAACTTAGTTGAATTGCATAGTAACTATTGTTGATTTGTTGAATTCTTTTGAAGTGCCTTGCATCCTTAATTAAACAAGAAAGTTCAAAATAACTTCAAGTAACTATTCACGTCCATTTCTCCTTGTTTTGAGAATTCACGACTGAAACTGCCTAACTTCATTTGCAGTTGTTTTTTCAAGTTTGGATTGCATTTTTTCTATATCCTTCCGTTTATTTGTCCAAACTTCATGATCCACTTGGTTCAGCCCATAACCAAGTCTATCTTTGTTTTTATTTGGCCTAGACTTCGTTTAATATGGAAACACTTATCAAGTTCAGCCCATTATTTCATCTTTTTTCCCTTTTGGCTCAAATTACTTCTTTGATTAATTTATTATGTAACACAAAGTTAATTGATTGTGAAACTCATTATTGGTGTTGTTAGATATCGAATTGGTATATTTCTTAATCTTCGTTTATTGTACAATTAAAGTCTATGCAATGGTGCATTCTTAATCATGCCTTCTACTTACTTATCTATTGATCTTTTGACTTACTTACAGATTTTTCAAATTTTGCTTCCATATGTTGTGCAGTATTCATATAGCTTCTGTTGGACTGAAAATATATATGAATTTTTAATTGTGGTTCCTCTCAGTCTATGTTGACATTATAATTTACGTTAGCTTTAAAGACTACAATAGCATAATTAACAAACTATTTTAATCCCAAACACCTCTAAATGGACTACACATTTATGATGTCGATTGCAAGCGTGCAAGGTTTTTATTGATTTCACACTTCTCAGTCTATTGATTCTTTTGCCTGTTAAAGTGGGAATCTTATATTAGTGAATGTTGAAAGTAATCAGTGCAGGCGCTTTCCTATTTTCAGGTTTTAAGGAGGAACTTGCAGGGCATGCAAATGGCGAATTTTCTCCAGAATTCAGGGTTGTGCAGGATGCTGATCGGCTTGATGCAATCGGTGCAGTTGGTAATTTCTATTCACCTCTGCAGTTCACTATTTACTTGTATCAAACAGGGTCTTGGGTCTATACATTTTCATTTAGGTTCTTGTATTTTTAGTCATTTTGAATTTGCATATTTATTTGCTTGGTTATATATTGGCTGCATTTTTTTCCAATAAGCCAGGTGTCTGCATTCTGGTGAAGCTGTAACTATCACACATTACATTCACTGAATTATAATTTGATTATAGGAATTGCCCGATGCTTTACTTTTGGTGGAAGTAGGAACAGGGTGCTTCATGACCCTGCTATTCACCCACGCTCAGATTTGTCAAAGGAACAGTATATGAAGAAAGAAGAGCAGACAACTGTGAACCACTTCCATGAAAAACTTCTCAAGCTGAAGGATTTGATGAAAACAAAGGTACACATTGACTGTCAGGTTTCATATTGGCTTTCATGGTTATTCATCATTTCTTCTGCTAGCATGACCTTTGCTAATTGTTGAACGACACATAATAAATGTCAAGCCTCTATGAATCACCTATTCGGTAATTTATCAAACTTGACCGTCTGATATCGATACACTTTCCAGGCTGGGCAGAGGAGGGCTGAGAGAAGACACAAGTTCATGGAGGAATTTTTGAAAGAGTTCTATGAAGAATGGGATGGACGAGCTTGATAAAAGGTAGTTGTTTTCGATCTTAAATGATGTTATTGAACAAAGAAAGATGTTATTGAATTCCAAGTGAATGAGCCCTTGGCAAGTGCTAATATGTATGCCACAAACTTTATTTCAGCAATGGAGGTAATGATATATTTAAGTTCATCCAGATTCAGAACTAGTTATGCAGAATTTTTTTCTTTTCTTTTGAAAGATAAATGCTTGTGGTTCTTCTGTATAGTGCAATTGACTCTCATGACTTCTTAGATGCTTTTCTTGGTGCTATCCCCGGAATCTGGGGCTATTCCTTTAAGACAGCCTACAGTGTGGTGGGTTGAGAATTCAAGCTAGGGTGGTGTTCATAAACTGGAACAAGAAATCAGAAATCAATTAATTCGTAATTAATTATTTGAAAGCATAGCATCAACCATAACACACCACCATATAATTCTTCAGCTCAATGATAATCTTAATGAACATATCTTTAACTCCCCCTCTACTCTCTCTCTTATCTCAACAAGCCATAATTTTTTTTTGCAAATACCAATAATATATTTATTCGAGAAACGGATCATAACTACTTGATATTAAGGTATTTTTGAAGCTCAGACTCCTCACGCTTGACTAGATTCACCTTCAACCCATGCTTCATGTACATTGTCAGAGCAAGCTTAGGCACCACAGGATGATCTTTCACTACCTTCACATGGTAACGATACAAGATTGACGCCACAGCAAATCTCATCTGATAGTAAGCAAAATCTTTCCCTAAGCATAGTCGAGGACCGCCGTTGAAAGCAGTGAATTTGTAGGCTGATTCACTCATGAACCGTCCGTCGATGATTCTTAACCATCTCTCTGGCTTAAACTCCCTGCAGTCACTTCCCCATACTGCCTCCATTCTTCCCATTGCATATATTGCATAAATCACTTTTGTCCCCTTCTTTAATTCAGTCCCATCAGGAAAAATGTCATCCTCAACAACCTACAAAATATTGAAGCAAGAGAAAATGAAACAGTATTTGTCACTCACCATTTTCTTTCCTCGCCTTGAAAAACAAAAGAAAATGGCATAATTAATGGTCAAGGCATTCTCGGGTCAAAATTCACTTTGTTCATGGTGAATAAAAGGTTGTATTCATGGCTTTTGTAAATGGTGTGAGCAGTTACCAGGAGGGTTGTGAGGAAAAAAAGTCTCTTTTTTCAAGAGGTTGTAAAGCTGTTTTAGGCTTTCAATGAGATTGATTCTTATAATTAATCCAACTAACCCCGGTCCCTGGTTCAATTCTCACCTATTTCTAGGACCTCGGAATTTCCTTATTTTATGCTCACCAAACAGAGCTTAGCCACGTTACACTAACATACTGTTTGGTCACCACGATGGAGTTGACCAAAGTACTTCATGCAAGGGAAATTTGACAGATATTTGATTAAAGAAACAAGAATTTGTCCATTTCACACAAGCTTAGTTTTCCAAGGTATGTATGCTTGAATTTATGGTATATTACGACAAGATTTTTGATTTGTTGCACATAAAGCTCGCAGTTGGATATTGATTGGGTATGAGTCCATTAATGGCACCTACCCATCACTTGAAGAAAATAAAGGACTCGGCTTGTCATGAAGGAGGATTATTCTACATCTTTAATGGTGAGATGCTCTGGAAAAGATCTAAATGCATAATCTCCAAGAAATGTTGCAATTTTATAAGACTGTGTAAGAAATACTATAATTGCTACATATGCATGAAACATTAATTCTAATTAGTAAAAAAAAAAACCCTAAAAAGGATTCTTCTCTAAATCACTTGTGAAAAAACACAAGGATATAAATTTCTTTTGGAAATGTTTTGAAGAAAAATATTCAATGGAATCAACATTACTCGAAATTAAAGGAAATATTAGTATTTGGTCAAAAGGAAGTCGTTTGTTACTTAAATTACCTCTTTGTGGTCCACTGGTACTGAAGGGTATAACCTCAAGGCCTCAGATAGAGCAGCTTGCAAATAGTCCATCTTCTTTATCTCCTCTGGCCTAAACACTAATGGAGTTTTGGTGTCCAAATCTTCTCGCTCACTAATTATCTTGCATATTTCAGCAAGAATCTTCTCCTCTACTGTTGGATGTGAATCAAGAAGCCAAAAGAACCAGCTCATTGCCACTGAAGAAGTGTCTCTGCCAGCAAGAATAAAGTTTACACAAATATCTCTTAAAAATCTGTCTGAAAATGGCTTCCCATTCTCATCTTTTAACCCCATAAACACTGTTAAAAGATCTGATCTTTGCTTCTCCTTATCATTCTCACTTTGCAGGGAGAGTTCTTTCTTTCTTGTCCTTATGACATCTTCTGCAAACTCATCCACATCTTTTATTGATCTTTTCAGCTTCTTTTCGGACCCCAAATCAAGAAACCTCATAACTTTCCATATGCATGTTGGTGTAACGAAACGTAGGAGAGTAGCTTCTGTTGCATCTTCGAAGGCTCTAGCAAATGGTATATCAGGCAAACCAGGGCGTAAGCATCCTGGATCAACCCCAAATGCTATCATGCAAACATTATCAAATGTTAGCCTCAAAAGAATATCCTGCATATCAATCGACATTGAGTTGTTCTCCGCATTTTCTAGGACTGGCAAGAGCCTAGAATGAACAAGTTCAAGCAATGAATCAGTAGTCAATTGCCTGAACTTTGTTGAATGAAACTCAATGCTTGCTGTCTTTCTTTGCCTTTGCCATTTCTCATCATCAGCATTGAATATCCCTCCGCCGAGAAGATCACCTAGCGTGTCGCGAAAATACTGGCCTTTGGGGTAATTAGGGAACTTGGTCTTGAGAAGATGCTCAAGATTTCTTGGATCCGCAGTCACTACACAATTAAGACTACTAAACCATGGACCTTTGAATCGAAAAGTCCCATTTCGATCGCAAAGTACATCAGAAATCCATTCGTACATGTTGCATTGAAGACCAGACACCAAAGATGGTAGCATGCCTAGAACTGGCCATACGGGCAGTCCACAATGCTTTTTCTGCCTAAGAGAATGTATAGCAATGAAGACCACAAGAGCAAGGAGGAGCTCTAAAATCTGAATATCTCGCAAGAAAAATAGTCTCGAAATGAAGTATCCGGCAACATCATCGGACAAGGAGGAGGAAAGGGAAGTGAGATTATTGTTGATGCTAGGATTGATCATGGTGTGGATCATGATAGGGAATAAGACTATCGTCCATATGATAAGGCCTTTTTATGGTTATAGCTAAGAGGGGGTCATGTGTTACAAGGGAGCAGTATGTTTGTGCTTTCTTGGCGTGCAGTTTTTGGCCCAATTGGTATGATTTGGTGAGCTGAAAATGCGTGGGCTCCTGCTGCTCTTTCTATATGACTAAACTGATCAATTCTTCTACTTCTTACCTGAATTGGATGGTTTTCGTCATTTGTTGGAAATGTTATACTTTTGGTCTCTAGTAAATGAGAATGCGGAGCAGTTATTGCTTGTGTGTCGAACAAGAGTTACTACAAATAGGATTGACACTCGTCTGAGAGGAGGAGGATAGGAAGTTGTTGGTGACTGATAACCTAACCTAAGTGCAACTATTTACTCTATTTCCCCCCCCATGTTTACCAATGCAAGTTATTTATTACAAAAACAAATTTAAGGTAATAAAGACAGATTTTGGTCACCAGCAGCCATGTCCATGTTTGCTGCACCACGTAGTTAGTCTAGACAGTGGATTTTGGTTTGGATTTTGAAAGAAGAATCACCAGCAGCCATGTCCTGATGTCCATGTTTGCTGCGAAATCCCAACTACATAGCTTAATATATATATATTTGTTTAAATCTTGATATTCAGAAAGTTACTAGACTCCAACTAATTCTGTTGAGCTGGATTCACATATTAAAATGTAAAACTCTTCTGATAATATATTTTATAGGTTTAAATTCAAACTTTTATTTTAAAAAACAACCACCAAACAACTTGGTAATATAATACCTTAGTGAATAAGCAGCTGATGTATCAAAAAATAAAAATAATTCCAATACCATCTCTTTTCATATTATTGTAATTGAGACAAATATATACACTGACGATTAAGAATATAGTGGTCGGTACGAGGTACAAATTCCACAAGTCATAGAATAATTTGATGGGAATTTAAGGCTTTCTTTAAACAATATTCCAGGCTACATAAAATTTCCCCACGTCACCATGTCACCTGTTTTTTTTTTTTTTTTTTTTAAATGCCAGAGTTTAAGAACTTTAAATTGTTTTTTTTTTTTTTATATTTCAAAAATAGTTTTTAAAAAATTATTATTTTTTTAAATTAATTTTTTTTAAATATTTTCATATCATTTTGATATATTATATAAAAAATAATTTTTAAAAAATAAAAAAATATTATTGTAATATATTTTCAAATAAAAAATACTTTGAATAGAAGACGTATAAAACCATGTTTCTAATTTTGTTTTTCCTTCTTCTTCGCTCTCTTCATTTCTCAAATGAGTTTGATATATAGTTTTAAAACCCGGTCTGGCCCGACAAGTTTACTCAGGACTCGACCAACCAGGAGCTGAAACTGGGTTGGGTTGAGGAAAAAACAGGGAAAGTAAAAACTTGGTGTGACCAGGCTGACCCGGTGGGTTGACCCAGCGACCCGGTCAAAAACCCGGTTGCAACTCGTTGACTTTTTTTTCTAAAACGATATCGTTTTGATTTTTTTAAAAAAAATTGAACCGAACGACCCAGTGACCTTGTTAAAACCTGAAACCCGGACCTTAAATCACGCCGGGTCTAAAAAGTATGCTTCGACTAGTTTTCATACCAAATGCTTCGAATGTGAACTGTTTAAACGCATGTAATTAAACATCGCAAAAACTTGTTCTAAAAAATGGAGTAGCTAAATTTTACTATTTTCTTTAAAAATAGCGAAACTCTTTGACTTAAACAGTGGACAAAAATATATGCTCTTGGAGAATGGAAAACTTAGCTCGGTGGAAATTCCCGTGGTAACCTCAGATTAGTCTCCAATTGATAACTATTTTCACATTTCAGTCTTCAACCTATATTTTTAATCAAAAGAGTCCCTAACATACCCAAAATTCTTAATTGGATCCTTCTATCTGCAAATATTCCTAACCACTACTTTCTGAACCGAGTCTCCAACCCATGCACAATGTTAAACACATTTGTTAATGCAAGGATCAAACGAAGGATTTCTAGATACTTTGGGAACCCAAGTGGTAAAGAAAATATAGGTTGGGGGCTCAATTAAGAAAAAAAAGTCATTGATCAGGGACTAATTTGAAGTTATCCCTAATTCTTTTCCTTCTCTTTTTTCATAAACCAAGAGATGCTTATGTAGAATAAAACATTTTCTACTAATTAAAATTTTCCATGTGTTATATATATAAAGTAAAATTAAAATAAATGACATGAAAAATAAATGACCCTTTATATATTTCTTGACCAATAAAAGGATGACACATAGGATAAGATATTTAAGATATCTTATCATAAATATAAGATCTCATAAATAAAAATCAACTAATAAAATAATATTATGTGGTATTGAGAAAGAACTTGAGAATTTCTACAAATCTTTATAAATAGAAGGTCTCACCCTAAACAAAAAAAAAAAAGGAGAATTCTTGGAGATATAACTTTTTTTTTAAGACAAACTCTTTAAGTAAGAAGGTTTTCTCAAAAGCTCCAAAGTCTCTTTTATCTACACTTGAAATCTATAAGGAACGAAGCTTTGTTGCATCAAGCCTAAAAACCCTATAAGAGTTCTTCAATAACACTTTAAAGACAAACCAAATGTACTCTTCAAATTGTCAAATCACTAAAGCTCGCTCCACAATACACATTTAAACTCATGTTCTTGCAAAGTATAAATCTTGGTTTGATAAATAAAGTCACCATAAATCAAATTCAAGAGAAGAATAAGATGATTATTTATTATTTTGTAATAATATTTTCAATAGAGATTGTACTCAGTCATATATTTTTAATAAAATTAAATATTTTCTCGTGTGCTTGTTTAATTTCAGTATTCAAAATTATATCTACAAATTTTTAGCGACTTCACTGGGGAAATTATTACCTCTCATCTCTTCCATTCAAGAATGAATTTTAGTAATCTTTTATGGCCAAACTTTAGCTACCACAACTTCATAAAAAGATCACTTGGATGTTGTTGAGGATTCTATAGTTGAATCTATAAGGAATATTCACGGTATTACTAACGACATCTTCACCGTGAATCAACTAAAAGAGTTTATTAAAAAGGCCGTCATGGACCAAGTAGAGAGTTTAGTTTAACCTTTGTATTCTTATGCGAAGCCATATGCTTAAAGGATTGACCTACTAAGGATGCCTCTGAATTATTAACCACCAAGTTTCTAGTAATTTGATGACAAAGAGAATCCAAGGAAATATGTAGTTCACTTTATGGAGACTTGAAACAATGTCGGAACTGATGGTGATCTCATGTTAAAATAGTTTGTTCATTCCTTAAAGGGCAATGCTTTCAACTAGTATACTGACTTGAAGTTTGACTTAATCGATAGTTGAGAGTAATTAAAAAATGAATTTCTTAATCGCTTTTACATCACTCATCATGTGGTCAACATGATTATACCCATCAATATGTGTTATAGGCAAAGAAGCCTGTCATCAACTGCATTAATTGGTGGAGAAACCTTAGCCTTAATTGTAAGAACTGACTCACCAAAACTTCAGCTTTAGATATGTGTATTCAAGGGATGCATTGGGAACTGGCTCATTAAAATATCATAGTCAACAATAAAATAATAAACATCTCTTGATTTCATAACAACAAAGAGAAAAAAAAAAGGCATATTTCATTAAAAGGATAAGATCTGATCCAACTACAAGGAAAACATAAAAAAAATAGCAAAGTCCTATAACAACATGATTGGCAATGCAACACCCTTCTTAGATCAGTTTCTCCAACATTATTTGTGTCTCGTCATTGTTTATCAACCCTTTTTATGCTTATGATGATCTAGTAACAATATGGTAGATGACATTGTCTTCCATAACCTCAACTTGCCTCTTGCTCACCAACTTTCAAACTTGATACTTGAAATTCTTACAACTATTTACATCTCTTATTTGGATTATACCACCTAGGAAATGGTGGTTTAGGGTAATTGTTCTTGATAACATGATAATTTCAATGTTGTGTCCAATTATACTCCTTCTTCGACAATAAAATTGGATCGAAATAAGAAGCATACATGGAGTAAACCCTTCCTTAATTGCAGCACATCAATCCTCATGGTATTGAAGTTGAAAAATATCATGTTAGGAAAATATTTTCCCATTAATACAATCTCAGCATTGCAGAAGGCCAAATGACTTACATGAGGTTCTTTCCTTGTTAAAACCTCTATGTTTATTGAATGCCTTATGTTCCATTGTTTTCCGTTATAATTATCTATGACCCATTGAATGCCTTATGTTCCATTGTTTTCCGTTATAATTATCTATGACCCATACTTTCATGAAATCATTTTCTCTATGGGTATGGCAAGTTTTCCTTTGTATTCGACGAGCCCAATATCTTTGCTATCAATGCCCTCAAAGACTGGTGGAGGAAATGAAAACAAGCAATAACTCTCCATTTTCACATAAAATACAAATATGTTTCTTTTTCAAGTAAACCAATGAAGTGAACTATTCACAGATACTTTTGTTACATGATAAAGGGACTCTTCTTGTGGCAGCTTCACTTCATCCAACAACTTTCATCTCCAAGTCTTTGAGTCAAACAACTCAGCTCTAATAAAGTGATATAAATAGAATTCTTTATCATACAAGAGGAATTTAGGCTTTGAGAATCTCATGATTTTATTGTGTACAGGCTTTGATTTTTCAACCATCATGTTAAATTCCATAGTATCATATTGTGCTTTTATATTCATGATCTTCTACCATTGTTTAGTAGTAGGGTTGCACACATAATAACATGGTTTATGATATGCATGGTAGAGTAACACTTTTTGATTTGTTGATGCCACAATCTCCATATGGTCAGGAAGGAATTCAAATGACATTTCAGGATGGGGCTTTATAGTGTTAATTGAAATAAAGGAAACTTGATATTCATTTCTGATCATGTTTTGTACAAAGAACCCAAAGACAATGTTGATTCTTTGGTTGTGTAGCTTTTTGAAAGTGGATTCATAAGTAAGTTTGTTGCACTCCTTGGAAAGAAGCCTATATTTTCACACGGTCTCCATTGATGAATGCATTAAAACTTCATATATGATATCCAAACATAGATCACGAGTTAAGTTTATGATGACGCAAAGGTTCTTGTTGTTGGCTTGAGGAAAACCATAGTGATGCTTCTAGATCGGAAGTTGAATAAATCCTCTTTAACACTGTCAATTTTTTAGCAACTCTTGAATGATCAAGGGAAAACCTATATTTCAACCTGTGAACATGCATGCTAAATGTATGGACACATAGTCATTACTTTTGCATGATGGACAAGAATTTTAATTCTTGCTCAAACTCTACAACAAAAATTTCCTGAGTGATGACCATTATGTCACCTGTATGTCCTGAACTCAAGATGCTATATGAAGAGCTTGCCTCGATGCAAAACATGTGTAGGGAGCATACATCTTAAATATAGTTTCTAGTTCTTTTATGTAGAATAATAGGTAGGTTTACTACTTGGTCTCTAAAAAGGGTCTCTTGTTGTCCCAATGATCACCCTTGTGAAGGTAATATAAGAGGCTTAGTAGGTAATGGGATGACACATATACCAATTATTACCAGTCTAAGCACTTAGTGAAGAGTTGAGGTTTACATAAACTTAAACCTTGACTCAAGTCATAAGGTAAGCTACTAGTCCCCCACTTAACCTAAAGCTTTTTCAGTGTGTGCTCTCACAAATAATATCAGTGATACATAAATGCCTTTCATTTATATCCAATACGCTATTCATGACATAAAGTGAAAAGAATGCATGTTGAAGCTCTTAAATAGAGTAAACCAATCATAATATAAAAATAAACAAACATCAATCTTCATAAAGCATAAAAAAACAAAACAAAGCTCAGTCCAAGGGTCCCTAGTGAAGTCCCCATCCTGTCGTATCCCTTTTACGAGAGCATCATGTCGCGGAAACCCTTTGCGGGTATATTCAGGAGGTCTTTGGTTGGTTTAGAAATCGTCACCTAGTATTATAATTACTAAGAACCTTAACTAGTCTTTTAAGGATTCTAGGCAAGGGACTTATTGTGTAAAGGGAAGGTATTAGCACCCCTAGTACGCCTTACTTGTGGTAAGCTGCATTGTTTTTCTTTGTTTGTTATGGTCTGATGGTTTTTTATTTATTTCTATTACCCTACTAGGACCGATTTGCTACGATGAACATACATTGGTTTCCTAGGTCAAGAACCTAGTTTAAAATGGTGAAAAGTGCTTAATTATCATTGAGGTTTTTTTTTGGGATAAGTTTGGAATTTTTTGCTATTGAGTCATTCCAAATAATATTTCAGATAAAATTCTTTGCAACTGTTTTTTTATCCTTATATTATAAGTGAATGAATCATACTACTCCCAATATTTATGATATTAACCTCATACTGGTTTTTATCCTTATATTAAATATGAGTAATTAAAAATCATTATCCTTGATAATATTTTGGATATTAAACATTTTATAAGTTTTTTATCCTTATATTAAAAGTGAATAATATATTCTCTTGCCAAAAATAATTTTTTAATATTTTTGAAATATAGACCAAAATCCTTTGGAATTTTACAGACTTATTATAAAATCCATGCAACATTTTTAAAACATGCCAAAATATTTTAGATTTTAAAAAAATACTAAGATAATTTTTAGGATTTTTGACCATTTGCAAAAAAAAAAAAAAAAAAATTGTAAAAAAAATGTTGTTTTTTTAAGGCCTTGTTTGGCAAGCTTCCATTTTCCTTTAGAATGAAACTGCCAAAATAGGGCTAAATGTATGTTTCCTAAACACGACCTTAAGCCAAAATTCCTTTTATCAAAACAATGGCAAACCAAACAGGGTTTTAACCACTGACCCAATTTTGACCCAACTGAGTTGACTTGAAACCTTTGGTGTGATCATAAACTGAAGTACACTGATTTGACCCATAAAACAAACCAAAACCAAAACTTAAACCAGAATCTAAAATGAATCAAAGTTAAAAAAAAAAAACACAAAAACTCAAAAAAGTCTTTATCAAAATGGATTAAAACCTAGAAAAATAAAGAACACAAAGAATACCGAAGAACATTGAAACCAATTCCAGCAACACGAACTCGAATCCGAACCGATTTCATGAAATAAAAAAGGAATAAAAAGGTTGTAAATCATTCAATGATCAAGAATTAAGAGCTCATTCACTTCAATTATCAATGAATCATCACTATTTGGTCAGAGAAAGTTTCGGTTCAAAACCGAAACCAAGATTAAAACACTAAAATACAAGTTATTGATGCAGAAGAATACTAGGTTATTGGTTAAAGATGTCATACGAAGATGCATATGCAGATAAATGAAACAAAACAGGTCAAAGCCACATAGCTAAAGCAATATTCTTGGGAAGAACATGAAGAGCACCAACCCAGATTCTGCCTAGAAAATCCAGCATACTATTAAACCCAAAATTAGCCTTCTCGGCCTCTAAACATACAACTTTTGGTCTTCGCAAATCACATTACCAATACCAAGCATGGTTGAATCCAAAGAACTAGCAAATAATATCAAATCATCAATTACATGCATGGAGTTTTAATTTTCAAAACTGTCAAAACTAACAAATCCATATTTGACAATTTTAGAGCTCAACATTGACATCTTGACACTCAAAAGAACTTAACCAAAACCTAGAAACTTATAACATGTATTAATATCTTTGTAAAATGAGTGTTTCTCAATCAAAAGGTAGTAGCTACAACCCCTAAGGTTGTCGGAGATGCCACATTCATTTGCTTAAAGATGCCTACTCGATAAGTTAAAATTGTCAAAGGAAGAAGGTGAATAGTAGCCAAACAACATGTCATTCAATCTCTTCATTAAATCTGAATGACATGTCTTCTAGGTTAAACCCTAAAAATTAGGGTTTTTAATTTAGGTTTTGACAAATTTCAACTTAGTCCATGTTTTTCCAATTTCTTTTAATTGCACTCATAATTGCCTCCAAACTTTTAATTTCATGCAATTTCACCCATGTCAAACTCAATTGTCAACCCCATAATTCAATGCCTTTTCCAATCTAATCCTTGGTTCCTAATATATGTAATTTGACCATTAATTGGCCATCAAACTTTCACTTGTCTTCAATTTGGCCCTTGATTTTGCCGATTTAAGTTCCTGAAGTCTCGCGCATTTTACAATTTGATCTGTAATTTTAAATTTCTTCAATCAAGTCTCTAATTGCCTATCAAAGTTCAATATTTATGCAATTAAGCTCCTGATTTGACCAATTAGCTTTAAAAAAATACAATTCAATCTCCAGACTTTAATTCCTTTCAATTATAGCCTAAATTGAACTTAAAAACCAATTTTCCTTGCAATTGAGCCTTCAATAAATTCAATTAAACCCTGAAAAATTCCAATTGAGATATTAAACATTAAATTTTGAATTTTTCTTCCTAGATTGAATTTTTATTGTTAATAGGGCCTTCATCAATCAAAATTGAACCGCCAATTTTTCAACTTTGGATATTTTAATCCTCCTTAACCTATCTTTGACAAATTTCTGGACATTCTTCATGTTCTTCCCACTTATGTATATATTTGTTTTCCAACTTTTTTTAATTTTTATTTATATTTTATATTTTGAATATTTTTTTATATTTATATTGGGTCGCAAAATAGATAACAACAACAACAATTTGTCATTTGAAAAATATTTTGAATTGGAATTTCTGTTGATGTTTATATTGGATATCAATTGTAAGTTTACAATCAATTTTGAATTAATTTGGTATCAATCGTAAATATACATGCATATAATCTTGCTAAAGTAGTTCACAATAGAAATGATAATTGGTGACAAAGAAGATGCTTATAATCTTGTTTATATATATATATATATATATATATATATATATATATATATATATAATTTTTTAATAGTAGTATTATAAGAAGGATTTGTGACATTAAAAAAATAATATTTTTTTATTTTTTTTAATAATAATTGATATATCATTATTGGCGTCAAACTACATCATAAATAAATAATCATTCCAAATTGTATATTAATAATGGAAAAAAGTAATAATATGTACTTATTTTACAATACTATTGAACAAGACATTAAACATTCTTAGTGTAGAACTATAATTAGCAGGAAATACAAGGGTTTCCACTTATAATATTTAATGCAAATCATTAAGAGTTAAGAAATGTTATAACTTAGTTTTCATCCCCATTTATCTCTTAAAATATTAGAAATATTTCTACAATTAGAAAAATAAAAAAGAAATTCAAAAATATTTTTGAGGCTGACTATACAAGATTTTCTTAGCTTTCAATTGGATAAAATGAGTTTTTTAAGGGTGTGATTGAACTAATCGATTGCAATTGAAAGAATGAAAAAATCAAACACCAAAATTGTCAACTTGTCATTGAACTAATCGATTGCAATTGAAAGAATGAAAAAATCAAACACCAAAATTGTCAACTTGACATAATCTGGGTGGTTCAATTAATTTAATTAAGGGCATAAATGAACATTTTTTTTTACTCTTATAACTGATTTTCAATTTCAATTTAAAGTTTATTTTTCAAGTTGATTTCGAGGCTATATTGCAAAATAAAACTTATGAGGGATTAGATTTGAAAAGGTGCTCGCATTCGAAGACCAACTTAACTTTGTCAGCGGTAACCGACGTCATTTTGGGAACGACTAGGGTTTTCTATCTCTACGTAACTCTTAGAAAAGCAGACAAATCAGTTGTACTTGGTGTGTGTGTGTATATATATATATACACACACTCATTTTGCTCATCTTTAGGTGTAGGAGTTGTGAGGTTGGTTTATAGTCTTGTTGCCTTGGAGCAGGTCTTTCATTGTGATAAACTCATCCTATTTTCAGCAAACTTGGATTAGATATATCTTGGGTTCGTGAATTCCAGTCAATTCTGTTAGGGTTCACATCAAGAACCCTTTTATTTTGATCAAAGGGTTGATTTTTTTAACAATTTATGTTTGAATCCATAAAAAATCCTAAGAAAACCTTATATATACCCCTGGAAAATCAGAGCATAGAGGAGAAAAAAAAGAGAGAAAATATTGATAAAGGAACTCTATGTGTGAAGGTTTAAGAGACTAGTACAAGGATTTCTTAAGTTTTAAAAAGGACAGCAAGCTTGTGGAAGCTTGAAGTATTACTTTCTAATATAAAAGTGAAGTCCATGTGGCCTGCTTGAGTTATGTTTTTTTTAATCTTTGGTTTGTATTATGTTTATAAACAAGGATATAGAGTTTGGAATGCTTGACAAGTAGTGTTGTGGTTGCCCCTTTTGTTACTATGATAGTTTGATTATGTTTTCTAAAATTCTTTTGGATGTTTTTCATGTTTTAGATGTAGTAAAAGTCTTCTATTTAAGTTGTTTCTTCTTGATAAAATAGAGTTGTTTTAATTTAACTTAAGTAATACATGTTGAAGCAATGATGTTTATCTTGGATTTGCTAAGTCTGGTCATGACCAAATGAGTTTAGAAAACCAATTTTGAATCTATATTGCATGGACATGTAGGCTGTTTTAAGTTGATAGTTTTTGGATTGGGTAGCTTTTGCAAGATTTTGATGATTTGATGTTGTTTCCTAGTCCTTTTTCATTCAAATATGCTTGGTTATGGTAATGTGGTTTATTGGAACTAAGGAATCAGGTTTTAGAGGATTAAAAGGCCATTTTTTGGGTTTGGCAACTTGATCTTTATTTTTGGATTTATTGGGCAATGTTATTCGTGTTCTTGGGATGGAAATTGCCTTAGCCCTATAATTTGGACTAGTTTTGTTCAATTATTTGCACAGAACCTTTTAAAGAACTTGATTAATCAATAATCTAGAGTTTATTTATATCAATAATATGTTTTCAGTAGGTTTTAATCCTATGGTTTTGAATTTGAACTGAAACCTATTTTTGGACAAAATTATGGTTTATGAGTGATAATCGAAGTGCATGAATGCTAAATTATTTATTTTTAGCGCGCGATTGATGTTTGGTTTCATAAAATAAAATTCAATTTTTATGATTTAAAGAAATTAAGGATTAAGGATAAAAGTTTGAAACTAGAACAAAAGTGGGGACAAAATTAAATGGGTAAGGGGAAATGTCCGGCGCGTGCAAAGCACACACTAGCATGTGAGGAGAGTCGCCACACTTTGATGGCACTCATGACCTCTTCTAAACTCCAAATGAGGTCTTTTGCCTTGCCTCCTGAATCGTCAGAACTAGCTTTTCAATTTATGGTGGCATGTGTTGCAGTGAAGGTTATGGTATGTATCCAACGACCCATTTTTCTTTTCTTTCTCCTCCTATCTGTTTTATATCTTATAACCTCGGTTTCTATTGCTTGCTTTGTCAATTTTCTCTTATATCAATTTTAGTTTTTATTCTTTTAATTATTGTTTGTAATTTTTTTTTCTGGATTAGTTTTTTCAATTTCATCATTCAACACTGAGTTGGTTGGAATTGGCCTTCAATTTGTTTTTAATTTGCTTTCTATTGAGTAATTACCTATCTCATAACTTAGATTGTGAATTTAAAAAGTTAGTCCGGGTTGACTCAAGATCTTTTTACTGTCTTTTAACATTTAGTTTGATGGTAATTAGGTTTCATAATTATTTTTAATTGCTTTCTATAAAGTTATCTAGTTCTCATGACAATGGTTGTGAATAATACGGGTGGGCATGATTTTACTCCGTTGTTTTTTTATTTTCTGATTTTGTCTTTCAACAATATATTGGTTGAGAATTCAGGATCGTAATTGTTTTTTAATTTTCTTTCTTTGGGGTTATCTTATTCTTATGACTCGGTTCACAAATTTACATGGGTTAACTCAAGTATTTTTTTTAAATTATTTTTTTTAATTTTTGTTCTTTAACATTTAGTTGATTGGGAATCTAGCGTTTTGATTTATTTTTTGCTTTTTTTAAAAGGGTTATCACGATTTCATGACCCGGGTCGCGGGTTTTATAGGTTAGTCAAGGTTAACCCAAATCTATCTGATATATCATCACCTACACACACACACACACACACACACCAGATAAAAGCAGAAATAAAAAGAATTTCAACTATAAACAGAGAGTTCAGTACGTGGCGTTGTTATACCTGAGAATGATCTAAAAGATCGGGTCACAGGTTTCCAGCCTATATACTGATCTTATAAAAAGAACAAGAACAAAGAAAAGAAGAATATAAACAGATTTCTTATGCAAATGAACAAGGCAAGACCAACAATGTCAGGATCCTTGATCAAACACAAAACATACTTAAATATAACAAAAATAAAAGAACAAGAACAGATATAACAAAAATATAGATAAAAATAAGATTATCTTACTTAAATTTGTAACAAAAATTAATACAGGAGATATTGGTTACAGAGGAGAATGGAGATGGGTTACAGATATGGGTTACAGGGGAGAGTAAAATTTTCTGGGAAAAAATTAGTCTGCCCTCTGAGGTTGTAGGAGTCTCCTTTTTATAGACGAGTTGCCATGGAAGAGGCCAAAACGACTTGTTGAAAAGTTTGGAGATGCCTTCAGAACCCATGTGAACCCATGTGGTATTGCCTGCCATGATTCGGTGATGACAAAATGGAAGATGCCCATGTTTTTTATGGGACTTTCATTTGTTGTCTTCTTGCTACCGACACTTGATTTGTATGTTTGTAGTAGCAGGTAATATTTATAGAAAAATCCTAAAACAAATGGGCTTTTTAACAAAGAGACTCAAACACAGGTGAGTCAAAAAGATATGAGCTCTTAAACAGATGAGCCTGAGAAAGTCCGAAATACTTTTTTTTTTAATGTCGCTTGATAGGTGGCAAGATACCAAAGCAGTCATCTTCATTATCATCTCCAAGGGAAATGACAGAAGATATCGAGCCAGATGAGCTGGAGTGGGACAAGACTGTTTTTGGATCTTGGCTTTGTATAATGCCTTGTACTATTTGTAGGTATTCCTCTTCAGTTCTAGCAGATGCAAGGAGAGCTGCCGTTTGAGCCTTTCGGGCTAGAAACTTTGATTCAGGATGATGATCAATGATGGGAGCCGTTTGATGTTTTTGTAACCATTCCGTAACAGCTAATTTGGAACTTTTGGACTCAGCTGCAAAGGAATCCCACCATTTAATTTTGAATTTTCGAACAAGTACTGGATGTCCGTTTTGTAGATTATTGTCATAGAACCAGGAACATACCCATGGAACAAAAACTTTTATACAGAAAATGAGAAGGGAAGAAAACTTCCTTTTAGAAGGGGCTGGTTGAAAATTATTTTTGAAATAGAGGTAACCATTTTCAACCAGAGGATGGTCTTTGAGGTAGTCAACGTGACAACCATAGTAATCCCACCATTGGAGGAACCAGATGGGAAGGTTTGTAGTATTCATTGTATTATGGAAGTAGAAAAGCCAAGAATGGCTATGGTTGTGATTTTGTAAGAGGAAGGCATTGAACCATGCCTGTGGGTAATCCCAATATGTATAGGTAGTATTGAAGTCCTGAGGATTTGTACGGAAGTGTATGGGGAATGAAAGAGGTTGATGTAAGGGTTGCCCCCAATCTTTAGGGTGAATAATTTTGTGAATGATGCATGTAGAATATACGGGTTCAGTGTGATCAGAATGTAGTTTGAAGTGTTTGAACTTGACAGAATTGGTAATATCAAGGATGGTGGCATAGTAGGATTGTGGTTTGGCTAAATTTCAGGGTTTGTAGTACCAATTTGGAGGGAAAATCTTTGAAGCAGCAATGGAAGGATTTTCATGATAAAATCCTTCTTCCATAGTTAAAATATTTTGGAAAGTAGTTTTG
>Ga0307513_10000437_pt1 | contig 60165 bp, 78 predicted proteins | sample 15_EM_MG_FD_202174 | JGI IMG/M metagenome (GOLD analysis project Ga0307513, IMG submission 202174) | Populus trichocarpa ectomycorrhiza microbial communities from riparian zone in the Pacific Northwest, United States - 15_EM | ecosystem: Host-associated > Plants > Roots > Unclassified | place...
ACCTTGTCACTGGTCACTCTTGCCCCGACCGGAAATCACTGTCACCTGTCAATTCCCGACCGGAAATCACTGTCACCCGTCATTCCCGACCATAAGCGAGGGGGGTCATTAGCTTCAAGTGGCCACACCCAGGTCCGAGCTCTCCCCCCTTGACCGAGTGTTGGGTCACTACTCGGGCTGCTACATAGGTGGACGAGTAGGAGGTGCGGGAGACCGGTCGGAGAACGCACGCTCAGTAATTCCCTCTCCGGTGCGAGCGAACCCCAGATATAGGCCTAGGGAACCTTACAGACGTACCACGTACGAGACACAGACACAAACTACAAACGTAGTACCCGTACAGACCCCGTGCATAAGAATAAAAGGACCGCGCAGAACAACGGGAGGCACCCCCCCCCCCGCGTACGAAATAGCATAGCATTTTCACGACCCCCAATATGAGGTCATCCGTGAGAAACCTGTGGTCCCTCTCAAGGGGGAGTCGTTGAGAAATGGGAGGAGTTGATCATTTCGGTTTCTCGGATGTTCTATGCCGCGCCTCCCTCCATCCAAGGAGGAACTTGCTGCCATCATCGAGGTGCCTGGGGACAAGTTGAATCCGGTGCGGTTATTGATGAGACCCACCACTTGGACTCAACCCACCACGGACACTGGTAGACATGTCCAAATGATCATGTCTTCAGCCTCGGCGAGTGTGGAGGTGCAATGCAAGTGAGCCGGTGGGGAAGCGATTGGTAGTCGTTCCCATAGGCTTGAGTACAACAGCCGCTAATGTGATGGAGGGGACTGCCACCGAGCAAGTCCAACGGCAATCTGTGCGTGTGAATATTGTCTATGTACGCAAATGCTACATTGTTCAGGTCATCGTCTGAAGTCAACTGTTAGGGGTTCATAAGACTTGGGGTCACCACAGACACTCCTCGGAGTTTATATTTTATATTTACATCTTTTTGTGTTTGTAGCGGGCTCCATTAAGCACGATTGCTTTCGTCATAGGTTTCTACCATTCCCGGGGTTGAAGCATGACCCCCTATAATCAGAGATATATGTCGTATCTCTATCACCACCCGACGTTACTCTGTCTACACTGTAAAGCTCGCCGTTCTATGAGCCCGCTCCTCGCTCTGTTGGAGCGATTAGACTCCAGTTAAGGGCGTGCTTATCCAATTTCATGAATGGTTTCGTTCTGTGCTCCATCAAAAAGTTGAAGATGATGCGCTGCAGGGCGTGGAGATATTCTGGTTCCTTCATCCCCTTCATCTCCTCGGGACCACTATATCGCGCCCAGTACAGGTCACCGTCGAGTTGGTTGGCCATTTTCCGGAATAGGGACTCCAATTCTCGATACTCGGGGTCCAGCCAACCTCCGCCTTTGGCAAGCGCAGACAGAAAATACACCCTGCTGTCCTGCTTCATTAGCCCGACTTCAACCAGAAATCTATAAGACTTGAGGCGGATCTGTGAGCGGCCATGGGGATTTGGTTTGCCCTTGCGGGAGCGAAGATGGATGGCCCACCACACGAGCAACCAGAACACAGATTCGGCATCATGCCGAAGCTCGTGGCTCCATGGAAGCCCCCGAAGGTAGTCAACACTCGTATTAACATTACCAGGAATGGTGAGAGAAACGAAATCTTGGTCTTCTTCCGGCGGCTGGGGAAAGCTCTCGAGACGTTCAGGCAAATGCTCCTCGTAAGCCTGATGAGCATCGGGTGAAAGCCGAGGTAACACTTGTAAAAAGGCAACCCGGTGAGCTGGTACCAGGGGATGACCTGCGACCACCGCCCGGGCCATGAAAATCGGTGTCCCCTGTTGTGCCGTGAGATAGGCTCAGCACAGACAGATATCAGGGACAAACCACTTGATCATTCTTTTTGTCTTTGTCCTTCATATTCTCGGCGTGGTCGAAATCGATTACGAGCGCGGGAGTGTTGTCGGCCAGGTGGCTATCCAACAGCACCAGTCATGACCCGAGTCATTCATGTGGTTGCGAGTGTACGTGCCTCCTGTCTAACAAACGTTGGACCGTGCAAAACCCCAGCTTCTTGGCAGTCCTCGTTACACACCCAGACTCCCTGAACAAAACGCTGCCTTTACTGATATCTCTATGGAGCACCCCTCGCTTCTTGAAAAGACAACGAGTCACTAATTCTGGCGCGTCAGCAGCGATTCACAAATCGGGTAAGGTCACTCACCTTCCAGCGTGTCCCATGCAGTCACCAATGCATCATAGGGTGTTCTGATCTCCATGAATGGGATACCTTCATCTAGAAGCACTAAGCGGACCTTTTGGCGTTTCCGATCGCCTGATCCACGCTCTATAATGGATGTATCGGCTCGCTTGACTAATCCACACCAAGGAACCCGGACCACTCCAGGCATCTCCTCAGGCTGATGGACCTGCTGAAGTATGATGTGTTCCAGAATCTCGGCCTCGGTGGCGGTGGGAGGGCAATGCAAGCATTGCTCTTTGATCACAGGGAAAGGGGAATCCTCGTTTTGAAAGACCACAGTCCGATGTCCGGTGGGGCGTGCAGACGATTTTATTGTGTAGCCCCTATCGACCTCGTCGTGATTCGTGATTGTAAAAGTACGGTTTTCCTTACGTGTGATTGTCGGATCGATCATCGATGTAGGAGGGTCATTGATGTAGTAGAGAACCCTGAGGAGGAGCTTTCTTGCTGGTTCGTCGTTCCAGGAGAGCGTGGTGTAATACACGCGGGTGGCGTCTATCAGAATGAGCGAGAAGCGGTGTAGCGAAATGTAGAGACCGAGGACAGCGACCCGATCGGGTCGCTGCATAAGGAGGTACGACGTGTGTGCTATGACCTGCTCGGTGCCATCAGGCGTCGATGTTCCATTCGAGACAAACTCTGCAACAGTTTCTATTTCGACCCAATGGACTATTCGTTCCGCCTGCCCCTCATCCTCATCCTCATAATGAAACGGTCCATCGGTGATTGTGATTCGGGTGTATTTGGTGATTGGAGCGCCTGGCTGGAAGGACCACGAATCGCAACAAGAACGGGCCGACGCTTTGTGGCCATGATGTGACCTCCCGGGGCGGCAGAACTATGCTCGATGAACTTGACAGGTTTAGCTGAAACTGAACACAGCAAGGAGCATGAGTATACGGTCACTTAATCACCTCAAGACGTAGTACGTACATGCGAGTGGGTGAATAAGGGTGTTGAGGTAGTCGCAATACTCCCTCTGCTCCTCAGGCATTTTCTTCCGACCTGTTGTTTTCTTCATGTGCTTAGGTTTCGGGACGTCGATTGATGGGTGTTTATTCCATTTTTCTTTGTCGTATGCATCCAGCTCTCCGAATTGCTTAGCACTCAAATCGAGCGTGCCTTTTGAGAGTGCCCTCCCGAGCTCTTCTCTATTCTGAACGGCATAGTGACCGGGATTATAGTTTCCCGCGTTAGGCTCCATGGTTGACGTGGTTGGCGTTGGCGTTGGGTTGGCGTGGTGGTGGTTGGGATGAAACAAAGGGTGTGTGGCTGACCACTGAACCAAGAAATCCACGCATCCCACACCACGCATTTTCACTACTAACGTACGAGGCTGCTTTATTGAATGCCCACATTGGTAGAGCATCCACCTTTACCCTTCCCCTCCGACAGTCCCCAGGCCACAGCCAGTGTCCAGAGTGCTCAGTACATCCTATATTCTTTCTTCTATTTCCACTGGTGTGATCAGTGCTCACAGCACTGCCCGGTTGTGCCTTCAATCTCTCACTACCTCTATATGCATGGGATGGTATCGACATCACGCCCTGGAGATCGCACAGGAAGAGGCGACACAATTCTTGCTGCAGGCGGTCCAGTGGCATCCGTACGAGCCGCCATATGACGAAGTATTAGCAGATTTGAAGATCACGGGCATCCTAGACTCCATGAAACCCGAGTATCATCACCGGCTTGCATGTGCTCTGTGGGACCACTCCAATCATTTTGGTTGATCCATACCCGTCACCCGCCTTCCACTGGAGTTGCTCCGATTAATTTTATTCACTAGCATTGATGAAGCAAGTGGTCCACCATTGGTGTTGATGACGTGAATACACCCACTATGTGGCACAGAAATATTGATAGCAGTGAGTGTCGAATCGTCATATGGTACATTGCGGCTCGTGAGCCAATTAGCCTGCGGGTGTTTGTATCCAGCGCGGAGGGTTGTGTGTCATCAATGTTCTTCGGAATTTGACTGCGTGCAACCCACAAAGTGGGGAGTACGGTTGAAAGCGTTATCAGTGGTATTATAATAAGCAGATCACGAGAGCAAGGTCGCCGTTTCGATTGAATTCATGAAAGAGGTGAGGCTGGAGGGCGCGTTCACCTAATATAGTAAGAGCCCCTTCTTTTAAATCAGATATCTCCTATACTTATTTCACATCGTATATGCACCTGAAAGGCAAAAGGGCGAGAGAATCGATAAACACACTCTCTTGCCCGTTCTCTACGTCCGAGTCGAGCCCCTGTTTGTGCTGCGAAGGCAAATAATCCTCAGGAAATCAGTCTAAATTTTGAAACTCATATCTTCAAGGGAACCGACGCGTAGGAGCGCGCGGAAGGCGCCTCTGAGCTCGAGAGGCCCGTTTCCTTGCCTCCTTCCCAGTTATCCGGTATTCCTTCGCTCCACCGCCCTCAAATCCACCATAAACTCGGCACTTGCACACTATAAATTCCTCTCTCTGGATCCAAGTTTCCTGGGGCGGGTATCGCGATATTCACCTGTTCCTTTAGAGCATTCGTGCATACCTACGTCAGTATCAGGTGCGCGTATATCCTCTTCACGTCTTCGGCATCACAAATACATGCGTGTATTCAATTCCTGTCCCTGGGCTCCCCGTTGGAAGTGATGATGAAGGCCGTCGTGTACTCTGTGGCAGGATCGAATCCGAGGGTACGTTAAATTCGAGGTAGAAAGGTGTAGTGGTTGTATTCAGTTCGACTAATATGAGGGTCGTGTACATGTTGGAGTAAGGGGGCACGGTACCCAAACTAACCGGGAGGCCCTGGCCAGAACCCGGAAAGGGTCTCGTTAAGAGGGGGTGCAAACGGGGGTATACATGGAGTTCAAATAAAAATTGACTTTGTGAACTGCTATATCGCTAGTGCGCTTAATAGAGTTCGCGGTGGTGAAGCATGATGACACGAGGGTCAAACCTGTAAGCACGGACTCGATGTAAGTGATGTTCGGCGAAGGATGACTTATTTTACGTGGCACTTATGTAGGATCGCTACTTTTTGTTATACAGAGCAAAAGGGCCTTCCAGATTATCCGCTTTTGCTCCAGCGAAGAGAGCAAAGCAGACACCAAGGAAAATGGGGATGACCTTCATGATCGTGGTGGAGGACCAGAAGAGATTGCGGGAGCGGGAGAAGGACTGTGGGGGATGAGGCATGTCAAGGTCTCTCACGCATTTTATGACGAATGCGACCGATCAGGCATTAGATTCTTTATTTCAGGAGACCTGCGATTGCGATTAATTTGGCCAGATGGAAAGTATATACTCCCAGCCTCATTACAAAGAGTAACGCGTCCACACCTCAGACGAAGGGTCCGAGGAGTACAAAGATGGCACTGAGATCGTGCAAGACGCAATTACGATCCAATGAGAGTTCTGGGTGTCAATACAGGTCCGCGGGTCGAGGAGCTGGTGGACATTCGGCGAGTGGCTTGGGTTGAGTCAAGGATCGGCGGCAGCACCGTCTGATACTAAAATATACGGAACTACGCAGGGGGTTTGCGCAGAGCAATTGCATTTCGGCTGGTCAAAAACGGAAGTCGAGGCTTCACTCCCTCATTCGCTGCATGAGCAGGGTATTCGAGTTGTATCACTGCACTCGAGTCCCATCTAGGACACTAATGGGAGTATTCTAGGTATTGTGGTGGACAGGGATGGGGATAGGGAAGAGCTCGCCTTCAGTGCAAGGCCCACAACTGGCCAAGTATTGGGTTGAATGTAATAATACGGGTTCTTACTTTTTCCAGCGCCGAATAAATCACGCTGAAGAGCTCGGACAGGTCTGAGCGGCCTGCCCGCATCTAAGTCAGAGTCATCAGTCCACCGATAGCGGGGATGGCTAGAGAACACCACCGGCAGTGAGATCACAGCCCTAAGAGTGCTAGATGTATGGTTAATAGCTACTATCATCCCTAACACACCAAACATGACTGAGAGAGAAACACAAATGTAGCCAGAAGCCTCCAGATGAGCTAGAATCTTCAGATGTCAATGCTGGGAAGCACTCCACCAACCACTTAGCGGCGATCTCTTTGTTCGCGATCACCACCCTCTCGACGGCCTTCACGACGCTTCTCCCATGCTGGAGGACTCGCGCTTCTGCCATTTGCGCGACGGTTGCCTGGCTGCCAGCCGCCTTCGCCGCTAGAATTCTTTGGGGGGTTGAGTCGACGTTCCAAGCGTTGAGAATGCCGCAATGAGCTTGCCAACTCTTTCGAGGGCAGCCGGAGGTGCATAAAGTTGCAGAAGCCACCCCGGTTGCATTCGCCGTTCTCATTCTGACGACAGCATGCTTCACGAAAGTCGGTGACAGGAGAGAGCTCTGCATAGAGTGGGCGACCTGGAGGTATAGTCAGAAACCATTTTAATAAGAGCATATTTTGGACGCACCGGCATACCACCGCTCGTTCAGATTATCGACAGCCGCTTGAGCTTCGGTTTCCCATTCATACCGAGCATAAACATTACCAATGAGGTGGTCACCTACATTGTCGCAGACCTGGAAATGAAAGTCGTCAGCTCCAAATCGGAAAGAAATACCTCGGCCAGTACGGACATGAAGTTCGAGAAGGTTACCAAACTTGCACAATTCACTGATTTCGAGTAGATAGATGTCAGCGTCTTCCACCGCATGAGCCTTGGGGGTGGTTGACTTACCAATACAAGTCCTCAAAGACGGCGTCGAAGCCTTCTTGTAGTTCCTTCTCGCTCAGTTTACAATTGGGATCATTTGCAGGATTATGGTAGACATTTGGAAGAAGAATGGTCTGACTAAACGGCGGTTTGATATGTTTTCGGGAGCAGCGGTCGCCGTGGCGGCATGCTCCGATCTGCAGGGAGTCAGTATACAGGACCAGGCGTAATATTGGACTGGAGAGGAGCGGACCTTGTAGTAAAACGAACAGTTTACGCGATCCTGCTCTGAAACCGGAGTCGGTACTTGTGCTCCCTTCGGGCTGATAGTGCTTACCGGTTCCAAAAATGTTCGCCTGTGACGATGGAGTCAATGACAGGGCATTTCTGGGATGAAGTACTGAAGACTCACCAAATGACTAGCCATGGTCGAGGAAAAAGACACGACTAGCTGACTAAGCAGAAAGTGGTAGCACCACGCCGTACAAATACTCCCAGGTCCAGGCGAGAGCTTTTTCTCTAAGGACACATGCATAAAAACACAGCATCGTTGCTACCACACATACAGCAAACAGATGCAGATTTTGGCCAAAAACAGCGGGCATTCATGGCACGCCGCAATACCACCACCAGCGCAACAATACATATATAAAGCCCTGTCGATTCGTTTCTCGTTTCCAAGAGCATTCCACTGACTCTCCCGCGTTCTTCTCCAATGTCCCTGGACATCTACTTCTTCGTCCAATGGTCCGGAGGAAAGATCCTAACTGATAAAGGTTTGTGTTTTTCAGTCACTACTACCACACACAAGGAGCAGATAGACAACTTGGCGCTCACCCCGTGTAAAGTTTCCCCGCGCGGACAGAACTAAGTCAACCTCTGAGCCTTGGTTGCTGCCTCCAGCCTGAGACTCCGTGCTACGAATAGCGAGCCATTGCAAAAAATCCAACGTGGATCCAGCATCGGAGTGTCCCTGTTGTTCGAGCCAAGATATCAGGCCGTAGTGCCACCAAAGGGAGCCCTTGGTCTCAATGGCAGGCTCGTAATCAAAGAGGCCATTTAGCTCCAACTCGTTGAGGAGCACCGCGAGGGACATCGGGGATTTCAAAGATATCGACTTGTAGGTTGTTTGTCCCTCGACGGGTCCAACTTCAGGGACTAGAGATACCTCAAACGTAGAGCGGGTATCAGCGTCATCCCGCACCTCCATAGTGGGATCAAGTTTCAGCGACCGGACTCCCAAATCGAAACTCCCAGCCGTTCGAAAAACCCAATTGCTTTGCCAATGTGGAGGCTCGTTGGCAGTCCCCTTGGAAGTCGCATAATAAACGTTGATGCTTTCGACGACATATCTCTCAAAGGAAGCGTGTTGCTGGAGTGTTTCTTTCGGACTCACATTAGTGAGGCTGGAAGGTAGCTTTGACATCCTTAGGTATGATAACAATTCCTACAGCGGGGAGTCAGTTCCGGCCCGTATGCTCGAATGGACGAGTGACAGCAACCTCGAGTTGACGCTCTGGAGTCGGCGCTCTGGACGAGGAGCAGGAATATGGAAGAAGGGAAGCCCGAGAAACGCATGAACACTTCCATAGTACCCCTTTATACATGCAACCTCATGGGAACCAAGCGTCGGGCGCAATAATTACGAAGCAATCAGTGAGACGAACTCAATGCAGGACACCCAATTGTGTGTAACTACATAAATTTAAATGTTCGTTCCTTCTTCCTTTGAGTACAAAGGGCCCGTCCTAAAGAAGAAGCACCCGAAATAGTCGGCGGCACCAATCAACTAACACCCACCGGAGTTCGGTCACTGACGGGGCGTCCGGCGGGTGGACATCCAGATTCCTGGACCTGAAAATAAATTGTATGTGAATTGTGGCAAGTACAGATCGAGCACACAGCGGTTTGCCCGCGGAGAGCGCAGCCCGAAGACTGGGCGAGGCACAGCGTCGTTCAGGTTTATAAGGACTCACTACGCTCGTCTTGTATCCTTAAGAGTTTGTAGTGGATCCCAACAAACACTATATTTATTCGAACTAGAGGAAACCGGAGCGCGAAAGTCTAGCAGAAACAAGTATAATACCCCAAATTATGGCTTGAGGGCCTTATTTGGGATATGTTTGTTAGATGCTTGGCCGAGTCGCACTGACGAGGCCCGCCTTATCGCCTTGGTTCCAGCACTCTTCCCTATAGACGCCCTTGTTGAGGTAGCACCAGATCCAGACCCTCCAGAAGAGCCGCCGACTTGTTGGCTGCTGTTGTTCTAAGTGCAACCAGACTTTTGACATGAGTCAGTGGCTTCATCGGTGGGGCCGTGGCGGTTGAATCACCTTACACACCGGAAGAAAGGACTTGGTAGGTTCTCTTCGTTGTTGAGAACCCAGAGAAGCGGTGCGCTGGGTGCGCAAAGTCATCAACCGGGTCTGGATGGGAGAAAGGGAACCGAAGGTGAAGGTTGCCATGTGGGGAAGCTGCTGGGGGGGTGCAGTTCCAGTCCGATGACAGACATCTTGTGCACCGAACACCATCGGCAGGCAAAGGACGAGTAGGGAGTGCCGTTGTAGAAAGGGTTTCTTTTCCGGGTTTTGTACCCAACTTGTCAGACATTGGGGGAGAGGGACAGGAGGGGTTTTGGACAGCACGGATAAGGTCAACGCGTTCGGCTGGGAATCGGGTACCCGTCAGTGGGCCGCCGGGAGGGCTTCCCCATTTCCGAGGATGGACCTCATCGCAAAGCTGAAGGCTTCAGACTGACGCTCTGGCATTAGTGTCTCAAATTTGGGGGAAGGAGGTCGCACCATCGAATTAGTTCGAGTATAGTGGGTGGGTGGATTGGTTCGGACTGGGTCGTATATCCCTTATTCAGCTTCAGCGTGGGGACGAACATTAAGCGCAAGTATACGAAATTCACGTCACACCACCCTTGGCAGTTTGACGAAAGGATTCATCAGGGCTTCGGGAGTGACCCCTGCTAGAGCGAGTCGACGATTTCGTTGATTTGGTCGACTTGGCCGAATGAGGTACTGTGGAATGCGTGGTGGAAGTTGGAAGTCGTAGAAATGCGTGGGTCATGTGTCGCTATCAGTATGTTGCTCATAAGATGTCGTGATCGTCCAAATTCACCTGCTGACATCCTGACATCCTTACATCTCGCACCCCAGCTCTCTATGTAGAGCATCCAAGCGTCCAGCTTCCGCTTTCAGTTGTTCTTCGCGGTTCTGTATTTCAGCGTCGTGTTTCTCGACCCCCGTACGTAGCTCCACATCCCACGTTTGTCTCAACTTCACCTCTCGTCTATTCTTTGATCCCTAAGCTCTCTTCGCGAGCCAGAACAATTCGTTGATCTTACTGGCAATTCTGGCAGCAATCTCGGCTTCTGTTCGCTGCAAGGATCATTCCCCTCGCTGTGATAGCTCTAATTCTCGGACTTGAAGCACTTGTTGACGGCTTTGGAGAGAGTTGCGAATAGGTCAATCATGTTCTGCGTTTCAGCGGACTTGATAGCTAGTTGCACGCGTTAGGGATAAGGCAGATGAGCGGCAGGTGGTTGTTTAGTGGGCTGAGTAGAAATTACCAGAACGGTGAACATGAGGCAAACCTTGGATTTAAGCACGCTTTGACGGCGGATATGATACAGCGAGTTCAAATAGACTAATTGTAAAGAAAGAATAGGGCCGGTGCGAATAAAATTGGCCAATTTATTACGCGTTTTAGCTTCAAAGTGAGAAGGCGTTTCAAGGCAGGAATATATACTCCAAAGGCACATAGACCATATACCAAACAGCCTAAGTTCTAGGTATCTCTCTTTCTGTCATAATCTTACTCTTGAGTGAGCTTGGGTGACACCTAGAAAGGAAACTACTACGGGGCCAGCACTGATTCGACCGCCAATATAATGCACGTAGGACGCACTCCGACATAATTATCTGTAAAGACTGAGCTGAGTTGCTTAGGAGTACAACATTAATTATAGCAGACCTAGAAATGAGAATCGGCAGCTTTTTCAAACAGGAAAGAAATACCCAGGCTAGTACAGACATGAAGTTCAAGATGATTGCGAAACTTGCACAATTCGCTGATTTCGAGTAGTAGATACCAGAGCCTTCCATCACATGGGCCTTGAAGGGTTTGACCTACCAATACAAGTCCTCAAAGGCGGTGTCGGGGTCTCCTTGTAGTCCCTTCTCGCTCAGTTTACATTTGAGAACATTTGCAGGATTTCTTTTTTGGTTGGGGGAAATGCTTCATGCGCTGTAGCCCCGATCGGCGCCGTGTGTGGGTCCACAGCGCGGCTTGCCGGTAGGTCAATTTACCGGTTGAAACCCGTTGAACAATCTGCCGCCTGGCCTACCCACTAAAACCCCCCTATGCCGGTGATATCCGGCTGCATCCCTTTTTATGTTAGATGGAAGTCTTCGGATCGAAATCGGTAAAACGCCCATGTGCCCATAAGGTTTTGATAGCGTTCTGACGAGTTATCCTTTTTCCCCCCTCCATGAAACGTGCCGCGTTCCAGCTTTTCCTAATTAGATCCTTAATTAGATCTTTCAGATTATCCCTTGTCTCGCTGGGTTCTGCTTCCTGATCGAGGATTGTATTATCATTATGATAGACACTTGGAAGAAGAGCGTCGCCGTGGCGGCATACCCCGATCTCCAGGAAATTAATATCCAGGTGCGGCCATAGCATTGGACTGGAGAATAACGGACCTTGTAGTCAAACGAACAATTTACACAACCCTGCTCTGAAGCACAAATCGGTACTTGGGTTCCTTTCATGATGCTAATGTTCACCTGTAATGATGGAGTGCTGTGGACTCACCAAATGATTAGCAAAAAGGCCAGAAGGCACGACCAGCTGGCCAAGTTGACCAGACATAGCCTCGCATATTCCTCCCAGGTCGGGTGAGAGCCTTTTAAAGGGACGCATGTATAAGAGCAACAGTATTACTGCATACATACAATAAAGCGGAAGTACATTTTAGCCGCAAGCGGCAGACATTCATCGCATTGCTTCCACCAGTGGTGACCAGAGCAATAATACATATCCAAACCCTTGCCGACTCGTTTATTAGTGCGTCCTCTTGTCTTTTCTAATGTCTCCGAATCTCTACTACTTCACCCAATAGCCCGGAGGAAAGACCCTAACTGATAAAAAAAAATCTTTCAGTCACTACTACTCTACCCAAGGGGCAGATGGACAACTTGGTGCTCACCCCGTGTAAAGTTTCCCCGTGTCGACAGAAATAAGTCAATGTCTGAAGCGCCGTGGCTGCTACCCCCAGACCCCGCCTTGGAGTTCGCTCTAAGAATAGCGAGCCATTGCAGGAAATCTGACGTAGACCCAGCCATTAAGTACCCCTTGTGTTCGAGCCAGGATATCAGGCCATATTGCCACCAAAGGGAGCCCTTGGTCTCAATGATCGGCTCGTAATCAAAGAGGCCATTTAATTCCAACTCGTCGAGGAGCTCCGCGAGGGACATCGGGGATTTCAAAGATATCAGCTTGTTGCCCATTTGCCCCTCAGCTGGTCCAACGCCGGGGGCCAGAGATACCTCGAACGCAGAGCGGGTATCACCTTCATCCCGTGGTTCCATGGTTGGGTTAAGTTTCAGCGACCGAACCCCGGAATCGAAGCCTCCCGCCGGTCGGAAAATCCAATTGCTTTTCCAATGCGGGGGCTCGTTACTACCCTTGGGAGCTGCATAGATATTGATCCTATCCACTATATATCTCCCAAAGGATGGATGTTGCTGGAGTGTTTCCTTCGGAGTCACATTGGTGAGGCTGGGCGGCAGCTTGGACATCTTAGTATGATGAGAATTCCTACAGAGGAGAATTAGTTTTAGATTGGCCGTTCGAATAGACCAGCACCAGCGACCTTGAGTTGGCTCTCTGGATGGAGCGGCAATATGGAGGAAGGGGGATGTACAAACCTTTCCATGGCACCCTCTTATATGTACATTCCTATGGAAACCAAGCGCCGAAGGTATTGCGGTCCACGCTTAAGCGAGAGGGACACGCTTCGATGTAGGGGCGCTGCCGGGGCGGTACAACATATTAGCCTCCGTAACCACACGCGGACCACGTACGACCTCTCTCTCTTTTTCTTTCCATGGTGCATTGAAATGCTTGGACGATGCAAGCTTATTTTCCTGTGCCAGACGTCTGCTCACTCATCTTGATTACGTCCGTGTGTGTGGTCGTCTGCGGAGTCCGACGATTGATCAGGGCCTCCATTTCGAGTCGGCAGATCGAGTCGGGAATCCACGACTGTACGGATGTCGAGGGTTGCTTTATCCGAAATACGCCAAGCCGCGCCGCTTACGATTTGATGGCAGCCTCGGTGCCGGAATTGCGACAAGCAGATGACCAATAGATCCAGATCCAGATCCTCTCCAGCTGGATGAGCCGTTTAAACCTTCGGGTATAATATGCGCCGGGAAGAGCTAATATAAATGGAGAAACCAGCCAGTAAAATTCAAAAATACCATTTAATGACAGTTGAGAAATTGCGAGGGCAATTCCCTGGTACGTAAACCGGCCCACGTATTTTGTTGTCAGACGGTCCTCGTCACCCGCTTCATTGTCTTCACCAGATTGGAAGCATTTCCCTGTCAGATACGGCCTATGTAAATACAAGTGGACAGCCAGAACTTCGGACAGCGTACTTGTTCTATTTGGCAATCACACAAGCAGAAGTCCTACCTAGCGAGACAAGAGATAATCTGAAGGATCTAATTAAGGATCTAATTAGGAAAAGCTGGAACATGACACGTTTCATGCGGAAAAAGGATAACTCGTCAAAATGCTATCAGAACCTTATGAGCACATGGGCATTTTACCGATTTCGAACCGAAGGCTGGTCCGACCGTCGATCATAAAAAAAAGGGATGCAGCGGGTATCACCGGCAGGTCAGGCGGCAGGTTGTCCAACGGGTAAATACGGCGCCGATCGGGGTGCTACAGTGCATGAAGCATTTCCCTCCTTTGCCCCACCCAAAAAATAAATAAATAATAAAATTCCGAATCTGCTTATTTAGCCCTTGAATGATGCGTTTGTAGAACTTTGCGTAAGGAAACAAGGTGTTAGCGTGGAATTCGGTATCATTTGAATAACCAGTCCCTCCACTACAGAACACCATCTTGCAAAAATATACTCTGCTCAACATGCCTTCACTGTATCCTCGGGAATGGCAGCCCTCGACGCGATCACTCGTTTGCTCAAACCGGGCGACCATGTGATCGCCGGCGACGACCTCGACGGTGGTAAAACCCGTCTCCTATATGGGTGTCATAGTACACCATGTAGACACTACCGATCCCGCCTTAGTCCTCCCTCTCGTCGTGGTCGGCAAGACCGCCATGGTTCTCCTCGAGAGCCCTACAAACCCTCTCCTCAAAATCGCAGACATCGAACAGATAGCTCTCGACGTTCACAGAGCCTCTCTAGAGGCCCTCGTCGTTGTCGACAATACTATGATGAGCCCCTACCTCCAGCGGCCACTCGAACTCGGAGCAGACATAGTTTACGACAGCGTCACAAAGTACCTCAGCGGGCACCACGACCTCATGGATGGTGTAGTCAGCTGCAACCGCGAGGATGTCGCAAAGGCGGGTGCGTCTTCCCACCGAACGCACTCGCCGACTTTGTCCAATCGCTTACCTCGCTGAATAGAAACTCGCGTTCACGATCAATGCAGTGGGCAATGCCCTCACGCCATTCGACTCGTTCCTCCTCTTACGATCAAAACGCTCGGCATCCGTATGGACCGGCGGCAGGTCACGGCGATAACTGTCGCGTCGTATCTGCACCACCTCGGTTTCAAGGTGCACTACACGGGGCTGCCGGGGCACCCACGAAAGGAGATCCACGACCGGCTCGCGAGTGGGCCGGGCGCCGTGCTCAGCTTCACCACGAGCGGGTCGTCAGCGACGCGTTTGTGGGGCATCAGCGTCAGCTTTGGTGCGGTCAACTCGTTCATCAGTATGCCCTGTGCCATGTCGTAGGTCCCCTCCTGCTGCTCCCTCTCTGGTTTAGTCGCTGAGTTGGGCTTTCTGTAGGCACGCCTCAATTGACTCTGCGACCCGCACGGCGCGGGGTCTGCCAGAGGTTCTCATTCGGCTGTGCGTCGGCATCGAGGATCCACAAGACTTACTTGACGATCTCGACACGCCAGTTGCCCGCACTCTTGCCTTCGGTTGCAGAACTCAAGTCTCCCTTCGCGTACACGAATGCACCTAATGTATCCGTGGCCTTTTCAAGGGATGGAAGTGTCCTGTTCCAGAAACAGAGGTGGCTAGTTTCGGCACCAGGCAAGGTCATCCTTTCGGTGAGCACGCCGTAGTCCACGGTGTGGTAAGCCGACTTCTACCTGTGTGTATTAAATTGTTTCTGCCTCCGAGTTCGAAGACCGCGATCGCGTCTTCCGTCGATCTGCGGTGCTATGGCCTCGTAACCCAATGATCAGACGACAAAGTTAGTCTCAACCTTCCTGACCTAGACCAGTAGTCTCATACATGGAATATCGACGCTCTTCCCTGGGACGCGGTGACGCCCATTCGAGTAGGGGAGGACCACCCACCACTGCTTGACCCTCGCTTAATAGACGCCATCACGTTAAAGGCTTTACCTGAGTCGGTAGATACTCTCAAGTATAACTGGATGAAGAGCTCGGCGATTTATTTATACATGTCCTTGCGGTATGCGGACCACAAGTAGGTCTACCTCGCCTGTCCACCTTTACTCGGAAACTTCCGTACTGACATTGATATTAGGCAATATTCAGGCCCGCGTTCGACTTCACTGCTCGATCAACCCTCCCCGTTGGTGCAGGATTGGGCTCGTCGGCATCATACAACTCGTGCCTTTCAGCCGCCATGCTCCTCGCGTACAAGCGCGTCATCCTCCCTGCCTCTTCCCCCCACTCACACGGCGTCGAGCGCCCACCAGGGCAGACGCGCGGTCCCGAACCGCAACCTCGGACGAGATCAACAAGTGGGCGTTTGTGGCGGAGAAGGTGATGCACGGCAAGTGGACAACCCTGTGAGCATCCACGGTGGGGCGCTTGCGTTTGCGGACCCAGAATAGCATATGTATTACCGACCTGAATCTCTCTCATCACCCTCCGCGTTTTCAATCTGGTTTTAAAGTTCGATACATGTGGTGTCTAGTCTTTCATTTATGACCTTTATTACCTGTTCTGTGGATTGCCTAAATGGCCTATATTTACTTATAGCAGTCTCGCGTCTGGCTCTCTACTTGGTTCCTCCGCCCCTTCTATCAAGTCTCCTATCAAATCTCCCTCAATACCTGCACCCCTCCTCTCTTCTTCTTCACCTTAAACAAAGCTTCTGCATTGGGACCACCTACAAGACAGAACTCGCTGCCTGGAAGCGAAACTCCGGATCCCGGGTATAACCCAGAATCGATAATTTCCCTTACGCATGCTGCATATATGTTCCCAGCCTTGTAAGCCTCACACAGGTCAATGTGACTCAATAAGGCAAACTCAATACAGGCCGTCTAATTGTGCGCGATTATATAGACAGATGGAGGTAAATTTAAAGGCTCGTGCGGTCTCCCTTGGGATACAAAGGCCCATACTTAAGAAGTAACCCAAAAATGGTCGGCACTACTCTGCCAGCACCAAGGTCCTTATCCCATCGGAATTCGGTCACTGACGGCGGCGGATTACTGGATCAGAAAGCAAATGTATGTAAATTGCGCCTAGTACGTGAAAAGTTCGCTCTCACTAGCGTAAAAGAACATACAGCCTGATCCAAAACGAGTGTGCAGATGGCTCTGAAACAAGTACACTGTCCCGAATTATGGCTTGAAGGCCTTCTTTGGGGTAGATTCGTTAGATGCCTGACCGAGTCGCACTGACGAGGCCCGCCTCATCGCCTTGGTTCCAGCACTCTTCCCTATAGACGGCTTTGTTGAGGTAGCACCAGATCCAGACCCGCCAGAGGAGCCTGCCGAGTTGTTGGCTGCTGTTGTTCTAAGTGAAACCTGACTTCTGACCTGTGTCAGGGGCTTCATTGGTGGTGGCGCGGTTGTACCATTGATGTTGATTCTTTCCACTCGCCGGAGAAAAGGACTTGGTAGACCCTCTTCATCATTGAGATCCCAGAGAGGTGGTGCGCTGGGTGCGCGAGGGTATTCGGGTACATCTTCTCCAGTCTGAATAGAAGAGAGAGGCGGTCGAGAATCTGAAGGTGAGGGCTGCCATGGGGGGAAGCTGCTAGGGGGAGCAGTTCCAGTGCGCAGACGCATTGCCGATGACGGACGTCTTGGACGCCGACCACCATCGGCGGGCAAAGCGCGAGTAGGGAGGGCCATTAAAGGAGAGGATGAAGCGGGTTCCTCATTCTCTTTATTGAGCTTTGTACTCAATTTGTCGGACTTTGGGGAAGGTTCGGCATCAAAGAGCGGGACAGGAGGCGGTGGTTTCCTAAAGAGAGTACGGACAAGATCAACGCGTTCGGCTGGGGAGTCGGCCAGTAATCGTTGCAACTGGTCAGTTCCAGGCGTTGGGAGAGCTTCCCCATTTCCGAGGATAACACCTTTCATCGCAGAGCCGAAGTCTTCAGACCGCCGTTGTGGCACTGGCGTGTCAAAGTTGGGAATGGGAGGTCGCACCATCGAAGTAGTTCTGGTATGGTGGGTTGATGGGTTGTGCCGGACTGGGGTCGCATCGTCCCTAATTCTACATTAGCGTGGGTATGAGTATCAAATATACGGAACTCACGTCATATCACCTTCGGTAGTAATTGACGAAGCAATTGATGAAGGTCTTCGGGAGTGACCCTTGCTAGAACGAGTCGTCGACGATTTCGTTGATTTGGTCGACTTGGTCGATTGGGATGCCGTAGAATGCGTGGTGGAAGCCGTAGAATGTGTGGACCCTGTATAGATATCAGTACGGTGCTGATAAGATGTCGTGATCGTCCAAATTCACCTGCTGACATCCCGAGATCCAAGCGTCTTGCATCCAGCTCTCTGCGCAGAGCATCCAAGCGGCCAGCTTCTGCTTTCAGTCGTTCTTCGCGCTTTAGTATTTCGGCATCGCGTTTCTCGACCTCTGCACGCAGCTCCTTCTCCCGTTCGTCCCACATTTGTTTCAGCTCCATCTCTCGCAGTGCAACCGCTTGCATCGTTGCCTGCTCTTTAGCTATCATTTCATTCCTAAGCTCTTCTTCGCGAGCGAGGACGATTTGGGTGATCTCTTCCTCCCTGGAGGCGATTCTGATAGCAATTTCGGCCTCCTTTCGCTGCAAGAATTGTTCCTCTTGCTGCGCTAGCTCTTGTTCTCGGGCTTCAAGTGCTTCTTGACGGCTTTGGAGAGTCGTACGAAGGGTCGCGAGTTGGTCAATCATCTTCTGGGTGTCAGCAGATTTGATGGCTAGCTGCATGCGTTCGTGACAAAGGAGCTGAGCAGCAGATGGCCGTTTGGCGGGCTGAGTGAAAATCATCAGAAGTGCTCACAAAGTGAACATTGAACGAACGTTGAGATTAAGCATCGCTTTGACGGCGGACGCAAGCGAGTTCGAATATACTGATGGTAAAGAAGGAATAGAACCAGCGCGAATAAAATTGGCCAATTCGCTATGCGTTTTGGCTTCGTGAAAGGGAGGGCTATCGACAGGTGAGAAAGCAATTCAAGAACCCAGAAAATACTGACTTCAAGGCACATAATTCATATATCAAACAGCCTAAGCTCCAGATATCGCTCTTGGCGTCATAATCTCGCTCTTGAATAAGTTCGGGTGACATATAATAAGGCGTCTGAATATGGCGTCAGCATTGATTCGACCGCCAATGCACGTGGGACGTACTCCAACATAAGTATTTGTAAAGGCTGCGCTGAGTTGTTTGGAGAGACCAAAATCACCCAGCTTGACAAAGTTGTTTTCATCCAGGAAAACTTTCACGAATTCTCAGCAGAAAGTCAAGCGCTCGATGGAGGAGCCCACCGTTCTCGGGTTTGAGGTCACGATGCAGGATCGGTGCTCGCTTGACGGCATTCGGTAGCACTTCATTTGGCGAGCCAGGCTTGAGGTGGGGTGTGTGACAATAGTGTAGCGCCAGAACAATTTGGTAGAAGAAGTGCCAGACTGTGTCTTCAGGTATCAGGCGCTTGTGTTTCCTGGCATTCTTGAGGAGGCCGCCCAAGTCTCCTCCGCCGCAATACTATTGCCCATTGAGCAGCCGGCATGCGGAAGCTTTGGAGCGCCGGACTCACCTCCATCACGAGGTAGAGCATCCCTTCTTCCAAGTCTACAAACTAAATGCGCATGTTCGATTAGCAAATGCTTCGTCCGGCAATGCATCGCGTACTCGGTCGTGATACCGCACGATGTGCTCGTGCTTCAGCTCCTTCAATATATTTCTGGCAGCGAGAGTAAGCATGGTCACCTCGAGTCGTGTCTGGGTGGTATACGCACACTTCCGCGACGATTTGCTTCTTGTCTCTTTCGCTCATCCGCTCGAAATTGAGCTCCTTGCGAGCAAAGAGCTGCAAGGCAGCGGACATTTGAGCTAAACACGACTAATTATACACACTTTGCTTACCATGCTGTCACTCTTCCGCCTGACCTTGCGGATGACCCCAAAGGAGCCATTTCCAATCACATCCAGCGCATCGAACGCGTCGATAACTGCAGCACGTGATGATAGCGGTGGCAGAGGACTTGATTCCGGAGGGAGCGGCGTATGGCTCATCCCAGGTGTCGCAGATCTCCCAGTTGGCAGTGGGTGGGCAGGGTCCAAGTGATTGCTTTGTTGAGCCTTAGTTCAAAGTTTTGGAATCAAGGCTTCTATATAACGACTATACAAGCAGAATATAGGGTGTAGAGACAGTTCCTTCTAAAAGCGAAAAGAACACAAAGAGAGCCAGAGACGAAGCACGGCTGACTTCAAGCATCTGCCATTTCCGTGTCGTTCGGTCCTTCCTGCGTAGGGGGAATACTATCGCTTGTAATGGAGGATGGTGGTGGTGGTGGTGTTGCTGCAGCGGATTGGGTAAGGGGCGTGCGCATCCGGGACGGAACGGCAGACGGGCCAGCCGAAATCATTGGAGTAGCAGAGGCCGTGAGTGCATTGTCCTCGTTCGGTGGCTGATCTGCTGGTGCAATGTTGTCCGAAGTGTACAAGATACTGGGGGGTGGGAGGTCATCGATCTGCGTGGCTGCAAGGAACGCTTCCTCGGAGTTTGCCTGTTCGAGTTGGGTGCGCAACAGGCTGATAAGGGACTTCTTAATTTCTCTCTCTACTTTGTTTTCCTTGCCCTCTTCGTGTTCACCGGCAACGGCTTCATCCAAGGCTAGTTTGGTTTGGGCGAGCTTGAACATGTCCTCCTGTGGATGATTCAGGACAGGTGACTGCCGAGTGACCGTGTTACGCACCTCGATCGTACCCTTGGTGATGAGCTTAATCACATCCACATCTAGCTGCTGGCCAATACGGTAAGCGCGATCAGCTGCCTGTAGATCGTTATGTGGATTAAAGTCCTGGTCGTAGATGATGACAACAGACGCCGCAGTCAAGTTGATGCCCATGCCACCTGTGGAGGCGTCAGTGACGACTCAAAACACCGTTTTCACTGTTACGTACCAGCCTTCGTTGACAACAAGAAGATCCGGATGTCCTCCCCTTGGTTGAACTCATCAACCATACCCTGCCGCTCGTCGACAGCTGTTGACCCAGTGAGCAGTAGGTATTTCGTGTTCTTGTGATCGAGAATTGTCCTCAAAATGTCGAGGACCTGGGTGAATTGCGAGAATATGAGGACTCGGCGGTTCTGTTGTTGGTATTCCTCGAGTAGTTTGAAGAGCACAGTAACCTTGCCAGCCTCAAGGTGCCGCGATTCATCGAGTGCAAATTTGCGGACCGACTACATCAAAAGGTAAGTGAGACTCAGCAGAGAGTATGGCATATCATACCTTGTATCTCATGCAGAAATGATGGAGTTCCGCATCGGTCATAATCTACCACTGAATGAGAAAGCTATCCGACAGAAAAACTACAGCACGCTCACCCCCATATCCTCCAAAACTAACTCATACTTGCTCTCCTGAAACTCAGGTTCCTTCAAGCAAAGCCGAGCCATTTGCTCAATGATCTTGTCATCATACAGGCGCCGGTACAACATAGGGTGGGCAGTGGCTTTGCGCAAGTCCATGAGAACGTTGCTGCTAGGGTCTTGCTGAGTGGTCTTTGGCCCCTTCTTCCTCTTAGGTCGACCCTTTTGACCACGACTCTCCGCGATCACCAGCTCATCCTCCTTCTCTTCAGCCATCAGCACCCGCTTGGATCGCTTCATAGCGTCGCGGTAGATAGTTCGTTGAAGGTCAGTCATGGGACACCAAACGATACGCTCAGTCTTCTTGGGCAACTCCTTGAGCACTTGGTCCTTTCGACGACGAAGGACGAAGGGTGTCATCATCCTCTTGGCACGAGAGACACGAGAGTGGGCCAGAAGGCTAACTTGAGAAGCCGCCTTGACCTTGAAGATGGCGCGAAACGACTCGCTGACGTCGTTGAACATTACAGGGAGAATGAAGTTCATGAGCGACTCGACTGAAGAGTCAGTTCCGGACTCAAACGAAGGATGCGATAAGACTGACCAGGAGCTCTTGTAGATTGTTTTGCAATGGCGTGCCAGTCAGCAGAAGGCGCCACTCAGCATTGATCTTCATAAGGTGGCCGTAACGCTGGCTTTGGAAATTCTTGAGAATGTGCCCTTCATCAAATACGCACGTCTAAACAAGCATAAGCACGCATCGTAGACGTTGAGATGGAAGGTGTACGCACCGCCCAAGGAACCTTTTTGAAGAACTTGCGATCATAATCACCTCCTTGAGCAAAGTTGTACGTAGTGACAAGCACATCCCAGCTCGCCTCTTCAAGCAAGTTTTGACGTAGAATTGCACGTTCGGGTATGGTTCCATAGTATGGTCGAACAGTCATGGCCGGTGCGAAGCGGTTGAACTCTCGAATCCAGTTCTCCAGCGTCGAGGCACTAAATGTAGGTCAGACAAGGGATTGTAGTTCAGTCGTGTCGCACTTACGGGACAATGATAAGATGCTTTTGTTCAGGATTGCGCACCTTAAGATGGGCGAGGAAAGCAATGACTTGAATTGTTTTACCAAGACCTGATAACAACGTAAGCTCATTGAAATTTACGACACACAATTGAGCATACCCATCTCGTCAGCCAAGATGCAGCTGTGGCCTCGCGAGTGTAAGAGGTTCAGCCAGTTGAGGCCTATCATCTGATACGCCTTGAGAGTGACATCAGAGGCGACCAGGGCTGGTGGCTGAGAGATATAGTCTTGCATTGCGGGATCGTTAGGAGCAAGAGACGGTGGGACCGCTTGGGTGAGATGAATGCCGACATCCCCCTCGTTGGGGGTCGTCGTTCCAGTTTCGGCGCCCTCATCGGCCTTACCCCACTTGCTGATAACCGCATCGAGCTCTTTCCCGATCTGTTCGCAGCGCTCGAGGACTGCATCGACAACATTGTACCCCTTGATCAAATCCTTGTAGTTCTCAAAGAGCTTAGAGGAGACACCTGACCTGCGAACCATCTTCTTCTCCACGTCTTCAACTGAGTGGAAAGGACGCATGCCAATGATGATCTTCGCTTGGTCTGGAGTGCAGACTGGACAATAGGCAGTCAGAAGTGTCACATAAACGAGGGTTGTATACTCACGAACGGAGTTGACCAAGTTGTCGGAATCCGCAGTATTGAAGAACTTCAGTGCCTCCTCAATGCATTGGATTTCTTGCCCATCATTGACCGCCTTGCCACCACCAGATGCGTCACTGTCCATTCCATCATCACGAAAGTCTTCCTCTGAGTCAGAACCATGCTTGCGTTTAGGTTTCTGCTGTTGTGATTTCGGGGTGGGGGCAGGTGATGGCTGGATAGGCTGTCGCTGCGCTTGCGTAGCACTCCCTTCCGATTTGGGGACGTACGGCACAAACTGGATGTTGGAAGAGAGTGCAGGAGCATTCCGGTGTGCATACAAAGCAGATTGCTGTTTCCTCCTCGCTTGTTGCTCTTTTTGGGCCGCTTGGGCCGCTTTATGCGCAGAGATTGAAGATGCCTTGGATTGTATAGCCGCGGGAGGTATTATAGCCGCGCCAGGACCCAAGAAGGACGCCAGGGGCGGTACTCCATTACCAACGGGGGTCGGGGACTCCCTCCTGCGGATACGCGAACCAGTGGGCTTCGTATCGTCATCATCATCAGACTGTACAATCTGGTTTCTCTTAGTTATGCGTCTCAAAATCTCTGGGGACGTTACAGGTGAAGACACGTCCTCGACGATCTTGGTGCCTACATTTTGTCGCTTCCTTGGTGGCTCATCGGCTGGGTCGCGGGGTGGAGGTCGCGCTTTTACACCAGACTTAAATTGAGGCGGACCGACGAAGGGATCATCGAATATATTGGTTCGCTGGGGGACTTGATGGGCGGGGCGAGTGAAATGGGACATGTGGGGGGTGTAGCCCGAGGATGGAGCACTCATTGGACTTGAACTCGGGACGAGGACCTGCCCTGTGCGCCCAGTACCCGATGGAAAGTACCGCGAGGGCGCTGAACCATCTCGGGACTGAGCGGGCGATTGCAGCGAGCTAGAGGATGATTGCTGACGCGTATCAGCATCCGAACGGACGTGACGGTCTCTGAGGGCTTGGAGTTGCGCTTCCTGCAAATATGGAAATTCCCAAAGTGTTTGCACAAATGTGGTGAGTGGTCAACAAGCGTCGGCGGGCTTTTCAGCTAGGCCACGTACTCGGCTCCCCGTCTCTGGTTTTCCAACTTGCGCGATATTGTTCTCGACTGTTCGCAGGAAGCTCATCGTCAATCGGCGGCCCCGGTTTCGTATCGCGTCTCCAAACGCGAGAATACGGGTGAGGGAAAGGCTTGCAGGTAACAATTCCTGAACCACCACAAAAGCTCCGGTTTTGCAGTAGCGGAAATCGGGGGGATATAGTAACTCGATTTGCATCTACTATTGGTTACAAAGCTATTGCCATCGTGCTCATTCCCCAGTATCTCGTGCGAAAAATGGTTCGCTTGATTACACACAATCTGCTCGCATGCCACGTCAAGGGATGCACCTCGAACAACTTCCCCCTCGTCTTCAAAGATGTTCAACTAGAGCTGCGTGAGGCAGAGTTTAATCCAGACTTCCTACGGGGATTCATGCCCAAGCTCGACTGGAAGGCGCTCGTAGACACAGCAAAATCGGTAAGATTGTCTTTTGGAATTGGCGCTTGTTGGGATAACTCACTCATAAACACAGCTCGGGGACGAATCATTGCCCGCAGAGGCGCCTGAAGCGGAGTCAGCCTCTGAAGAGTTCTTGCGCGCGCTCCATCGAGTGTTGCTGGAAGTGAGTGGTAACTAGGGACGCGTGGGAGGCCACCTGAGATCATAGGGAACAGATTCATGTTGAAGAGGGTGCGATGGTCTGTGCCAATTGCGGTCACTCGTACGGGATCTCGAATGGAATTCCGAACATGGTGTGTGACCTGCACTCGTGGTGTGATACGCTGTTCTACTGCTAAGCGGATCGACAGCTGCTCGCGGAGCACGAGCTCGGACGATGATATGGGTGTAGGAACGCTCCGGAGTGGGCCTCGCAGTGGGTCTGGCTGTGCGAACGCGCTTGGAGGGAGTGGTACGAAGGAGGAGAAGAGGGAATGGCGGCGAAAACGTCTTGCCTGACGGCGAGGGATGTCATGGCACGATTAGTTGTAGCGTTATTATTTCTCAGAGATGGAGAGCCAGAGATGTTGAGGACGAGGGTGATAAGGATGACAGCCATTTGTATGCCAATTGTGATGCGTGATTCGCCGTCCCAGCCCCGTCCCAGCCGCCCCTCGAACACTGCACCACGCGAGCCAAAGGTAAAACCAAACCCCTCGCAGCTTGGACCGCCCCTCGCCTCGCCAGGCCCTCAACGGCAACCTCTCTCTCTCGACAACGACAACCTGCACGACGAGGAGACGTTTGCTTTGCGGCGAGCTATCGCCGCCCCGTCTGCAACAATGTCGTACACCTTTCTCGAGAAACTCTCAGTCACATTTGACTTCGTTTTCACCTCCGGCACAGAGCGTCGCCCAAAGCTCACGCAGCACAAGCGCCTCCCTCTCTACAATGATGGCTCCGTTCCTTCACTCAAGTCGCGCCATGTCCGCTCAGAATCTCCCGACTCGCCTGCCTATCGTTCTGCTCGCCCTCGCCAGTTTCATCGTAGGCGTATGGAACGCATCCGGAAATTCTTCTCTATCTCTACTCTCATCACACTCATAAAATATTTATTGCCCACTCTTCTCCTCGTCGTCGTGTTCATCCGGTGGAACTATGAATTCTATTACGAATTGAACGTATACGAGCGTGAGTGGGCACAGCGAGAGGTTAAAAAGATAGAACCCCTTGCAGGCTGTTTCGATGCCCACCGCATATCCCCAGCCTACAATATCTCCGATGCTATATATGGCCCCAAACTATTCCAGGTCCATGCCGGTGTTCCCATGCGTATAGGCATGGACTGTTACAACTACGCCGGCACACTCAAAATGCAGTCATTCCACCCTAAGCGCACTCGTCACGTCAACGTGCATTCCTACTGGCGAGTCGACCTCGTCCCGTTCGGCGATCGGCAAGAGCAAACTCTCAAATCTTTTTTCGCCACACAGGACCTCGACGTCACGAAGCTCATCCTCTGGTCGAATGGCGACCTTCGTGGTATCCCACACATCGACCGCTGGCTTAGGAGGTACCCCGACAGCTTCGAAGTGAGACTCATTGACGTCGAGGAGTGGGCGAGAGGGACGGCGTTGGAGGGTAGCCCGCTGCTCAAGGTGACGGACGACAGAGCCTGGGTAGACGGCGACCTCGTCCGTCTGCTTGTAACCTGGGCCCATGGAGGCGTTTGGTTAGATATGGACTCGCTTCTAACGCGAGATCTTGCTCCGCTCCTTGACCACGAGTTTGTAACCCAATGGGATTGCTTCGGTACGTACGACCCTCCTCTCCCGCGCTGCATCGCGGTCCTAATCAGTGAGACTTCAGACAAGATGTATCAAACTCTCAACGGTGCCTTAATGCACTTTTTCCAACATTCTCCGTATTTATGTGAAGCGTTCCATGTTATGGCGCGGTCCAATCCCCCCAGGTCGGGATCCACCGACTGGGGGTCGCTCCTGTACCTCAAATTATGGCGTAGGCTCATCGCCGCGGGTGTCCCGCCCTTCAAAATTTTACCCTTCTGCTTCTCCGACGGACGGTCATGTCGACGAGATAATCAGCTTCCCGACCCATTCAAGGAAGACCCGCGGACATGGGGAGGAGGGCGAAGTCTTAAAGAAGGAGGAGAGCTTGACGAGATTTTAGACAAGGTGTTTGTGGTTCACCTACATAATCAGTGGAAATTCAACTTTCCGATCGGCGGGTGGGTGGATCGGCTACTGCTCCGGCGCTACGACGGTACCCTGCGGAGACGACAGATCGAGGAACAGTCACAAGAATATAGACGAGCCAACGTGGCTTACAAGGAGGCACATGGGCGCCCATGGAAACGGCGAGAAGCGGACGGCCAAGCTATGATGACGGGCGAGGAGTGGATAAGTGCAGATCCTTCAATACCGACACCGACACCAGACACATAATTGCACTCATGGACCCCGACACGTTCATGGGACCCTCATGACGATATTCATATCTTTACATATACTCGACCCCGTCTCGCTATTCTTCTCTTACCCTCCACTCGTCTTCTGGGTGCCATCGCCATTCGTTACCTTTGGAAATTAGTTCCGCATTGCATTGCTCATATCCAAGCAGACAAGCCCCAACAACATTCCATTTTCATTACCCTCCCTCACAAGCATTTCTTGACGACTCCACAAAGACTTTACCCCTCGTTGTGACGTTTTGTCCTGTTCCCCTTGCACGCACCTTGCTTTCTTGCCCTTCACCACTCTGGCTTATTTGATGACATTCTTTAATGAGCCACTTCTCTTATCCAATCAACCGACGATAATTATCCCCAGATGTTTATACGGACCTGTACAATACGTTGCACCTAGTCATAGTCGCCCCTCGTGCAGTACACTCCGCTCCCTCCCCTCACCCGCTGCAGTAGCGGTCGAATGCAACACGAATCATTTCAATTAGAAAGATTATTGTGCTGTCATTGAACTATCTAAATTAGGCATTTTGCGGACGACTTTGCCTTTGTTTTGCGTGTGGACACGAAGCTTTTGAAGGAGCTCCGAGTGTGCCCAGCGCGTTGGGGGCTCCTTTTTACGAACAGACCAATAGTATATATCCCAGTCTGGCTCGTCCATCAACTAATGTATATCATGTCAGTGACACAGGATATGATCTTTAATCTGATTAACGCACCCGGTCGAATTCTTTGAGCTCCTCGAGCGACATTCGTGGAAGGTTCTCCGCAGCAAAAGTGGACAGGAGCAAGTCGCCCTCTAGCATACCCCGTTTGCGGGATTGGTAGACGAGCCGCGCGCGAAGGACGTCGATAGGTTCGTTTTCACGCGGAACTCTCGGAGGTAGTTCCTCTGAGTTTGAGGGCTGTTCGAGAATCTCAGGTGAGAATGGAGACGGGTACGGGTCATCTGCTAGCTTCGTGTGGTTCCATCGAGCCTGCAGAGGCCAACGACGGGCGATGGGCACAACAGCACGAAGGTGGCGAAGGGTCAACATATTTCGATTTGTTTTGGACCCGCCCGTTTTCTCCCTTCCCCCTCGAATTCCTTATTCACTTTCGCAATCGCAATGGATATCGAGGACGTTGCTGCTCTACGACGGGCCGTGGATGATTGTGGTGATCGAGGACTGTTGGTTGCATCGAAATGGCACGCACCTTCCATATCGAAACGGGGAATTCAGGGCTCACCGATCAGCACCGTAGGGCAGCTGATCTACTACGATGTGTGCCACTAGAATTGCGCGCGTCTGCAATGCGATACTCCCAGCAGCAGGAGGCTACGGCAGAAAACCCAACAAACGATCAGTTCGAGGCGCAAGAACGTGAAGAGGATCTCATTCGAGCTGCTAAGGGCTTCATATGGGCCAAAGAGTTTGCGCGAGTACAGCACGTTCTCCGTGGCGCAAAGAGCCACAAAGCTCGCTTTCTAGCCCTGTACAGCCGGTATCTCGTGGGTTCTACACTTTTCTACATACCAAATCAGCTAAATACGTTGTCACAGACTAGCGAGAAGAAAGCTGTGGACGAGTACGAGCGCGCCATTAGTGTGTAATCGAATCGTTGATAGGGAAAGAGCGCGTTTTGACGCGTTCACCAGACAAGCAGGAAGCAGGGAAGAGTGCTACGAAGAACTACTCACGCAAGCCTTACAACGGCTCTCTCTCGACGATCCTACTCTTGATTGGCGATACGAACGACGCCTTTCTCCTGTTCTTGTGGGGATTTTCCTGCATTTTCTGCACCATAAATACCAACCTCACCGACAGGAAGGGACTTTTGCTCCATAAACTGGGCCGGATTACAACAGCCATTGCCGCAGTTATCGAATCCCTGAAAGGGTACGCATGGAACTGGAGTGCATGGCAGCTCCTATCTCAATGCTTCACGGATAACCTGCAGGTGAATACATGGATTTCCTGCGGGGGACGGTGAATGACTGTTCTGTTCTTCAGTTTGCAGACCTGCGGCACCTTCTGCCGCCCAATCATCCCGGCCACACCATGATAAAGATACAACTAGGAATCAACCGACAGTGCCCAGAAGAAGGCGACCTTGCAGCCTGCGACCTCCTGCTAAGGGTTTTCCCCGACTGCCAGATGGTTATGGGGTTGAAAGCTCAAGTTTTATACCATATGAACTGTGAGAATAAAAATTTCTGAATCATCTTCCTCTCACGGCAACTTGTACGACAGATTCCGACATGGCGGAGCAAGTCTTCGACGACATGCTCATAAAGGATCCGTACCTCATCGATGGAATTGACCTTTATGGCTCCATCCTTTACACCCATAGGAAGAAGACCAAGTTGAGTAAGCTGGCTCGGCGCTTTACTAGCATGAGCCGAGATCGACCAGAGGCCTGTTGCGTTATCGGTCAGTAGAAATTTTATGACTCTGCTGGAGAAGTGGCTTACGTTACACCTCGCAGGCGATCATTATTCTTTATCAGGTGAACCAGAGAAGGCGATTAAGTATTACCGACGAACGGTATTGTTGGATCCCACAAAGGTCACCGCTTGGGTTCTGATGGGACATGCATATCTTGAGTTGAAGAACGGACATGCTGCAATCGAGTCGTATCGTCGGGCATCTGGTTAGTATCAGAAGCCCTCCCCGTTTGTCTGCAGCCGATTGGTTTTCAGATATCCGCCCGCAGGACCACCGCGCTTGGTTCGGTTTGGGTCAAGCCTATGCCCTATTGACCATGTACCGATATTCACTCCATTATTACCACAGAGCGTTGACATTGAAGTATACACCATTGCCTCTGTTATCAGAACTCTGGTTGACATTTTGTAGGCCAGATGATTGGAAGATCTGGCAGGGGCTTGGCAACTCGTATAACTATCTTAGCAAGTGAGTATATCTTGTGTTTCCTACACTCTCGAATCTAACGATTCCTCGCAGACATGAAGAAGCGATTGAGTGTCTGCTTCGTGGCGCTGCTATAGCACCAAAAGAGGACCTGATGATCAAACTAGACCTGGCTAAGGGCTTCGAAACAAAAGGAGACATGAAGGATGCTTGCTACTGGCACTTGCAGTATGTGACAGAGAGTGAGCGGATGGGTCGCGGCCCGGCGGACTACGCAAGGAGCTGTCTAGCCATCGCACAAACATACAGCCAGCCCGGTAGCTCGATGCATGAGGTTAGGCAGGCGATGGCTCTCTTGGAGAAGATCGGAAACAGCAATGCCGAGGAGAACGCGGAAGCGAAGAAGATGCTCGAGACGTTGAAGAAACACCTGGGTGCTTCCAAGAAACCCATGTAGCATAGAGTCGTTATTAGTGCCATCTCTTAAACTCATTGACTCTGGGAATTTTTGAACGATTTTTCATGACCGTTTGAGTTAACAAAGCCACCTCGCTGCCCACCTCAACCAAGAGCTGCCGAGACAGAAGGAACTCAGGAGCTCGGCCCTTCGGAATTCTTCGAGACAATCACCCCTAGTCACGAAGGAGTCAATCCTGCGTCAGGAAACGGTTTTTGGGGACGCCGCTGCTCCGAAACGCGTGCCCGGACTCCGACGCTCAGCCCGCAACCAAATCAACCGTAACGATCATACAACTCGCTTACGTCAATTCCACCACCTAACTCTTTTTGTATCTGGTGTCTAAACGCTCTCAGGAAGCATAACGCGTTAGCTTTCACGCATAAAGCGGTAGCCATTGATTAGCCAATTGGACCCGCGCCCAAAAAATCATGACTATTCGAAATAAAGTAAAGCCAACCTCTTCAGAAGAGGCGGACCGTGCGCATTTGTCCCTTCTTCCCCGGCTGTGCGGCGACTAATGATTTGCGGCACAGTGCTTCAGCCTATCAGCAGCGACCCCGGTTTCTTCATCGAATGCGATAGCTGCTTCACTCAGCTTACAAATTCTGTCCGAATACGATGCGCAGACCCTGTCTGTGAGGCGTCCAGCACCGACATTTGCGCGGATTGCTTTCGGACAGGCCGGGAATTCAATAAGCATAAGCGGGGTCACCCTTACCGCGTTATTGAGAAGCATTACTTTCCTGTACTTGACGAGGACTGGACTGCCGATGAGTGAGCCGACTGTTTGGTCGATTTGGTTTACGAACTGACTACTCGCGCCAGAGAGATTATGCTACTCGAGGGCCTCCTCATGCATGGAATGGGCAATTGGTTGGCCGTGTCAGAGTACATGGGCTCGAGAACGAAGGCCGATGTTGAGGCCCACTACCTTAACTACTATATAAATTCCGGCCGATGGCCAGAGCCGGTATGTCCAACGCAACTACACACTCTACTTTTCCTTCTGATCAGACCTTTTCAGGAAATGCCGGAGAACATCCCCATGTCAAACCCAGAAGAAATGCGCGCTAAAAAGCGGCGACGCATTGAATACCTCACTGTCGATCCACCTCTTCCTCTCGCTCCCGTACAAAACTCTGGACCAACGTCCCACGAAATCGCCGGATATATGCCAGGTCGTCTGGAATTCGAGCACGAAGCGGAAAATGACGCCGAAGAACTCATCAAAGATATCGAATTCGGTATTGTTCGAGCATATGGTGGTGACGAGCAGGTACAAGATCCTGCGGATGTGGCTAGACGGTTAGAAGCGGTTAAGCAGCGACAGGAGGCTGCGAAAACCCTCCCCAAGATCGACCCTAATGGCACTCTTCGTAATACCCCCATTGATCTCAAAGAGGAGGATGATGAAAGCAAGGATGAGCTCCCTCCGATACCCGACGCGATCGAAACCTGCGAGAGCATCAATACCAAACTTTCCTTGCTCCACGCGTACGGGGATCGACTGGATAAACGTGAGCACGCCAAGGCTCTGCTGCTGGACCGTAGCCTCCTCGAAGCGAGAAAGGTTCGTCTCCGATCTCCATTTTGCGGGTAAGAATCTTACAATACCAAAGTGGCAAAGTTTCAATAAGAACAGGCCGAAAGAGGAGAAGGATTTCCATATGAAATTGCGTCCCTTTGCAAAGCTCCAGACCGCTCAAGACAATGAGGACTTCGTTGATGGACTCGTTTGTGAGTCATTAGGACTATCCAACGCCTAAGTCGAGTTTGAATTATTTTTGTAGTTGAACAGACACTACGAAAGCGCATAACAGACCTACAAGAGATACGCAAGAAGGGTATCACTAGCTTCGCAGAGGTGGACATTTACTTCAAAGCGAAGCAAGCACGAGTACGGCTTCCCATACATACAAAGACGAGCTAATGCTGACCCGGAACCAGGACGCCGAGTTCTCGCCACATGCGGACAAGGTTCTGAAGCGTAGCGCATCTCAGGCTGGGCTTGATCGCAAGGGTAAAGGTTCGTGACCCGCCACTCTGTCCAGCCAATGCACCGACCACACTACAGCACCCCTCACTCTTGGCACCGCCCCTTCATTGAACCTCTTGACCCCTGATGAGCAATCATTATGTTCGCAACTCCGCCTTCTCCCTCGTGCCTATTTAGCAATTAAAGCGACGATTATTCGGGAGTATCAGCGACGGGGGGGCGAACTCAGTCGCAAGCAGGCTAGAGATCTGCTCAAGTGTGACGTCTACAAAGCTGCAAGGGTATACGACCTCCTTGCCGTAATGGGCTTACTCAATCCACCACCGGAAGTAGTCGAGATGCCAATGGTGCCACTAGTACCCACACCAATCCTAACGAACGGTATCACGAACGGATATAGCGAGAAGTAAGTGCTACCCAATATACAGCAATTTACCTGCTGACGTTTCCTGGAGGCACCCAACATCGGCTGTTATAAACGGATATGTGCCAATGCAACTGGATCCGCCAGTAACGTAGCTCCGCAGCGCAATGTTTATTACATCCCTCTATGCCTGTCTTTTTTATTCTTCCCATGTCGTGCATGTATCGTCCCTCCCGCTTTGCGCGCGCGCCGAGTCCCTGTAGCCTCTCATGTCGATTACTATTAGGTTTTATCTCACGACGTGCCTCTCTATTGTACACTCTTCACTCGCGTAGCATTGTTTCTACGATTGCTGGGTCGATCGCCACCTCAGCGTTGCGTAAATAGTCGTCGTTCCAGAACTGCAGGACAATTAGCTCGAATTGTGACACCCGCTGTGTGTCCTTACTTTGGAATAATGTCGGGCGCCAGAGTCACACCTGCAAACGGTCGGCATTTCGCTCATGTACAGCTGAGAGTGACCCACAAGATGGTCACAATCGTTTTCTTTGAATTTCGGCCAAAACTCTTTGCAACCCGTACCGCAGCCACTAGGTTGCAGGCACTGCTCGACCCAAGGAATAAACCATCGTGCTTGACGAGCCAACGGGACATGCTGACAGCCTCCGCATCGGTGACACTATAGCTAGCTTAGTAGTACGGATCACAGAGAGATGCAAGCAACAGACCGTATAGCATCGTCGATCGTGGGTAAAGCCAACTCGAAGTTCTTTGTGAGGCGGTTGATTCCTCTAGGTATGTGAGAATTAGGGCATGTTTACAGTGGTTGGAAGGAGGTATTTACATTCCTTCAACCACCGTGTCGACTTGATGCCGTCGACGTCGTCCTTCGGACTCTCTTTGATCGTACATAACCCCTTCTTTAATCTGCGGTGTGTTAGCGATCCATACATTTGTCGATTGCACAAAACGGACTTTGTTGTACAAACCAGAACCTTCAGGATCAGCCAATACGACTTGGAGATCAGGTTGGATGCCTTTGAGATAAACGCTGATGCCTGCTATCGTCCCTCCTGTACCCGCTCCACTCACAAATGCGTCTATACGACCATTGGTTTGTCTCCAAATCTCCGGACCTTGAATCCAGTAGGCATTCAGTGTCCTGTTTACTTCATCTTGTCAGTTGGCTCACTGACCTGTACCTGTAAAATGAGCCTCAAAGTTGCTCCGATTCTGCACTGACTTTTTAGGTCTGTGCGAATCATATCTAAAGACGATTTACCTCAAATTGATCTGCAAAGAAACCACGGGGTTTGTCCTCTGGTTCAAGGTCAAGGCTGGTATTTCTTTGATTGATTAAAATAGTCGACTGTGTTTGTGAGCTGACGAACAAGTCGTCCTCTGGGTCGTCAAAGGCTGTCTGACCAAATTCTATTGCCCTTTGCTTCGCTAGGTTCTGTCCATCATGAATGCTAGGAGAGGTCGGCGCGGAAGGCTCATACCACAAACTGTTTCTATGGAGTAAGAATAGTGCCATGAAGGAAATTGTTCACGGACCTGCTTTTTATCAACAATGCTCGACGGCCGAACTTTCTCGATTCTCGCCCCCAGACACAGAAGGGCCTTTGCTTTCTCTTCCGCTACATCATCGGGCATGATGATCGCTATGACAAACTGTCGACGCATTTCCACAAACCCGCGAAAATAACATACTGGCATTATAACCCCTTTGGCATACACTAATTAGCCGGCAGGATCAGATATTCCTTACTCAGAACACTTACCGCGCAGCGGCCTAGGGTGTTGAAATCCACACACACAAAGAGTGCAGTTAGACCGTCGGATTCGACCATGACGCCTAGGACTCACCACGGTGGTGATGGATATTCCAGTAGAGCCAACAGTCCCTTCAAAGATCATTGAATTCGTGTTAGGTTTTAATAGCCCCTCAGCCTCGGCATCATTTATCACTAGCGATAGGATAAGTATCGTGCCGAGGCCCACAATAACGAAAGTCCTACTTTGAAGAGCAATGCGATCTTTGATACTCCCGCCTGGATTGAGAAACTTTACGGCCGTTTGAAAACGGCAGAGTTTCCTTGTCAACGATCAATCTTACCTCAGCTTTCCCCTGAACGGACACTGTATCAGATCACGTGTTGAGATATGGTGGTTTGGGGCACGCTGACCAGAATTTCGACTCCCAGAGCATCGCTGAGTGAATTTATACGAACAAGCGGCGTGTTGCCTGTCTCAGATAAGCCAGTGAACGAAAGTACGGTTACTCAGTAGTACCAATCAATCCAGTCACGCCGTTGACAACCTCTTCACTTCTTAGTTGAATAGGACGCAAATTAAGTGTTGGAGCTGGTCGGGAGTGCTTCGAATTGCAGTACCAGATGGCTAACGCAAGCGTTGAGAGTGAGAAGGAAACACCTATGGCTACCCCATAAAGCAGCTGAGGTCGAAGAGTGGCCATGGTCGAAACCAAGTCCCGCGGCGGCCGATCGGAAGACCTGACCACAACCGCGACCACCAACGACAATGACGATTTACTCGCTCTACATTTTCGATCGGTAGGCGGAGTAATCATTCGAACACTTAGAATTCACCCTAAGATACATGCATATGCAGGCATTGCATCTGTATATATTATCAGGATTGGCATCGTACCCGCCGTCCAAAGCCTGCTCTAGAAGGCAATATTCTCCCTGGGGTTGCCCGCTCTGTAACTCCCCAGCCATCAACTGGTCTCCCACAACTAGATATCATAACTCCCAGGAACACCTTAACTTCCTCTTCTGGAATTATCGTAGCAGTTGGGGAATCTAGCGCTTCTCCGGCACCGCTGCTTGCGACAAAACCTACCCCTGTACCAACAACTGGCCTCTCTTTCGATGAAGAAGCCAAACTTGTCTACGGTGTGGTCCTGTCGTTGCGGAACATGGTCAAGAAGCTTGCCGGGAAGTCAGTATCAGGCACCTTGCCAGTGTGACCATTACTTATGGCCCTCTAGGGACGAAGGATTCGTAAATTACAGAACCTCGACGTATAAATTACACCTCTTCGAGACCTTAACTGGGTACAAGTTCGTGATGCTCAGCGACGCTGGGGCCGATTCATTGCGGTTCGCCCTACGATCCATCTACACCGGACCTTTTCTGGAATATGTGGTTCGAAATCCTCTCACTCCCATGGATTCAAAGGAACAGGGTATTGACAATGAGCATTTCCGACGGGCGACAGACCGTCTCGTCCGAAGTTTGACTGTATTTCTGTAGTCCAAATATCAAATATACCTGTAGCCTTCATGCACGGTTGCTGGTCCCCGACATCGACGATAGTCAAGCACTCTGCCATTTATCGCGTCTTGTCGCATAACATGTCCTGCATATCATATGACTCATCAATATTATACTCCTATTTGACTATAAGATGAATCAAGTTCGAAATTTGTCTTCACCCACTTGGCTGCTTTTACACCTTGTCCCCCGAGCACGATCATGCTACCAGCCAAAAGCCGTGTATTTGCGATATCGCGGCAACTTACGCGGCACATTCTATTTGCCACACGAAACAGTCTTCCCACGGCACATTTTTCACGCAGTCCGTACAGTACTGCGAAGGAAACGACTGGATTAAATGACATCTTGACCTCATGGGCGGAAGATGAACCGGAGACCCTACCTCCCCTCAAGAACCCCAACGCCAAAGTGATGCCAGCAATGGACCACGAGATTCCTCCCCTTCCAGAAAATGTGCTTCGACCATCGTACCCTTCACCCCACCTCGACGCCAACCAAGTGCAAAAATATTTGCACCCTCTCTACTCCAGAGGATGGGGCATTCAGGTTATCGAGAAGAAAGGCCCGAGTCTCTCTCTCGACCTGGAATTTTCCAGATTCCAAAAACTTTGTGCCTTCCTGCCATTACTCAACGAAGAGATGAAGAAGGAACGTGTAAGTGACCTTATGTACAGCTCTTTTGGTGTAATTCGGTTCTAACTATCCAATAAGCACCACAGTTTTGTGGCGTACGAATTCAAAGTCTTGCGGATACGGTCGCAGACACATGATGCTATAGCCAATCCCGGTGACACTAATATTACACCCGGTGTGACTATGCACGACGTTTCCTTGGCTATCGCCCTCGAACACCAGCTCGAGCCATTTCTCCAGAGGGGAGAGGTAGTGCGGCTGAGTCGAAAGTTTCGGCCTGGAGTAATTCCCACCTCTCTCAAATGTCGCGCCTGTGGTGGGGTTCATTATACTCGGAGCTGCCCTCGGAGACGCGATATTAAGCCGGATAGCCCCTGTATAAAATGCGGAGGCGACCACTGGAGCATGGACTGTCCCCATAATCAGACTCCATGGTCCACTGGATCCTAACTCATTTTAACGACATCACAACGCTGAACTGTAATTAAATCATTTTGTCACTGGCCCCGCACATATTCGTAGATATCAGACGGGACTTCTTCATCCACCAACGATACGCTCTCGACCTCCACACCGTCTTTCATATGACTCTCATCCGTCGACCCTGCCAAGGGGATAATACCCCAATGCTGGACAAGTCTATAAATTGCCTGTGCCTTCGTCAAGCCCTTCTTTTTGGCAAACGCCTCCAAAGAAGGACTATTTGACAACGTTGGGGAGCCAGTTAATGTCCAGAACGATCTACCAATCGCCTGTTTAATTAAGGGAGGCATAGACCATTTCGCAAGCAAATGTACACTCACTCATAATAGATCGAGTTTTCCTTGCAGAAACGCACGACTGCCCTATCGAATTCATTGCCCTCGTACCAACGATTTTGAACGACGTTGGGCTTCCGGCCTCCCAGTGTCTCCAGCGCCTTGAGAGTTTCGACGTCATAGGTATTGCTCACTCCGATGAGACGGACGATTCCATCGTCTTGCAGTTTTTTGAGCACCTCCCAGGCCTCGAGTGTGCGCTCTATCGTATTGAGCGGCGAGTGTAATAAGTAGCTATCAATGTAAGTCGTGCGCAAATTCTTCAAGGACACTTGAATGGATGCCTGGACCTGCTCTGTAACGGGTGTCGTGGGGTCGTAAGGGAGAGGTTTCGAACGATCCTGCCCCCCGATCGGTGTGAACCTAGATGACGTTCAGTCCTGGCCACACTTGCGGCTCTGTGAAGCATACTTTGTCTGTAGGAACAAGTCCTCCCGCTTGAAGCCATGTTTATCGTAGAGCGTTTGCAGGGCTTCGCCAACCAAGTCTTCTTGATAATGTTTCGGTTGGCAAGCTGTGTCTGAGTGGCGCAACTGAATATCCTTAGATGTTCAAAGGTCATTTATGCCCACCGACTGCACGAAACCCTGCCAAAACGGCCTGGATAACTAAGCGCGTCGTCCCCGTCTTCTTCCTATCATGATATCAGAGCAAGGAGACAAATAGTCCGAACAATGGTTTACCAAGCCGTTCCATAGATGATTCTTCCAGGACCTTCACGCATGACAAATAATGTGACAGAGGACGGGGGGTCACATTCGATTGTTCGACAATACACGACAAATGGCACTGCGCGACGATTGCCCGAAAATAACTTAGCCACAAGGCTGCTCAGAGTGGGTAGATCTCTCCGAATCCTCGATGCAAATAGTGTTGATTTTCTGGGCACTGTTGGACGTAAAGAAAAGGAATTGTGCAGTTAAAGCAGAGATCCTAAGGGAATACTTAACAATGTATGAAAGCAACGTGGAGGTTTCTTCGTTGACTGAGCCAGCGTGGGCTAGACGGATGGCCATTTCATGCTCCCATCGTTTCCGGACCTCTGGTATGTGTAATGGCAGCCGTGCAAGTGGTGCAAGACTCCGCAACGGCTGTGGGAGTCGTGTGGCGGCGACTGGATACCGTTTAGTCTGTCTCGGCGCTGGGCGGATTCGGCATTTGTCATCGTGAATGAAATACAAACACACATTAATCTGGAGAAGAGAAGGTCAGAACGCCCGTTGAGGGGTGGCCAGAGCAGACCAAGCACGTACTCGGGGTGGCTTCGCAGACTATACTGATCCGTCGAGAGCTAGAGAGGGTAAACGACATAATGAAAGGGTCAATGGCTCAGCAAAGGGGTACTAAAGTCCTCTGTCACGAAAGATGCGTGAATGTTGTATGATGTTAGTGCCTCCGCAAACCGCGTCGTGATGGTGTGGACGCGCCCAGTGCTACCTTAGAAGGGCAGTTTGCCACTCTCGGAACTTCTTACGCCTTGGGCAGGAGAGGAGGAACGGCAATGAGGGACACAGCTTTGTTCTTCGACCCCGCCTCCCTCATGGGGCGAAATATAACCTTCAAAATTTTCAACAAGCCACATATTACATATCAGATGTCGATGCCGCGTGACTATGCACCAATTTCTCACAAGAAAGTAATCGTTCATCTCTCGAGTACAGACGCGCAATTCACCGTACCCCTTCCAGTATACCCGAGTTGGTTTGCTCCACCTCCTCGGTTTCGCCTTTCTCCAGGTATCCCGAAAGCTCCATGATGTATGCAGTGATCGCGCTTCCCCGACCGGGCAGACGATCCCTATGTCGAGAGCAATCGATCTTGTGAGAGTCAGACACAAGCTCGGACTCAAGCCCCATGCACTCTGGAGCGTTGCCACTTTGAAGGCAGCCAAAACAGATGTCGTCTGGACGTTGACCCAGTGCAGCTCTTTCGTTCGGAGAGAGAAGCTCGACTAGCGCCCATGGCTGATGTGGAATGGGAACAAAATCACTGGCAAACCTCCCTGAGAGTGCGTCCTTAAGACGAGTGGCAATATTCGGATGGAGCACCAATGGAAATATTAGCTCTTGTATCGGTTGCGTCGTACGATCTCTCATTGCATGGTGATTACGGACCTCGAGGCAGTCGCGCAATGCAGACCATTCATGGGGGTACGCAAAGCTATCGATTGTCGTCAATTTTGGACACACTCGAGGGTCCCGTCGCAGAATGGGGATAAATTGATCTATATACCTCCATGCTCGAGCCAAAACGATAACCTGAAGGGAATCGAGATATTTCATCCATTCGGCGATGACCGTCATATCGCCTGGGTAATCTTCTTCGTGATACTTTGGATCGAAGTGACTGTAAAAATCAATGAGCCGGAGCCCTCGAAGCATATCGGTTCGCGTTCGCGTGCCTCGAGGAAACTCCTCAAATGCCACATTCTCGACTGCGGGGCTCCACATTAAGTGCAATTCCTCGAGCTGAGGAGCTTCGATCCTTCCAAGGTGGAAAGCAGAGCAGTAGAGAGTCCTAAGGAGGGGAAATTTAGTCCGTTTGAATGCAAACGTTGGGCCATTGCTGATGGTTCCGAGGAAAATTCGAAGTTCTCGCAGGGCCGTGGATTGGTAGACCACAGGTAGAAACGTAATGGACTGGCTCGGTGTTTCCGGCTCAGGAAAATTCTTTGAGCTGTTATTTTTGCTGGTGCTATACTCGGTTCCATTAACCAAGTGCCGATAGGTAGCAGACCAGCGCCGATCGACCTGTACATAAAATGGATGTATAGACTGTTCGTGGTGCATAATTTCGAGGAATTGAAGGAACGGCGTTCTCAGCGCCAGAAGCCGCGTATCACGAGGCGAGACAAAGCCGTAGTACCTAAGTTCTCGCAGGGTAGGAAGCTCTATCTCAGGTTGGTAACCACCATACACTAAACTGGGCACCTGGAGCTCCAGATGTTGCAGGTTCTGCAACATTTGCGCTGAAGGCCAAACCCACGGCGAATGAAGGAACGGAACATGGAGCAATCGCAGGTCCGCCAGGGAAGGAAAGCAAGACAGAAACTCTTCGAGAAGATCTCCACAGAGATACTCGTCCCTACGGTACTCTTGGTCGGAGAATGCAAGAGTAATAGTCAACGTGCTAACGTGTGCCTGACGTGGGAGTCTTACAGCGTCACGGTAATGCCACGGGGCCGACCAGTCGTTCATTTTGCGGTCCAGAGTGACATCAAGAGTAAGATTCAGAAGGCGAGGGTGAACCAGGGACTTGAGGAGGAGATCCCTCCAGCCCTCTTGCGATGTATCATTGAGTACAACGTCAAGCGTTTCTAGATTGTTACATTTGAAACTTCCCAGAAGAGTGGGCAATTCTTTCAAAATCAGGTGCAATGATTTCATACTTGGCAAAACCAGCAGAGGTACGTCTGTAACCTCCACATCATGTAGTACAAGTGAGCTCAGTGATGATAGTAGTGGAAGAGCCTGGATGAGAGTAAAATCACCAACATCCAAAGCACCCCCATGTTTTGCAGCAAGTACAAAAGCATCCGAAGAGGGACTTGTTCTACTGATGGCCTGAGTTGGCGCATCGAGTGCTAGCAGAGATAGGGAACATAGGCCATCAGGGGGCGATTTACTGAGATGATGGAAGGACTCCCGTGCTTTCTTTCGCAAACGAATATAAAGGCTGCGAATACGATTTACATGAGAGCTTAAGTCAATAAGAACTGCGCTAGGCGTTTGCCCCCCAACGAGGGATATATCGAGCGGAACACCTTTCGAGAAGCAGAGGAATACGCACAACGCCTCAAGCGCTTCCACTTGATCGACAGCGATGTGTATATTGCTCCAGATGCTTGGTGTTTCGAGCACCAAATTCTTCCACGCAGGACAGGTATCCAACAATACCAGAGGTGCGTCTGGATCGACGTGAGCGACTGTATCAAAGATTTCCCGGAGAATATCCGGTGGTACTTTTGTGATAGGATGAGGATGAACGGTGCGATCTATTACACGCGCTGTGTCGAAAAGTTGATTGAAATTGACTTTCAACTCGACGGATGGGTCGTCGATATTAGGCAGCAACTGTAAAACAATAAACTGTTGTCACGAAGAGCTGTTATGAGAACCCACCTGCACCGGTTCACCGCGTGGTTGAGATCGAGGCTTTTGGATCTCCGAGAGCAGCAACAGGACCTCGCGCATCTTCTTCTTAACGATTTTCAGCTCATGGGCCGCATGCCCAACGTTGGTGGATAAAGTTTGATTCATTTTTTACGTTCTCGCTGACAGGCGGCCCGACAGATGCCAATACAGGCGGGTCCAAGTATTGGTTGGTCGCTTGCGGGGTCATTACTTCGCGGAGTTGCTCGATGGTTTTGGCTGTCTCAACCCTGATCGGGTACAGAGGCCGGCAGCTACCAACACTTAGGGCCTTGTTTGGTCGCTGGTACTTGTGCTTATGTAGGTAGGGGATGCAAACGCGTTGTACACTCAAGGTCGTGATCTCTGCAGTAGTCTCTAGCACTGCATCTGATGTGCCTCAAGCCTGGTATATCGATAGTAGTCCGAGTGCTTCAGCCCGTTCAGGCCCAACTTCCTTATTTTCATCTCTCACCCTGTCTCCATAGGTCTGAACTTGTATCTGAGATATCTTGGAATGCTATCGGGTCTTTGCAGTGCGGTTGCCACAGACTGCCACTTGAGACCAGTTTGCTTTGCCACGCGAAGGAGAAGAAGTACTATATAATGAGATATTAACAATGGATAGTGGATTAATAGCTTTGGTAGGTTTACAGTCGCATGCGCCACTGAGGCAACAGAGGTGAGGAACCCCCGACCTCTAAGATGGGTTTATGAGGGACTAAAGAAGAGGTTTGATAGTATACTGACTTACACCCGCAATTGTATGAGCATTTTCATCTACGTTACTAGTGGTTTGAGAACGAACTGACCTCAGAGCTGGGTCGTGTGATGAACAATGCCAGACTACAGTCAAGCCGAGCACCTCAGATGTGCATGGATTTATATATTATCTAACCAATGAAACCTATAGTGACATGATCAAGGAATCACGCAAATTTAGACGCAACAATATCGACAAACCAAAACTCGACAGTGGTAAAGTACCAAATAGCAACAAAAAGGGCTTTGTTCAAGGTCAATCCTGCACCGATATTCCATACATACGTTATCTCCTTGTCCAAAGTCGTAAGATGAGTCCATATCAGAAAGGTAAGACCGGCGATGGCAATGCATCCTGCATCGAAGTAGTCTTCGACATCCTAGTGTACGTGGGTATTAGCTGCGAGTACACTGGGGGGAGAAGCACGCGGTGCAGCCGAGTATTTGTGGTAAAAACAGAGCAATCCTTACCTCGGCAGCCACTACCACTGGATCCAACAGTACAGATGTCACCGCTAAGAAGACGGAACTTGGAACGGGACCAGAGTCCTATCACACTACTGCAGACACGACTATCTCAATGTGAAGAATGTAAACCAATGGGTAGAGAAAGAGAGAAATGGTCCAAAAGGGTACGGCAAGGTTGTGGAGTAAGAAAGTTACAGTTTCGCGGACAAGGGATATGCGTTCCTGCCGCGAGGGTGTCTAGTGAAGTGGAGTCCCTAAAAGCCTGATACAGTTGACTTCAATGATTGAAATCTAGGCAACTCCACCAGCACCCTCCCACAGTCAACAAAGAGGTAAAGAGTGACATTTCTATTGTGCTGACCAACGCCGGACCTACATGACCGAACATTCAAGCGAGGGATGCTCTCTAATGGCCGGAAGGCTGTGATCTCCCAATGCAGGGAATGAACAGGTTCGACCTGCAGGTTCCCCAAGGCCTCATTTACTATACCTAAGGGGTTCCTGCACACTTCATAGTAAACCAGCATTATGTACAGGATGGATAAGTCCATGGCCCACGGCCGGTGAACATAGCCAAAACCAGAGTTCGCAGCCTAGGGGCATAGCCAAAGTCCACACAGCAACACAAGTCAGTAGGAAACAATAAGAAGCCGCAAACACAGAAGGCTATTCTAGTTCATGATTCTGTGAACAATAGAGGCCGAAACTGCATGGGACCTCGGATTCATCTCACCTCCGCAATAGAAATCATGCGTGGGGTGACCTATGTAGCACTTAAAACTCGCTGAATGTAATATCCAAAGCCTTAGATCATTAGAAGGGATATAACTCCCTTGAATCGCTCTGCACTTGGTAGGAAAGAATGGAAACTCTCTTGCACACCCAGACCTCTCTCTCTTCTGTTCAAAGGTCATTTGTGCGTATCGATTGCACGAAATCCTGCCAGAACGGCCTGGATAACTAAGCGCGTCGTCCCCGCCTTCTTCTTATCGTGATATCAGAACAAGGAGACGAATGGTCCGAACTATGGTCTACCAAGCCGTTCCATAAACAATTCGTCCAGGACCTTCACGCATGACAAAGGATGTGACAAAGGACTGGGATCACATTCGATTATTTAGCCACAAGGCTGCTCAGAATGTGTAGATCTCTCCGAATCCTTGAATCAAATAGTGTTGATTTTCTGGGTACTGTTGGACGTGAAGAAAAGGGATTGTGTAGAGAACGGGATACCCGCATATCTGGTCAAGACGCAGCCAAGCGCCATCGTCCTATCGCGACGGAGTTAGCAGAGATCTCAAGGACGTATTTTACAACCTACCCAAGGCTTTGGGGTTCCATATGAAAACAACGTGGAGATTTCTTCGTTGACTGAGCCAGCGTAGGCTAGATAGATGACCATCTCATGCTCTAATCGTTTCCAGACCTCTGATAGCCGTAATTGCAGCCGTGCAAGTGGTGCAAGACTCTGCAACGGTTGTGGGAGCTGTGTGACGGCGACTGGGTATCGATTAGTCTGTCTCGGCGCTGGGCGAATTTGGACGTGAAGAGTGCACTGGTATATTGGCAGGCCGAGCAAGCTTGTCTCCATCACGATTGCGATGTGGCGCGGCACGTCCCTTCCAATTTTCGTGGTTTCCTTCCTTTGTTAGCGATAAATGGACTTTGAGCTCTTCATCGTCGATGTGAATACTTGCATTGTTGTTCCGTGTATTGGCATTTGACATTGTGATTAGGACCTCTGGAGAAGAGAAGGTCAGAGCGCCCGTTGAGGGCCAGGGCAGACGCACTCGGGGTGGCTTCGTAGACTACACTGATCCGTCGAGAGAGGGTCGACGCTGCGAACGACCGAATGAAAGGGACAAAAAGGGGGCTGCAGCATTACCGGTGGTAGTCCAATCCTCTGTAATGAATGATGAATGATGAGGAAAACGACGCGTAAATGTTGTAGATGATGTTAGTACCTCCGCAAACCGCGTCGTGACCGTGTGGACACATCCAGCGCTACTTTAGAAGGGCAGTTTGCCACTCTCGGAACTTCTTATACCTTACGCACGCAGGCAGCGGGAGAGGGTGAGCGGCAATGAGGTTCAAGAAGGACCCACCTTTTATCTTCGGCCCTGCCTCCCTCATGGGGCGAAATATAAACTTCAAAATTTCAACGAACTATAGAGTACATATTAGGTGTCGATACCGCGTGATTAGGTACCAATTTCACACAAGAAAGTAAACGTTCATCTCTCGAGTACAGACGCAGAAGGTTTCGCAATCCACCGTGCTCCTTCCAGTATACCTGAGTTAGTTTGCTCCACCTCTTCGGTTTCGCCTTCCTCCAGATACCCCGAAAGCTCCGTGATGCACGCAGTGATCGCGCTTCCCCGACCAGGCAGACGATCCCTGTGTCGAGAGCAATCCACCGTGCGAGTGTCAGGCTCCGTGCACTCTGAAGCGTTGCCACTTTGAAGGCAGCCAGAACAGATCTCGTCTGGACGTTGACCCAGTGCAGCCCTTTCGTTCGGAGAGAGAAGCTCGACTAGCGCCCATGGCTGATGTGGAATGGGAACAAAATCACTGGCAAACCTCCCTGAGAGTGCGTCCTTGAGACGAGTGGCAATATTTGGATGGAGCTCCAATGGAAATATTAGCTTTTGTATCGGTTGCGTCGTACGATCTCTCATTGCATGGTGATTACGGACTTCGAGGCAGTCGCGCAATGCAGACCATTCACGGGGGCACGCAAAGCTATCGATTGTCGTCAATTTTGGACAAACTCGAGGGTCCCGTCGCAGAATGAGAATAAATTGATCTATATGCCTCCATGCTCGAGCCAAAACGATAATCTGAAGAGAATCGAAATATTTCATCCATTCGGCGATGGCCGTCATATCGCCTGAGTAATATTCCTCGTGATAGTCGAAATGACTGTAAAAATCAATGAGCCGGAGCCCTCGAAGCATATGGGTTCGCGTGCCTCGAGGAAACCCCTCAAATGCCATCTTCTCGACTGCGGGACTCCACATTAAGTACAATTCCTCGAGCTGAGGAGCTTCTATCATCGCAAGGTGGAAAGCAGAGCAGTAGAGGGTTCTAAGGAAGGGAAATTCAGACTCCTTGAATGTAAACACTGGGCCATTGCTGATTCCGAGGAAAATTCGAAGTTCTCGAAGGACCGTGGATTGGTGGACCACAGGTAGAAACATAATGGACTGGATCGGGTTTTCCCGCTCAGGAAAATTCTTTGAGCTGTTATTTTTGCTGGTGCTATACTCGGTTCCGTTAATCGGGGGCCCCCGACCGGTAGCAGGCCAGCGCCGATCGACCTGTACATAGAATGGATGTATAGACTGTAGGTCGTCCATAATTTCGAGGAATTGAAGGAATGGCGTTCGGAGCGCCAGAAGCTGCGTATCACGGGGCGAGACAACGCCGTAGTACCTAAGTTCTCGCAGGGTAGGAAGCTCTATCTCAGGTTGGTAGACACCATACACTAAAGCGGGCACCTGCAGCTCCAGCCGTCGCAGGTTCTGCAAAATTTGCGCTGAAGGCCAAACCCATGGCGAATGAAGGAACGGAACATGGAGCAATCGCAGATCCGTTAAGGAAGGAAAACAAAACAGAAACTCTTCGAGAAGATCTCCACAGAGATACTCGTCCTCACGGTACTTTTGGTCGGAGAATGCAAGAGTAATAGTCAACGTGCTAACGTGCGCCTGACGTGGGAGTCTTACAGCGTCACGGTAATGCCATGGGGTCGACCAGTCGTTCATTTTGCGGTCCAGAGTGACATCAAGAGTAAGAGTAAGAAGGCGAGGGTGAACCAGGGACTTGAGGAGGAGATCCCTCCAGCCCTCTTGCGATGTATCATTGAGCACGACGTCAAGTGTCTCTAGCTTGTTGCATTTGAAACTTCCCAGAAGAGTGGGCAATTCTTTCAAAATCAGGCACAAAGATTTCAGGCTTGGTAAAACCAGCAGGGGTACGTCTGTAACCCCAACACCATGTAGTACAAGTGAGCTCAGTGATGATAGTAGTGGAAGAGCCTGGATAAGAGTAAAATCACCAATGTCCAAAGCACTTCCATGTTTTGCAGCAAGTATAAAGGCATCCGAAGAGGGACTTGTTCTACTGATGGCCTGAGTTGGCATATCGAGTGCTAGCAGAGATAGGGAACATAGGCCATCAGGAGGCGATTTACTGAGACGATGAAAGGACTCCCGTGCTTTCTTTCGCAAACGAATATCAAGACTGCGAATACGATTTACATGGGAGCCTAAGTCAATAAGAACCGCTTCAGGTGTTTGCCACCCCACGAGGGATATATCGAGCGGAACACCTTTCGAGAGGCAGAGGAATACACGCAACACCTCAAGCGCTTCCACTTGATCGACAGCGATGGATATATTGCTCCAGATGGTCGGTGTTTCGAGCACGATAGTCTTCCACGCATGACAGGTATCCAACAATACCAGAGGTGCGTCTGGATCGACGTGAGCGACTGCATCAAAGATTTCTCGGAGAACATCCGGGGGTACTTTTGTAATAGGATGAGGATGGACGGTGCGATCTATTACACGCGCTGTGTCGAAAAGCTGATTGAAGTTGACTTTCAACTCGACGGATGGGTCGTCGGTAGTAGGCAGCAACTGTAAAACAATAAACCATTGTCACGAAGAGCTGTTATGAGAACCCACCTGCACCGATTCATCGCGTGGTTGAGATTGAGGCTTCTGGATCTCCGAGAGCAGCGACAGGACCTCGCGCATCTTCTTCTTAACGGTTTTCAGCTCTTGGGCCGCATGCCCAACGTTGGTGGATAGTGTTTGATTCATTTTTTACGTTCTCGCTGACAGGCGGCCCGACAGATGCCAATATGGGCGGGTCCAAGTATTGGTTGGTCGCTTGCGGGGTTATTACTGCGCGACGTTGTTCACTTGTTTTGGCTGTCTCAACCCTGATCGTGTACAGAGGCAGCTACCAACACTTAGGGCCTTGTTTGGTCGCTGGTACTTGTGCTGATGTAGGTAGGGGATGCATACGCGTTGCACACCTAAGGTCCTGATCACTTCAGTAGTCTCTAGTACTACATCTGATGTGTCTCAAGCCTGGTATATCAATAGTAGTCTGAGTGCTTCAGCCTGTTCAAGCCCAACTCCCTTATCATCATCTCTCACCCTGCCTCCATAGGTCTGAACTTTAATCTGAGATATCCTGTAATGCTATCGGGTCTTGGCAATGTGGCTGCCACAAACCACCAATACAGCAATAGGAATCATGGGTGGGGTGACCTATGTAGCATTTGAATGTTCTTCAACTCGCTGAATGTAATATCCAAAGCCTTAGATCACTAGAAGGGATATTGGTCTACTCCATGGCGTTCCACGTTGGTTTCATAAACTCCCTTCAATCGCTCTACACGTGGTAGGAAAGAAGCGAAACCCTCCTGCACACCCAAACCTCTCTCTTCGCAAATGAACATTGTTAGGTGTTCAAAGGGCATTTATGCCCACCGATCGCACGAAACCCTGCCAGAACGGTCAGGATAACTAAGCGCGTCGTCCCCGCCTTTTTCTTATCATGATATTAGAGCAAGGAGACAAATGGTCCGAACTATGGTCTACCAAGCCGTTCCATAGACAATTCCTTCACGCATGACAAAGGATGTGACAAAGGATAAGGGATCCATTCGATTGTTCGACAATACACGACAAATGGCACTGCGCGACGATTGCCCGAAAATAACTTAGCCACAAGGCTGCTCAGAATGGATAGATCTCCCCGAATCCTCGATGCAAATAGTGTTGATTTTCTGGGTACTGTTGGACGTGAAGAAAAGGGATTGTGTAGAGAACGGGATACCCGCATATCTGGTCAAGACGAAGCCAAGCGCCATCGTCCTGTCCCGAAGGAGTTAGCAGAGATCCCAAGGATGTACTTTACAACCTACCCAAGGCTTTGGGGTTCCGTATGAGAGCAACGTGGAGATTTCTTCGTTGACTGAGCCAGCGTGGGCTAGACGGATGGCCATTTCATGCTCCCATCGTTTCTGGACCTCTGGTAGGCGTAATGGCAGCCGCGCAAGTGGTGCAAGACTCTGCAACGGTTGTAGGAGCTGTGTGACGGCGACTGGGTATCGATTAGTCTGTCTCGGCGCTGGGCGAAATGGACGTGAAGAGTGCACTGGCATAGTAGCAGGCCGAGCAAGCTTGTCTCCACCACGGTTGCGATTTGGCGCGGCACGCCCCTTTCCGATTTTCGCGTTTTCCTTCCTTTTGTTAGCGATGGCCTCGGTCAAATGGACTTTGAGCTCTTCATCGTCCCAGTGGAGGTCGCTCCGTCGATGTGAATAGTTGCATTGTTGTTCCGTGTATCGGCATTTGTCATTGTGGATGTAATACAAACACACGTTAGGACCTCTGGAGAAGAGAAGGTCAGGCGCCCGTTGGGGGGTGGCCAGGGCAGACCGAGTACGCACTCGGGGTGGCTTCGTAGACTATACTGATCTGGGGCATGACTGTAGGGACAGGATGTCCCCTTAAAGCACCGACTACGGTTGTAATACCTACACGCCACGCCCGATCCGCGGTGGTTTTGAGAGGAGACTGAGAAGATGTCGGACATAGTAGAGACGCCTGCAACGGACTCGGAGTCTATCTCTGACTGTATAGGGGTCACCTCGAGGACAAACTCAACCTCGTCAGCGTCTCCGTCGTCCTCATCGGCGCTATCCGGTTGTGTGGGGGTTCGCTCGGAAGCTGCTGAATGGATGAGTACTGGCCTTGTGCCTACAATCAGTCCGCAGACATACGGTGTGCTGATTCTGTGGGCATATGCAGGTCTTGGCCGTCAGCATGATAATTTCGAAGAGTAGGAGTATGGGGGGACGCGAGTGTGGGGTGTATGTTAGTCTGGGTACTAATCCACCGTTAACATATTGGCAGGTGACGTAGGGTATAAATTGAAGCCGGCTTACTTGTTGGACGCTGGCGCCTTCGGGGGGCTTGCAGCAGTGGCTGGAGAGAGCTGCTTGGCCATAAGAGCGGCCTCAAGCTGTCTGAGATTGAAGATCTGGGAATACTGCGGTACTCTCAGCCGAATAATCGGGCCAGACTCGTGTTGAGCGGCGTACCTCGTCTGTCGATCTAGCCATGTTGTTTGGGTTTGTGATAATGGGCAAGTGAGTAGCTGGAACGCTCATCCGATAGTGATTGACCGTTGTACACTGCCAGCAACTGTCGAGTCTGGGAGAGGAGAGCAACAGAGGAGCCAAGTCCAAACAACAAAGCCATAGTTCAGCCTTCGCCTTGCATCACCGGGACCAGTGCGGCAAATTCTTATAATGGACTATGCCCGACACCCCCGGCTCCCAGATCCTGGCAGCGCAGACTATCTCAAGCTGCTCAACGAACACGTAGCGGAAGCCGTCCACCTCTTCGATGAGGCCCTCTTCACCGCCCTCTTGTTCGCCATTGTTGGCCAGAAGCACCTCGTACTCCGAACAAGAGCAGAAGACATACACCCTGTCCAGAAACTCACAAAGTCCGTGAGTTACCCGCTCCGTTCGCGTGGCCCTCAGACTGATTGAACCGCTCGCAGCTTCTGTCTATCATTTTTGGCTACACGACTGTCGTCCAAAAACTGCGGTCACAGTCCACTCCCGCTGATATTATCAATGGTCTCTTTATCCCTGCCCCGGCGTCTTCCAATGCTCCCAAGCCAACACGAAGACCACCCAACCGCCGCCAACACAGTTCACAGGGACGAAGCGGTCCACCGCGCACACCTTCATTTCCTCGTCCAGTGCCCCATATAATTGAGCGTGCACCACATGTGTTCGAATCAGACGCGAGCCCTCCTTCAATAACTGCAACAGACGAGGCTCTCTCCACGCGCGGGGTCCGCGAATCGGGACGAGACTTCCCCGCGTTAGATCACCATGACTCGCTCTCGTTTGCGCAAACAAACGCAACCAGCCAGGCCGACGTGCGTCGACCATACCTCCCACACGGACTTGTGGTGGCAGGTTTGGACTACACAAGTGCTGAAGCTCAGCAGGCCCTTTGGGAGATCATCCGAAGACGCACTGTCGTCATAGAGGAAGATCAGGATGATCCCCATGGCGGCGAGATTTGGAACTTACCCGAGAACTTTCTAATAGTCTCAATTACTTCCCTTGGAGATGGTCGAGCACGACCACAGGTGATCAAACCACTGGTAGGCTGTGAACCCCTTAACATTTCGTCGAACTAATCGATTCTGTTCCAAAGCTGGACCGTTTTGGGTACACTCTGAACTTCTTCTATCAACCGGATGCTATTGGAAACGCCCATGGTCAACCACAGCGCAAAATGCCGGTGCTGACTCGCGACTATATCGAGCAGCTGCAGAGCGATGCGCATAGAGTTGCTATTAGCAACCAGCTCTCGCTGTATATCACTAATATCACCTCCGCTGTTCGACACCACCCTCAAGTCGATGCATCTCTCGTGACATCCCGGTGTACCAAAGATTTCATGGACCTGGTTAAAACCTCGTGCGCTTTGGCAGGGAGGGACGTCGATTTATTGGGCAAAGAACAAAATCTATTCTCCGCCACGGATGTCGATGTCAGACGCGTCATTCGAGGTGTCTTGGGCCACCGGGTTTCGATTCGCCGGAGGCCGGAGGATGAAGCCCTGGGGAGTCTGGTCATGTCAAGCCACCAGAACACGTTGCGGCGTACTCGAGACGCAGAGAGAAGGACAGTCAAGGACGTGATAGATGAGATATTATTAGAAGTGTAGTCTCTTTCTATTTGCCAGTCTCTCGATCTCGACGCACTGCAAAGGACACGAGGTTTCTGAAATTCGAGAAGACTTCTTTCCGTTCCCCTTTACTCCCTTCCGCAGATAAGCTAATAGATGTCGCAGCCGGGTCACTCGCTGCAACCTGGGAGGTGTTGCCGGGATCCATGTCCAAATTGGACAGGAGTGAAGTCGATGGGAGATCGCTCTTCGTGCTTGTGATCGTCAGGAACTTGTCCAGAAGATTGTTTTGCTCCGGTCGCGGTGTTCCTTTGAGATCGAGGATCTGAAATCGCTTAGCAAAGACTGAGTGGATAGGCCAGTCAGTGTCACCTTTTGGAAATTGCTGAACGAGGAATCGCCGATAAGGAGGATGTAGTTGTGTATGAAGGCATCATGGGGCTCCTATTTGCAATCTGTGTCAACGCTGGCGCTTGTAAGAAGCGTGGCCTCACTTACGACCGGGGCTATTACTATCTTAAGGATGGTCTCCAGATGTGTAGTGAACTTTGTAAACGTCTTAATATACCTGGATAATTGGTATGAGTCCATGGCGTTCACCTCGAGCGAGGACCTACGTTTGAGGGACCTCCGGTTGACTCGGAGAAGATGGCAGTCGCAAAAGACATGCCTTGAGTGCTTGAAGATCCAGTAGCAGCTATAAATCTCTTAGTCGGGGCGGGAAGAAACATAAGAGGAGCAGCTCACTTGTTCTGCTCCTATTTCCCTCAAGGGACGGCTTTTAACCATTGCGTTGGTGAACTTTGTGATGAGCAGTCTGTAGTCGTGTTCAAAAAACCGCACAAGGGAGGTAGGGAGTACGAACGCCGCCGCCTTGTCATAGAAGTTCCGCAGATATTTCTTCTGCTCCAATTGCGATTTGGCCACCTCCACAAAGGAGTCAACAGCAGCTACCATTCCAATGACATGAGCTTGTTGACCGCTGACGGACTCGAGGGTCGTCCATGTTGTTCTGGTCATTGTCAACAAGAACGGCTCTACTGTTGATTCAAGACCCCGCAGGACTTGGGTAATGGATAACGAGATGACCCTGTAGGTATTATTCAGCGCATGTTCGATCCGAGTTTTATAGACCGACCCGATGAAGAGGTCAAGCTCGGGCTGCAACGTAATTTTTTCCCTGTACGCTTCATCTATCTTCTCTTTCAGTTTCTCCTCCAACTTTACAGACGAGTGAGCATCAATCAGGCAGATAGCCGACAGAATCACAGACCTCGGTCGCAGTATTATGACAGTAGTCAGCTGTGTTAAGAACGGTGCAAGCCATTTGTACTCCGTGTACGTTAAATCGAGCATCTGTCGATTTGCGTTCTCTACTGAGAAGCTCGGGTCGCTTCATTGGTGCGACAAGGATATCATCTGTCGATCGATGTAAGAAGATAAAATCGAGAGCACAAACAGAAGTCCCACCGGCATAGATACGCAACCATTTCTTGAATACCTGGACTAGATCATACAGGGCAGAGCCTGTTGTAAACTTGCTGCACTGATCCAGAGTTTGCGCATAGAAGTAGAAGAGTTCCGTGGATGAAGGAAGGACTGTCGCATCCAGCTGCTCAGCAGCGTTTTCTTCTAGTGAAGGGCGGGGTTTTGGGCCGCGATAAGAGGAAAGCATATCGGATAGTGCGCTGGGGAATGGTTAGACTCTCCCAACGGCAATCACAGACGACCCTCACCGATCTTGCGCATCGACAAAAACTGACATGTGCTTCTCGAAGACAGATGAGATAGTCCGAGGGGCATGAGCGGCATTCGGTGATTTTTTAACGATCTCACCGAACTGAGACGTATTCCATCAATATAAAGAGCGCGGGTTGATCTCTGATACATACCGAGACACCATACTTCCGTGCGATTGAAAGTTCGAATTCCGAACACTGTTGCATGCATTCCAGAAGCAGCGCGACACTCAGCTTGGGCCCCTCCTTGGCGAGTAACGTCGCCATGTCTTCCCTAAAAATCGTTAAACCATTAAAAGACTCTAAATGAGAAAGAGTCAAGACCTACGAAGTGATCTCAGAGAACTTCGCGCATAGGATGGGTCCGACCTCCCATGTGGAAAGGAAGACCTTCCCCTCTTCTTCTTCGTATGTGTTGAGCGTGCGGAGGAACCAGGCAAAGCGGCGAGATATGTTGTCTAAACCGCCTGCCTCCTGGGCTGGTTTGAATATCCTTCGATATTCCTTCAGTTCCATTGCGCAATACCGCTCTATGAGGTGGTTCCTGACCTGCAGTTAGTGGTGTACATGCCAAATAAGGTGTTTCACACCTGAAATCGTCTCCGAGTGCGTCGACAAGCAAGCACAACTCAGTCATCCTTGAGACTTGCACAGGTTGAGCACTGTCTTGCAGTACGCTGACCCGTAGGGATTAGAGAAAACTGGTATTTTGGAGGGTAGGTGCTTACAAGGCATCAAAGTCCTCCTCGACGATCGTCCTCGCGCGACCTTGGAAATCTTGTATGCGCTTCCATGCCGACGCAATGCGGTCCACAGAAGTATATGGACGGAAAAACGTGGCTATTTGCTTGGCGGCCTGAATACGTTTGAGCGGCACTGACCGCAGACCAATTGCCTACGCACCCCTAGGGTTTGTGCCATATCGCCGTACTTTTTTTCTTTCAACAGACCATCCAGCTGTTCGAGAGCATTGACTGGAGAGGTTATCAGTCTATTGTTCCGGCCGGACACTAACCAAGTACCCAGCATCTGAAATCGCTTGAGGGCGGTCATACTAAGCGTGAGATTCTTCTTCGCGGCATCCAACATTTGGATCTCTTTCGTTATGTTTCGCACAATTGCCTCTGATTCTGTGGCCTTTTCCCGTATTTGTGTCATTTGCGTCAAAAGGTCCTGCAGTTGGGTTGAATGAGGCTTCAAATACCTAAAGAGAATAGTCTAGGCATACAGATATATTTTCTTGGATCAGCTGCATGCGTTCTGGATCTTGGTCCTGTTTCAGAAGGTCGACCAAGCGGTCAACCTCTTCCTGCATTGCCTGCCGCCGCGCGAGTAATGTTCCTTGAACCTTCTTAATTTCTGCAAGCGCACTTTCTGGAATATCGTCTTATTAGATAGACTAGCGGTTACTTGAAAGCGGGCTGACCACCCGGAAAGAGTTGGTTTAACGATTCGGAGACGTCTGGCGACTTTGACTGGAAGGAGCCTTCTGGGGACAGCACTCGATCGATAGCAACGAGGACTTCGCGTGGTAGTTGCTCCATGGTGTGGCGTTGAAGATGCCGGGGTTCAAGAAGTAGCAAAGTCCCCGAACCCTTGAACACGTTCAACTTGGACTCTACCTCCTGCGGGCACTCGACATGGCTCTGAGACCCAAAAAATTAGCGTACTCGATTGCTGGGGTGTCGTCTGTTTCCGCAGACTATGCTCCAGAGCGCATCATCGTCGACAATCCAACGGACACTCGCTCGCGATGGAGCGCACACCAGCACGCTGGCGCTCGGATCCGGCAATGGGTCCTTCTAGAGCTCGTTGATGAGCCAGCCATAATCAGCAAGTCGCTCACAATTCACAGACTGAGCCGATTGACTTATCCCCACTTCGGCAGCGTCGCTTACTTTTGGCAAGGTGAGGCGCGCTGCCATCTCACCTGAACCTTTGCGCATTCTGACTGTCCGCATTTCTTAGTTCCACAAACGTATGTGCGGACCACACGTGTTACCGGCCTGCTTCCTAAATGTCTGCCTCTGTTTTCAGCGCACCCCTGCAACATCAAGGATGTAATCGTCTACGGCGGCATGACAAGTTCGGACGATTCGATGGTCGAAATTTTACGCGCTACTATGCGCAATGATTCACAGACGTACAAGGTCTACGAGGGCTTCAATACGCGCCACACAAACCCTGATGGGATCTACATCCCCTGCAAATTTATAAAAATCGTCCCCCTCTGGTATCCGTCCTTTCTTGTTTCCATTCTTATATAGAATGGGCTAACCAGTTGATAGTGCTCACAATCCAGCCTTCAATACGAGTTTGTGGCATGTAGCCGTTTACGGCGACGCATCGGTACCCTCGGCCGTCACCGAATATCGGGAGGTCGCTAGATTATCTACGATCCCGGGTCATACCGTTGACTAAATTTCTTAGTTCCACGAAAAAATGGTCGCAAAATTAATTGCCAAGCACCTGCGGCAGCGAGGCCTCACCAGAGCCCTCGATGCTCTTATGAAATCTTATCCACATCTAAGCCTGGAGCACCCATCAGTTACCCGCCTTCACGAGACCATCGTCACTCGTGGCGATTGGGAAGGTGCCGAGCAAGCCCTCCAGCTAGTTCTACAAGCAGGTTTACTCCACCCTTATATTAGCACTCAAAGGCCGGTTCCCACCTGGACCCGTTTGATGCACACGAGCCCAGATGGCGACACCCCAAAGAGTCGCGCCGGTCATCAGATGTGCATGGACTCCAGGGAGAGATGCGTTTACCTCTTCGGAGGATGGGATGGAAGGTGAGAGATGTCAACATTACATAGCATTTACTCATCATTTGTAGCGCTCCTCTTGCCGACTTCTGGAAGTACTCTATTCAAACCGGTCAATGGACATGCATCAGCGCCGACACCCAACAGGACCGTGGCCCCAGTGCTCGAACTACTCACCAAATGGTCTTCGATGCCCGTTCGGGATGCCTCTTTATCCTTGGAGGGGCTAGTAGCTTGTCTTCTGAACCCCCCACGACACCAGTCAAGTGCGACTTCTACGTCTATTCTCGTACTCAAGGGTGGACCCGTCTCTCATCTGACACATCCGTACGTACGTTCCGTTTGAAGACGAAGCTCAGTCATTCACAACCTTTACAGGCTGATGTAAGTCTCAGCATAAGTCTGCTTTGCGTGTTCTCATACTTTAAATTCAACAGGGAGGGCCTGAGGCCTTGGCTGATCATCAAATGGTTCTGGACCCTGGTACCGACTCTTTGTTTGTTTTTGGCGGGTCAGTACAAGGTGAAGCTGGGAAGACAAGATACTCTGGGATGTACCAATACAATATCAGGCGCGTAGTTCTGTCGGTACCCATGAAACCTCTGCTCACGGGCTATCATCACCGCAGGTCAAAAACCTGGCGATATATCTTGTGCGTCGTCCAAACTGTTTTTGCGAAAGTCCAATTGATATGTTGAAAATTTACAGTGAAGAACCGTTAACAAACGCTGCGACCATTATTCCCCAGCCGTACATCCTTGGAAGAAGCGGTACGAGATCCGCACCCCCTTCTGTTCCCGGAATACTTACAACCAATCAGGACATGTGATGACAATTGACCCTGAATCTCGCCTCATCTACGTACTTGCTGGGAGACGACACGATACCTTCCTCGGTGACATGTACACTTTCCACTGCGACACTCACCAAGTGAAGGAGGTCGGCCTTGGAAGAGTTGGGTCTGTAGACTTTTGTGTCATGGGGGCACGCGCAGCCGTGGATCAGAAACAGGGACAGATGTTTCTGTAGGTGCAAAGTCCACCTCTCTACATTCGGGCTAATCACCCGTCTAGGACGGCGGGGATGACTCGCGACGTCGAAGGGAACCAAACAGTCCGCTCTTCATTGCTCGTCTACTCCATGAAAGAGGGCAACTGGCTCCGCGTGGCACGTCCGAGGCCAGGTCGGCTCCTACCTGGTCAAGGGATCGAAGCTGGGTCGGAGGAAGCTGAAACGGAACCAGTACCTCGTTTCGGGCATGACGTGGTGTGTGACGAGGTGGAAGGGACTTGCTACCTCTTCGGTGGCAACCCTAGTATGAAAGAAACTGATCGACTCGCTGACTTTTGGTCGATGCGCCTACACTGGTGAGAGCTTAGCCTCCTCTGAAGGTGTAATATTTAACCACCACGTAGGGCGACCGAGGAGGAGATTCTACGCGGAATCAAGTTCATGTTGAGAAGAAGACGGTCAGTTGGTCTACCTTGCTACCTTGGGACGTTCACTAAGCAGGACACTCATATAGGTTTATCGAGATGTGTGAAGATTCGGCACCAGCTCTTGATGCGCTTGACTACCTTTCAACCCAAGTTGCCGCAACCATCGATCATAGCGACCCTGAGGAAAGCGCATCATACCAGCTTCTAATGGCACATCTTCTGCAGAGATTGCATCCTCAGGGCATGCCACCTCTCCCCGGAGGCCGCTCCTCCCCCACTCGGCCACTATCGACCCAACAAGCCGTCGCCTCTGGTCAGATCACTGATCGCGCCGCCTCTCGTACTGCGCTGTTCGAAGAAATTCTTTTATTCCTCCCAAACGAGGCCAAACAGCCCTCGACAAATTTGATAGACTTGCTCCGCCTCGCCTAGAATTTTTTTTATTGCCTAAAGTCTGATGTTGTACGCCCTATGCCGGAGTAGAGTACTGTACTAGTATTGCTCAGTCTAGATTGATCGAGCTGCCAAACTTTGAATACAGATGGACTTTGAGATCTTGCATGACAGTTTTGCACTCCTTGGCCGCATGCTGGAGCCGTGAGAGCTCGGCCTGGACTCTTTCTTGATCTGAGGCGAGTCTCTCTTGGGCCTGCTCCAACGGCAGGTGGACGAAGGCTTCGCCGATGCGGTACCTGTTTCCAGAATGAATCACGTTTCTGGGCGGACGTACGGAATCGTCACGCACAGGACAGGCTTTTCGTCATCGCCAAGCTCGATATCCACGGCTACATCATCCAGGGCCTCCTTTTCGAGCTGTGGCGTGAGGAGGGGTAAGGATCGCGCTGCAGGGTCCGATGCACCGGACCGACCTGAGTCTTCTCAAGCTGGTCAGTGATGCGCTGTAAGCGGATGTTATACTTGGAGAAGTCGTTAATCTGCTGTTGGTCCTCTATTATACGAACGGGGGTAGCAGGTTTATACGCGAATCGAACGGGAAGTAGTAGCAGAGGACAGCGTACCCCAGGTGACTTCGACGTCGGTTTCCTCGTCCTGAGTGGTGAGCTAAAGGGAGCGAATAAGGCGGCGAGTGAGTGGACTGATCTGAAGTGGCATTACGACAGGCAGCTAGAATGAGTGGCTTACCATTCGCATCGTGTTCTCGTGTTCTCGTGTTTGGTGCTGAGTGGTGTGAGAGCAACCGAGGAAAGCAGTTCTATTCGGGCCTAGCACGGCCTTCGTTCGCTTCCGGTCCAGCTGCTCAGGGTTGTTGAGTTGTTGAAAAGAGAGCCAAGTGCGAGTCAGGGTTGGTTCACACCTGCCCGACATGTCTCTCGCTCTACTACTACGGCAGTCTATCCTCGCAAAGCAGCTGCCTCTGGCGCTGACGCTCAACAACCTGAAAAACGTCATCGTTTACTACCTCGTCGTCAAGTACATTCTCAAAACTTGGCGTCATATTGTCGCATACGGTCCCGTCCAGACCCTTGTCAATAGCTGGCGATGGCTCTCTCTTGTATGTAGTCCTTGTGTCTATACGTTAAGACCACTTCACGTTTTTTCTCTTACAGCAGGTCATCCTCCTTGCTATGCGTCTGCCGTCCACCCGAGCAAAGGTGGAAGCGGAGATGGGCAAAGCACGTCAGGATATCATCACAAAGCTTGTTCCCCAAGGCCCAAATGTCACTCGGCACGTCTGTCTCCCTTCCCAGGGCCAGTCCGCGCACTGGATTGTAGAAGAGATGGAGAAAATGGATGCGGAGTCGGAGAAGACGGGCCTCTGGAAGCAAGGCAAAGTCTCCGGCGCTGTATATCGTACGTCTACCTTACGCCACAGCGAAGACCCATCCTAAGCACCCTTCACCAGATGGAGGAGACGATACGGAAAAGGTCATTGTGGCCGCCTTCAAGCGATATTGCGTCTCAAACCCGTTACACCCAGATGTCTTCCCAGGTATGTCCAGTCCACCCCTATTACTCCTGACGTGTCCCTCATCAAACACCCAACACGCAGCCGTGCGTAAAATGGAGGCGGAAATTGTGGCAATGTGCCTCAGAATGCAAGTTCCATCCTCCGCCGTCTGGGTATGGTTTTTAATTGACTTATTTCCTACATAGGTACAACCACCCCGATGGTGCCGGCTCCACCACCTCTGGCGGCACCGAATCCATCCTCATGTCGTGCAAGTCTCACCGCGATTGGGCGTTGGCCACCAAAGGGATCACAGAGCCCGAGATGTAATGCCCGTTCTCTTTCTTTCTCAGCGGCATAGTAACGATGAGTACACACATAGGGTCATTGCCACCTCGGCCCACGCCGCCTTTGACAAGGCTGGCCAGTACTTCCGCATCAAAGTAATTCATGTCCCGGTCGACCCGGTCACCCGCGAGATCGACATTCGTCGAGTTCGTAGAGCAGTGTGAGTTCTGAACGTTCACGAATGAGGCCATGATTCATCTGCTGTGTTTTTACTCTCTCAGTAACCGAAACACGATTATGGTACCGTTGTTTCCTCAGCCCCCCCCCCCTCCAAAATATTTGTCTTACACCCACCTTAGGTTGTCGGATCCGCCATTAACTTCCCAGATGGTGCTATGGACGACATCGTTGCCCTCGGAGCAATCGCCAAGAAGAACAATATTGGCCTCCATGTGGATTGCTGCCTCGGTAGCTTCATCGTACCCTTCCTCGAGAAGGCCGGGTTCCCGACAAAATTGTTCGATTTCCGAGTCGAAGGTGTCACAGCGATCTCTTGCGACACCCACAAGGTGCGTCGACTCCCTTCTCTTCCTTCCTCACGCTGTTACTTACAGATATTGGCAGTACGGATTTGCACCCAAGGTGAATAGGCCACGCTATGCGCCCCCCGTTTACAATGGGGATTGAATTTCCCGCCCAGGGATCCTCCGTGATTATGTACAGGAGCACCGAGTTGCGGCAGTATCAGTACTTCATTGCCGCGGAGTGGGCTGGTAAGTGCGCAGTCTCATGGAGATAGGTAGCGTCTCACATCGACATAGGTGGTGTCTATGCGAGTCCGGCAGTCGCGGGATCGAGGTGAGCGAGGTGGTATCATAGTACAGTGTCCA